>MDSY01100436.1_pt1 | contig 25199 bp, 24 predicted proteins | sample 811131 | NCBI WGS metagenome assembly MDSY01 (sample SAMN05326643, study PRJNA326480) | marine metagenome | isolation source: seawater | place: Atlantic Ocean: South West | collected 2010
GAGGTGCTGGTCGACGGCGAGGACACGCTCGCCATGAGCGCCTCCCAGCTGCAGCGGCTGCGCGGCAACCGGGTCGCGATGGTCTTCCAGGACCCGATGACCTCGCTGCACCCCATGCTCACGATCGAGCGCCAGCTCACCGAGAACCAGCTCGTGCACCGCTCGGTCACCAAGAAGCAGGCCCGCGCCCGCGCGGTCGAGCTGCTCGAGCTGGTGCGCATCCCGGATCCGGAGCGCGCGCTGCGCTCCTACCCGCACCGCTTCTCGGGCGGCATGCGGCAGCGGATCGCGATCGCCGCGGCGCTCGCCTGCGAGCCGGAGATCATCGTCGCCGACGAGATCACGACCGCGCTCGACGTGACCGTGCAGGCCGGGATCCTGCGTCTGCTCAGCGACCTCCGCAGCGAGACTGACGCGGCGATCCTGTTCATCACGCACGACCTGGCCGTGATGAACGTGCTCGCCGACCGTCTCGTCGTGATGCGCAACGGCAAGGTCGTCGAGTCCGGCGACTGCCGGGACGTCCTCGCGGACCCGCAGGACCCGTACACGCGAATGCTCGTCGAGGCGCTGCCTCCCGCCGCCGACTTCGGCGCCGCCCCGAGCGAGGGAGAGGACCTCCGATGACCGATCGTCTCGACGTGCGCGATGCCGTGCTGGAGTACCACGTCCCCGGTCGCCCGACCGTGCGCGCCGTCGACGGCGTCTCACTCACCGTCGGCGCGGGCGAGGTCGTCGGCCTGGTCGGCGAGTCGGGCTGCGGCAAGAGCTCGCTCGGTCGCGCGATCGTCGGTCTGCACCGTCTCACCTCGGGATCGGTGTCGCTCGACGGCCGGGAGCTGCCGCCGCTGGGCCGCCGCGCCCGTCCGCGGGCCGATCGCGTCGTGCAGATGATCTTCCAGGACCCGTACTCCTCGTTGAACCCGCGGCGCAGCATCCAGCGCCAGCTCGCCGAGGCGATCGTCGCCGGGGGCCGCACCTCCAGCCGCGAGCTGATCGACGATCTGCTCGCAACGGTCGACATGCCCGCCTCCAGCGCGACGCGTTACCCCCACCAGTTCTCGGGAGGCCAGCGGCAGCGCATCGCGATCGCCCGCGCGCTGGCCGTGCAGCCGCGGCTCGTGGTCGCCGACGAGCCGGTCTCGGCCCTCGACGCCTCCACGCGCGCGCAGGTCTCGCAGCTCATCTCGACGACGGCGACCGCCGGCGGCGCGGGGGTGCTGATGATCTCGCACGACCTCTCGGGCCTTCGCATGATCGCCGACCGCATCGCCGTCATGTACTTCGGCCGGATCGTCGAGCTCGGGCCCACCGATGCCGTCTGGGGCTCACCCGCCCACCCGTACACCCGCACCCTGATGGGCGCGATCCCGCGGCTCGGCCGCACGGCGACGCTGCCGGATGCCTCCCCGTCGGAGCGGATCACCTCGCGCCGCGAAGACCCCGAGGGCGCCGAGCTGGTCGACCTGGGCGGCGGGCACCTCGTCGCCGCCGAGGCGCTGCGCGACACCGGGGTGGCGCGATGAGCGTCGCCGTGTCGTACCCGACCCGCGCCGACCTGGTGCTGCGTCACGCGACCGTCGTCGATGTCGCGACGTCGCGGCTGATCCCCGATCAGACCGTCGTCGTCCGCGACGGCGTGATCAGCGAGATCGTCGACGACGCGGCGTTCACGGGCGCCGGCGCGGCCGCGATCTCGGGGCTCCCGACGCGCGATCTGGACGGCGCCTTCGCGATGCCCGGCCTGATCAACATGCACACCCACTTCAGCCTCTCGCTGCCCGGGCAGGCGGGCGAGGCCGTCGAGGCGATGGGCCCGGGCGAACTGGCGCTCTACATGGCCGACGGCGCCGCCCGCACCCTCCGCAACGGCGTGACGACGGTCCGCTGCGTCGCCGAGAAGGGCGGGCTCGACTTCGCGCTGCGCCGCGCGATCGACGCCGGGCACGTTCTGGGCCCCAGCATCCGCACCGCCGGCCGCGCGCTCGCCTGCACCGGCGGCCACGGGCACGGCAGCGACGACACGATCGAGTGCGACGGACCGGTCGGCTTCACGCGCGGCGTGCGCAGCCAGGTCGCGGCGGGCGCCGACCTCATCAAGCTGATGATCTCCGGCGGCATCGCCGGCGAGCACGAGGGCATCGCCACCCCGCAGCTCACGCGCGAGGAGATGGCGGCCGCGATCCGCACCGCCCACGACTGGGGACGCAAGGTCACCGCCCACGCCGGGCCCGCCTCCATCATCGAACTCGCCGTGGAGCTCGGTCTCGACTGCGTCGAGCACGGCTACCAGCTCACCGCCGACGTGGCGCGCGCGATGGCGGCGCACGGCACCGCGCTTGTGCCGACGCTCGTCGTCACCCACGCCGACGCCTTCTTCGAGGAGCTCGGGGTGCCCGCCTGGATGCGCGAGCGCTCCGCCCAGGCCGCCATCCGCCACCGGGAGTCGTTCCGGCACGCGCTCGACGCCGGCGTCGAGATCATGCTCGGCAGCGATATGCCGCCGTTCTGGCCGTTCGAGGGCACGACCGCCGTCGTGCGCGAGCTCGAGCACATGCACGACGCGGGGCTGGATGCCTGGGGCGTTCTGCGCGCCGCGACGATGAACCCGGCGAACTGGCTCGGACTCGGCGAGCGCGTCGGCCGGGTCGAGGTCGGATTCGACGCCGATCTGGTCATCACCCGCGAGGATCCGAGCGCCGCCCCCGCCGCGCTGCGCTCGATCGAGCACGTCGTGCGGCGCGGCGTGCTCGTGCGCGAGGCCGCGGCGTGAGCGCGCCCGAAGAGGGCACGGCGCCCGAGAGCGACATGAGCCTGTGGGACATCCGCGTCGTCGTCGACCGGATCGAAGGGCGCTCGGTGTGCGGCATGCGCCCCGGCGACTGGTGCGAGGTGACCGAGAGCAGCCGCCTGCGCATCCCCGAGGGCGGGCACTTCTGCCTCTATGCGCTGCAGGCGGCGCTTCCGCTGATCCCGGCCAAGCAGCGTGACCTGCCCGCGGGCGACTGGCTCGAACGGGACAACGAGGTCGCCTGCCCGGATCCGGAGGAGCGGCTCATCATGCGCATCGAGCGCACCCGCCGAGTGGACCTGCGCGCGGACGACCTGACATGAGCGTGCAGATCTCGCTCGGCCTGCAGACCGACAAGGCCCCCGGGCGCTACGGGGAGCTCGCCGCCCACGCGGAGGAGCTCGGCTTCGACGGCGTGAGCGTCTTCTCGGATCTGTGGTTCCAGCCGTCGATCGTCGCCCTGCTCGAGATGGCGGAGCGGACGAAGCGGATCCGGCTGGGCTGCGCCTGCTGGAACCCGTTCCTGATCCACCCGGTCGAGCTGACCGGCATGGCGGCAGCCCTGTACGCCCGCACCGAGGGACGCGCTTACCTGGGCATCGCCCGCGGCACCTGGCTCGACGACCTGGGGGTGCGCCCCGAGCGGCCCCTCGGGGCGCTGCGCGAGGCGATCGCCGTGATCCGCGCGCTGTGGTCCGGCGACACCTCCGGCGTTCCCGGCCGCACGTTCTCGCTCGCGCCCGGCGTCGGGCTCCGCACCGAGCTCCCGGATGCCCCGCTGCGGGTCCTCGTCGGCTCCTGGGGCGAGCGCGGCGCGGCACTCGCCGGCGAGACCGCCGACGAGATCAAGATCGGCGGCAGCGCCAACCCCGCGATGGTCGAGGTCACCCGGCAGCGCCTGGCGCCCGGGCTGGAACGCGCGGGGCGCCCGCCCGGCGACGTCGGCGTCGTCCTGGGCGCGGTCACCGTGGTGGACCGCGACGGCGCCGCAGCCCGCGCCGCCGCCCGCGCCCAGGTCGCGATGTACGTCGACGCGATCGCCGCCTACGACCCGACCGTCACCCTGCCGGAGGGCATGCTCGAGCGCGTGCGCGAGTCGCTCGCGCAGGGCGACGCGGCGGCCGCCGGGGCGTGGATCCCGCGCGACGTGCTCGACCGGTTCGCTTTCTCGGGCAGCCCCGACGACATCGCCGAGCAGGCCGCCGGTCTCATCGCGGCCGGCGTCGACCGCATCGAGTTCGGCACGCCGCACGGCATCGACGAGCGCGAGGGCATCGATCTGCTCGGCCGTGCCGTGCTTCCCGCCCTCGCATCCCTTCGCACCGACACCCCGGAGAGCTGATCATGACCGACCTCGCCACCGCCCCGTTCGACTTCGCCCGCCGCCGCCGCGTGCTGTCGGAGCGGCTCGACGAGCGCGGCATCGACGTGCTCTTCCTGCCGGCCGATCAGGCGGACTTCGAGTACTACACCGGCGTTCCGCGCCGGGCGCCCAGCTTCGGCTCGATCGCGTACACGAACCACTGGATCTCCGGCGCGTTCCTCGCCCCCGGCGAGGACCCGCTGTTCGTGCTGACCCGGCACTTCCAGGAGTTCGACCTGCCCGACGGCATCGACGGCGAGGTCGTGACCGCGATCGAGACCGACGACGGCCGCGCGGTGTTCCAGCGCGCCTACGACCACTTCCGGGCCCGTCGCGTCGCCGTGCCGAGCGCACCCTCCGGCGAGAGCTGCACGCACGAGGCCGGCGCGAGCGAGCGCATCGCCGTGACCGGACGCACCTGGGCCCAGGTGAGCATCGAGCTGCGGCGCCACCGGCCCGACGCCGATCTGGTGATCGCCGACGACGTGCTCGCCGGCATCCGCGCGATCAAGGACGAGCAGGAGATCGCCCTGATGCGCGCCTCGGCGAGCATCGTCGACACCGTGCTGGCCGAGGTCGCCCCGCGCGTCGTCGCGGGCATCACCGAGATCGAGCTGGCCTCCGAGGTCGACCTGCGGATGCGGCAGCACGGCTCGCTCGGCGCCTCCTTCGACACCGGCGTGTGGGGCATGGGCCCCGCCCTCACCCGCGACGCCTCGGTGCGCGTCAGCACGGATGCGCTCGCGGAGGGCACCGGCGTCAGCTTCGACTTCGGCGCGATCACCCGCGGGTACTGCAGCGACTTCGGGCGCACCGTGCACATCGGGGAGCCCTCGGCGGAGTACGTGACGGTGCACGAGGTCGTGATGGCCGCCCAGGAGGCGGCGCGTCAGGCGGCCGTCCCCGGGGCCACCGGCGGCCAGGTGCACGAGGCGGCGCGCCGGGTGATCGACGAGGCCGGGTACGGCGACGGATTCCGGCACCGGGTGGGCCACTGCATCGGCCTCGACGTGCACGAGGAGCCGTTCCTCTCGGCCGAGGACACCACGCCGCTGCAGCCCGGGATGCTGTTCACGATCGAGCCGAGCATCTTCCTCCCCGGTCGCGTCGGCGTGCGCGTCGAGGACGTGTTCCTGCTCACCGAGACCGGGGCCGTGAACATCAACGCCACCGACCACGAGCTGAAGGCGAACGACTGATGCGCGCCGCCCCCCTATGCTCGTGGCACCCGTTCGATTTCGTGAGAAAGAGTTGACGATGACCCCCCGTGATCGAGACGCTGACCGGCAGTCCCCGATGTCGTCGATGACCTCCGAGGTGCTGCCGACGGCGAACCTGGTGGACTTCGACGAGGTCGATCGCCGCCTGCTCCAGCTGCTCGTCGCCGATCCGCGCGTCTCGCAGCGCCAGCTCGCCCGCGAGGTCGGCATGTCCTCGCCCGCCGTCGGTGAGCGCATCGGCCGACTCGAGCGCAGCGGCCTCATCACGGGCTACACGACGGTTCTCGACTGGGCGGCCCTCGGATATCCGAGCGTCGTCTACATCCCGATGACCCTCGCCACCGACGCGGATGTGCAGAAGATCATCGCCGAGCTGCGCTCCGTTCCTGAGCTGACCGAGCTGGTCGTCGTCACCGGCAGCTACGACCTGATGGCGCGGTTCCGCATCCGCGATCACGCGCACCTGCAGCGGCTGCTGCTCGACCGCATCTGGCCGATCCGCGGCCTGCAGCGCATCGAGACGTTCCTCGGCATCGGCGAGATCGTCCGCACCCGCACACCCGCCGCGGTGATCGGCGGCGCCGAGCCGAGCCTCACCTCGACCGAGGGCTGACCGCTCGCCCCGGCCAGGGTCGCCGGCGCCCTGCTCAGCGGGGCGCGGCCTGGAGCTGCTGGGCGACGGCGTCGTGGAGCAGCATCGTGTCGACCGCGACCGCGAGCGTGTCGAAGCCGCGGGCCGCGAGCTGGGCGGCGAGCTCGTTCGAGCCCGCGAACGCGCCGGCGGCGACGCCGTGCGCGCGGCAGGCGGCGACGATCCGGTCGAGCGGGTTCTCGGGCGAGCTGTCGCCGAGCAGCGACGGAACGTCGGTGCCGAGCGAGAGCGCCAGGTCGAAGGGGCCGACGAAGATCATGTCGACCCCGGGCGTCGCGGCGATCTCGTCGACGCCCGCGACCGCCTCGGCGGTCTCGACCATGACGGCGCACTCGATGCGCTCGTTGGCGTCGGCCGCCGAGGCCGGGGTGCGCCCGTAGGCGCCGTCGAGAGGCCCCCACGACCGCGAGCCGAGCGGGGGGTAGCGGCAGGCCGAGGCGGCGAGGGCCGCCTGCTCCGCGTTCTGCACCATCGGCACGATGACGCCGTCGGCTCCCGCGTCGAGCGCGCGACCGATCAGCCATGGGCTTCCCGCCGCGACCCGCACGACGGTGCGGGGGCGATTCGGCGCGCCGGCGAGGAGCGAGAGCGTGTCGACGACGGCCGCGTCGTCGAATCGGCCGTGCTGCGCGTCGAGCACGAGCCAGTCGGGCTCGGCCGAGGCCATGACGGCCGCAACCGCCGGAGACCCGAGGAGGGACCAGGCCCCGATGCGTGTCGACATCACTTCTCCGTTCATAGGACTTTCGGCTGAAAACTTTTCGAAAGGAAACCAGACTGCCATTTTCAGTTTACAAACGGACGATACAATCGCGTCAACGATAAACATACGAGATCTGCGCCTTCGGGGCGCGCATCGCTTCGAAGGGCCCTCATGTCGCACCCCACCCCCGCCACCGGCGTGCTTCCGCACTCCGGAATCCGCGAGATCGTCGACCTCGTTCTCGTCGACTCCCGGCCGATCGTGCGCCTCGAGATCGGCGAGCCCGACTTCGCCACCCCGGCGCACATCGTCGAGGCGGCCGTCGAGTCGGCTCGGCGCGGCAGCTCCTACGTGCAGGCCGCTGGCACGCCCCTTCTGCGCAGCGCGGCCGCGGCGTCGATCGAGCGCCGCTACGGCTTCGACGCGCCCGCCTCGCGGGTGCTCATCAGCCACGGCGCCGTTCACGCCATCGACTCCGTGATCCGCGCCATGGTGTCGCCCGGCGACGCCGTGCTCATCCCCGACCCCGCCTGGCCCAACTACGAGATGCAGGCGATCCTCGCCGGCGGCCGCGTCGACCGCTACCCGCTGCGCGCCGAGCGCGACTACATCGTCGACCCCGGCGACATCCGACGCGCCATCACCCCCGAGACGCGCGTGCTCGTGCTGAACTCCCCCTCCAACCCGACCGGGAGCGTCGCTCCCCCCGCCGTCATGGCGGAGATCGCCGAGATCGCCCGCGAGCGCGATGTGCTCGTGCTCAGCGACGAGGTCTACGACGAGATCGTGTTCGAGGGCGCGCCGGTGAGCATGGCGAGCCTCATCCCCGAGCACGCGGTGTCGGTGTTCAGCGTGTCGAAGACGTACGCGATGACGGGGTGGCGCGTCGGATACTCGCTCGTGCCGGAGTGGCTCGTCGATCCGGTGACCCGCGTGCTCGAATCCTCCGTCGCATGCCTGTCGACCGTGACGCAGGCCGCCGCCCTCGCCGCCCTGACCGGCGACCAGACGCCCGTCGCCACCATGCGGAACGCCTACCGCGAGCGCCGCGACCTCGCCCTGCAGCTGCTCACCGAGGCGGGCATCGCCGTGCCGCGCCCCGGCGGCGCCTTCTACGCGATGGTTCCGCTGCACGAGACCTCGGATGCGCGAGCCTCCGCCCTCGACCTGGTCGAGCGCGGCGTCTCGACGGCACCGGGCACAGCCTTCGGTTTCCAGGCGCCGCACGCGCTGCGCCTCTCGCTCGCCACCTCGACCGACGCGATCCGCCAGGGCGTCGGGATCCTGACCGACTGGTACCGCGAAACCTCGGGCGGAGCCCGCGACCTCGCGATCCACGCGGCACACTGAAGACGGAGGCACCACCATGGCCGTAGAACTCGGACTCGGAGTATTCACCGGGGAATGGCACCCCGCGCTCGGACTCAGCCACGGCGAGTCGCTGCGCGAATCGATCGCGCAGGTGCAGGCGGCCGAGGCTGCCGGCCTCGACAGCGTCTGGGTGAGTGAGCACCACTTCCACGAGGCGCACTTCGTCGGCTCCCTCGCCGCTTACTGCGGCGCGATGCTGCAGGCAACCGACCGCATCACCGTCGGCTACGGCCTCGCCCTCGCCCCGCTGCACGACCCAGTGCGGATGGCCGAGGACGCCGCGTTCCTCGACGTGCTCTCGAACGGCCGCTTCGTGCTCGGCCTCGGCCTCGGCTACCGCGACATCGAATACGCGGGCTTCGGCACCGAGCGCCGCTACCGCGTGGGCCGCACCGAGGAGCTCATCGACATCTGCCGGCAGGCGTGGACGGGCGAGGAGATCGATCACGTCGGCCGGCACTACACCCGCACGGGCATCCGGGTGAGCCCCGTTCCGGAGCGGCCGGCCGGCCCGCCCATCATGCTCGGCGGCCACGCGCCCGCCGCGATCGACCGCGCCGCTCGCCTCGGCGACCGCTTCTGCATGGATGCGGGCACCGACGCCGACGAGTACGAGCGCGGCTCCGGCGGCAACCGCGGCCTCATCACGCGTGTCTCGGCGGTGCTCGAGCAGTACCGCGAGGCCCTCGACCGACACGGTCGGGACTCGGCCGCCCCCGCGCTGTCCCTCAACGTCGGCGGTTTCCTCCACCCCGACGGTGCGGATGCGGCGTGGGCGGCGGTCGAGGAGTCGTACCTGCTCACGCGCCGCGTCTACGGCGACTGGTACGGCCTCGACCCGGCCGAGTACGAGACCTGGTACCCGGGGATGCTCAGCGAGCAGCAGATCGCCCAGCGTCGCCGCGAGCTGCTGCTCGGCACCGTCGACGACGTGCTGCCGATCCTCGCCGAGGTGCGCGAACTGGTCGGCGAGAACCTCCACGTGATGTTCCGCTCGAAGTATCCGCTCGTCAGCGACGAGTTGACGCGGCAGTCGATCACCGAACTCGGCGAGCTGCGGCGCCGCCTGATCGGGCAGGAGTAGCCCGTGGCGACCACGGTCAGTCTTCGCATCAACAACGACCTCGACAGCCGCGAACTGATCGCGGTAGCCGAGGCCGCCGAGGCGGCGGGGATCGACCAGCTGTGGATCTCCAACGATCTGATGCTGCACTCCGCCCCGGCGGTGCTCGGGGCGATCACGCAGCGCACCGAGAGGCTGCGCATCGGCACGGGCATCATGAACCCGTACACGGTGCACCCCGCCGAACTGGCGATGACGGCCGCGACGCTGCAAGAGCTCAGCGGCGGACGCTTCCTGCTGGGACTGGCCGCCGGATCCGCCGAGTTCCTGAACTGGGTGGGGATCGACCAGCCCACCCCACTCACGACCACGCGGCAGGCGCTGCGCGCGATCCGGGCCCTGCTCGACGGCGGCGCCCCGGTCGAGGTCGACGGCGCGGGCGAGGGCTGGACGACCGACGCTCGCCTGCGCTTCACCCCGCCGTCGACGCGGGTGCCGATCTACATCGGCGCGATGAGCCCGCGGATGCTCGCCTTCGCGGGCGCCGAAGCCGACGGGGTGATTGCGCTGCATCTGCCGCCGGAGCACTTCACGACCGCGCGCGCCCACATCGCCGAGGGCGCCGCGTCCGCCGGCCGCACGCTCGACGACCTGGACACGCCCGCCTGCGTCTGGCTCTCCCTCGACGAGGATCCGACCGCTGCGGCGCGCGCCCTCGCCCTCAAGCTGGCCTACTACGGCCCCGCCTTCTCTCCGTTCCTGCTCGGCCAGCTGGGGCTCGAGCCGGAGGACTTCGTCGCCGCCGAGCGTCATCTCGCCCGCGGCGACGCCGACGCGGCCGCCGACGCGATCACGCCGACGATGCTGCGGATGGGCATGTGCGGCGGGCCCGCCGACGTGCTCGCGCGCAGCCGCGACCTGCTCGCCCTCGGCGCGCGCCACCTCAGCTTCGGGCCGCCACTCGGCCCCGACCCGCTCGCCTCGATCGCCCTGCTCGGCAGCAGCGTGCTGCCCGCGCTGCGCGCCGAGACCTCCCCCGACCCCGCCCCGATTGGAACTGACAGTTGAGCCACGACGACGAACTCGGCACCCTCGCGCGCGACGTGGTCGAGGCCACCCTCCGCTGGGCCTTCCACTCCAGCGATGACATCCCCCGCCTGCCGCACCCGATCGGCTGGATGCCCGACTTCACCCCCGCCGCCCTCGAGCGCCGCCGGGTCGAGATCGCCGAGCTGCGCGCGCGCTGGCGCGCCCTGGACGCCTCCGCCGCGGCGCCCTCGGCGCAGATCGAGCACCGCCTCGCCGGCGCCATCCTGAACCGCGCGCACTGGGATCTGAACGTCACCCGCAACGCCGAGCGCAACGCGGTGTTCCAGTTCTCGCAGATCCTCGGCCCGTTCTACGACCTCACCCTGCCGCTGCCGCCCTACGACGAGGCCCGCCAGGATGCGCTGATCGCCGTGCTGGCAGCCGTGCCCGCCCAGGTCGAGGTCGCCCGCGCCCACCTCGAAGAGCACGGCGTCGCCGACCTCGCGCGCGCCGCCGTGACCGAGATGGAGAGCATCGGCACGCGAGTGCGGACCGCCGCGGAGGCGCTCCGCATCCACGTCGACCCGGACCGGCACGCGGCGCTCGGCGCCGCCGCGGAGGCCGCCGCCGCCGCACTCGACGAGTGGTGCGCGTGGCTCGATGACGCCGCCGACCGGATGGCGCCCGCGCGCGCCGTCGGTCGCGACAGCTTCGTCTGGTTCCTGCGCGCGGTCGCGCTCATCCCCGACGACCCGGACGACCTGGTGCGCGCCGCCACGCAGGACCTGAACCGCGCGATCGTCTGGGAGCAGCTGACCCGCAACCGCTACCGCAATGCACCGCCGGCCGAGCTGGCGCGCACGATCGAGGAGCAGGTCGACACCGAGGCGCGCCACGAGCGGCAGATCCGCGACTTCTACGAGCGCGAGGACCTGCTCAGCCAGCCCGAGACCCTGAAGCACTACCTGATCGCGGAGATGCCGCCGTGGATCGAGCAGCTGCGCAGCCTCGGCGTGCCCGACGACCTCACCGACGAGCACCGGCTCGCGCAGAACGCCGTCTCGTACATGCCGAAGCCCCGCACTGAGCTGCCGTACTTCTACGCCGCCAATGCGAAGGACCCGCGACTCGGGATCATCCACGAAGGCGCGCACTACCAGCAGCTCGCGCTCAGCTGGGCCTCGGCCAGCCCGATCCGGCGCCGCTACATCGACTCGAGCGCCAACGAAGGGGTGGCGCACTACAACGAGGAGATGATGCTGATGGCGGGGCTCTTCGACGACGCCCCGCACTCCGAGACCGTGGTGCACAACTTCGCCCGGCTGCGCGCGCTGCGCGTCATCGCCGACGTCAACCTGGCGACCGGCGAGTTCACGCTGGCGCAGGCGATCGAGCACTTCGTCAACGCCGTGCCGATGGACGCCGAGACCGCCCGCGAGGAGTCGGCGATGTACCTGGCGACGCCGGGTCTGGCGATGTCGTACCACGTGGGCAAGCAGCAGATGCTGGCCCTCGTGGCGGATGCGATCGCGGCCTGGGGCGAGGAGTTCAGCTTCCGCCGCATCCATGACGCGGTCTGGCAGCACGGCAACACGCCGTTCTCGCTGCTGCGGTGGGAGATCCTCGGCGACCGCTCGGCGATCGACCGGCTCGACGCCGACCTGGCCGAACTGTCCGACCCGGTCGGCTGATCGCGTCGGCTCATCCGGCGCGTGGTCGCGCGGGGTCCGGCTCGGTCAGTGATCGTGCGGCGGCTTCTGCCCGGTGAGCTCGCCGGCGCGCGTCGAGATGAGGTGGATGCGGCCGCCGCGGCGCTCCGCCGTGAAGCCCGGCAGCGCCACGGCGCCCTGCCCCCGCCAGTCGGTGACCAGTCGCGCGATCTCGAGCGTGTGCGTGCGGCTGAGCGCCTCGTGGAACTCGCTCTGCGCCACCAGCCGGATGATCCGCTGCCGCAGCGCGGCGGGGTTCGCGGCGAGGGCCGCCACCGAGAGCGAGACGCCCGCCTCCTCCAGCTCGACGACGTCTTCGGCCACCTCGTCGGCGAAGGCATCGAGGGCGGCGGTGTCTTCGCGGAGCTGCTCGGCGGTGCGCGCCAGCGCCTCGGCGACGCCGGGGCCGAGTTCGGACTCGAGCACCGGCAGGACCCGCTCCCGCACCCGCACGCGGGTGTAGCGCGCATCCACGTTGTGCGGGTCGTCCCAGATCGCAAGGCCCGCGTCGGCGCAGGCCTGCCGGGTGGTCGCCCGCGGGATGCCAAGCAGCGGACGCCGGTAGCGGCCGGACTCGGCGGGCATCCCCTGCAGGCTCGTGGCGCCGCTGCCGCGCGCCAGCCCCAGCAGCACCGTCTCCGCCTGGTCATCGAGGGTGTGGCCGAGCAGGATCGCGTCGGCGCCGAGATCGTCGGCCGCCGCATCCAGGGCCGCGTAGCGCGCCGCACGGGCCGCCGCCTCGGGGCCAGCCGGGTCGTCGGATGCCACGTCGACGCGCACGACCGTCACCGGGTCGAGGCCGAGCTCGCGCGCCTGCGCCGCCGCAGCCTCGGCAACCTCGGCCGAGCCGTCCTGCAGCCCGTGGTCGACGATGACCGCCGCCGCCCGCCAGCCCGCCCGGGGCGCTTCGAAGGCGGTCGCCGCCGCGAGGGCGAGCGAATCGCCGCCGCCGCTGAGCGCCACCACCACAATTCCGTTTTCAGGAGTTGGTGTGACACGTGTGGCGGAAGTGGCGTCGGCGGCCTCACCAGTCCCACCCGTCACGGAAACTCCTGAAAAGAGTGCGGTGCGGACCGCCCGCCGGAGGTCGGCGATCGCCGGGGTGAGTCTCGGACGCGCGACCATTCGACTAACGTAATGCGAGAACCACTTGCGACGAGAGACCGAGGATATGGCCGAGTACTACGACGTCACCATCGAGGTGCCGAAGGGCAGCCGCAACAAGTACGAGATCGACCACGAGACCGGTCGCGTCATGCTCGATCGCGTGCTCTACACGCCGATGGCCTACCCGACGGACTACGGCTACTTCGAGAACACCCTCGGCCTCGACGGCGACCCGGTCGACGTGCTGGTGCTCGGCGAGTACCCGCTGTTCCCCGGCATCGGCATGAGCGTGCGCGTCGTCGGCGTGTTCAACATGACGGATGACGGCGGCAGCGACGCCAAGGTCATCGCGGTCGCCGCGAAGGACCCGCGCTGGGACTACATCCAGGACATCAACGACGTCCCGGAGTACAAGCGCAAAGAGATCGAGCACTTCTTCGAGCACTACAAGGACCTCGAGCCCGGCAAGTGGGTCAAGACCGAGGGCTGGGGCGACGCCGCCGAGGCGGAGCGCGTCGTGCAGGCCGGTCTCGCCGCCTTCGTTCCCCCGACCCACTAGCCCCCAGCGGGTTGAGTAGCCGCGCGAGCGGCGTATCGAAACCGCGTCAGCGGGTTGAGTAGCGCGCAGCGCGTATCGAAGCCCCGCCCGCGCACCTGCGACCTCGATACGCCGACGCCGTCGGCTACTCGACCAGCTCAGCCGGTGGGGCGCCCCGCATACGGCACCAGGTCGCCGTAGCGGATCGACACCTCGCGCACGACCTGCCCCGGGTACGGCGCCTCGATCATCTTGCCGTTGCCGACGTAGAGGGCGACGTGATACTTCGTGCCCGTCGTCGACCCGCCGTCGGAGTAGAACAGCAGATCCCCGGCCCGCAGGTCGGCGATGTTGACGAGCTTGCCTGCGGACTTCAGGTAGTTGTATTGGCTGGTTGAACCGTGCCCGCCGATCGAGACGCCGACCGATGAGTACGCCATCATCGTGAGCCCGGAGCAGTCCCAGCCGCTCGGCCCGGCACCGCCCCACACATACGGCTCGCCGAGCTGGGCGCGGGCGTAGCTGATCGCGCCCGAGACCTTGTCGCTCGCCGGCGGGGCCGGCTCTTCGGCGGGCGGGTCCGGGTCGTCGGCGGGCGGCACCGGCGGCGTCGGATCCGCGGCCTGCTCCCGCTCCCAGGCGAGACCCTCCTGGTAGGCCTGCTCCAGGTCGGCGGAGGTGTTCTTCAGGCTCGCCAGCTGCGCGTACATGCGCTCGGAGTCGGCCCGCGTCTCCTCGACCCGCGCCTGCGCCTCCTCCACGGCCGCTTCGGCCTCGGCAAGCGCCTCGGCGGCCACCTCGGCCAGTTCGCCGCGCTTCTCCTCGGCGAGCTCCGCCTCGGCGGCGAGCGAGTCGGCGGAGTTGCGGTCGAAGACCGCCTGTTCGAGCAGCGCGCGCGAGGTCTCGCTCAGTCGCGACATGGAGGCCAGCATCGAGAGCACCTCGTCGGTGTCCTCCGCCGAGCCGAACAGCAGCGCGAGAGTAGGATCGCCTCCGCCGGTGCGCGTGAGCTGGGTCAGGATCTGGGCGGCCCGTCGAGCCGACCCGTCGGCCTGGTCGCGGGCCTCGGCAGAGCGCGTCTCGAGGTTCTCGACCCGCTCGGTCGCCGCCTCCAGCTCCTGCTGCGCCAGATCGGACTCCTCCGCCAGCACCAGCGCGACCTTGCCGAGCTCGGCCGCCTCCGTCTCGAGTGCGGCGAGCGCCGCCTCGATCTGCGCGACGGCAGCCGCGCTGGCCGCCTCGTCCGCCTTGGCGGCTTCGACCTCGTCCCAGCTGGGGTAGTCGGGCATCGGCGCCGCGTGCGCGGCGACACCGGGGGCGAGCGCGACGACGAGAGCGACGGCTACTGCCGCCGCCCCCCTGAAGCGCCGGCTCGCTGTCATCAGCGGCCCTGTTCGCTCCGTGCGCGCTCAGCCAAGCGTGACCCCCCGGTCCTGCATGAACGTGACGGGGTTGGTGAGCACCCCGTTCTGGTAGACCATAAAGTGCAAATGCGGGCCCGTCGAGCCCCCCGTTGAGCCGGCCTTCGCGATCTGCTGCCCGGCGATGACGATCTCGCCGACCGAGACGAGCATCCCACCGGTGTTGATGTGGGCGTAGCCGGTGACGATTCCGCCGCCGTGGTCGATCTTGATGTAGTAGCCGAGGTCGCTGTAGTAGCCGGCGTAGACGACGCGCCCGTCGGCCGCCGCGTAGATAGGGGCGTTGTAGCCGCCGCCCGCGATGTCGGTTCCGGAGTGCAGCTTCCACACATGGTAGATCGGGTGGTAGCGCATGCCGAAGGGGCTCGAGATGTAGCCGGAGGTCGGGTTCGCCCAGCCCTGCGCGTTGACGACCCCGCCGGAGGCGGCCGCCCGCGCTTCGACGCCCGCCCGGTAGTCGGCTTCGGTCACCTCGCGCTTGGTGGTGAGCACCTCGAGCTGCGCCTCGAGGCGCGCCTTGTTCTCGGCCTGCGCGTCGTAGGCCTCCTGTGCGGCGATCGCGGCCTCTTGCGCCTCTTCGAAGGCGGCCTCGGCGATCGCGCGAAGCTCGTCGAGCAGCTCCTGCGCCACCGCGGCCTGGTCGGTCAGCGACTGCGCGTTGTTCTGCAGCTGCACCGCCCGCGTGTAGAGCTGCTGGTTGGTGGAGCTGAACTTCTGCTGCGCCGACAGGTTGTAGAGCAGCGCATCCGCCTTGTCGCTCTGCGCGAACAGGGTCGCCGTCAGGTCGGTGCCGGCGGCGCCGCGGGAGAGGTTGGCGATGAGCTGGGCGGCGGTGCGCTTGGCGTCGTCGGCTTCTTCCTGGGCCGCATCCGCCTGCTCCTGGAGCTGCTGGGCGATGTAGGCCTGCTCGTCGTAGGCGCTCTGCGCCTCGGCGTAGATGGCGCCCTTCTCCTCGGCGATCTTCTGCGTGGCCGCGACCTCGTCTTCGAGATCGGCCAGCAGCGCCTGGATGCGGGTGATCTCGGCCTTCGCCGCCGCCTCGTCAGCCTTGGCTGCCTGGACGTCGTCCCAGCTGGGGTAGTCGACGAGCACCGCCGCACTGGCGGTGTCGAAGGCGGGTGCGGCGACGCCGATCGCGGGAATCAGAGCGAGCGCGAGCAGGAGCGCAGCCGTCCGCGGGCGCGCCGCCCGCCTGTGTGCGATGCGGCTCGCGCCCACGGCCCCCCGGCCGGGATGTGATCCCATGCTTTCCCTCAAATCTTCGTGACGTGGATTCGGCCCACTCGAGTCACAAAGGCAACACGAGTCACATTAGCAACAACCCCGAGACTTGCCCAGCATTGACGCCGTTCGAGTGTCTGGCGCCTCAGCGCCGCAACCTTCGACCCTGGCTTGAACCTAACCCGGACGGCTCGGAAGGCCGCGGTGCGCGCGCCGAAACCGCGGATTGCGTCGATTGGAGTTTTTGGCGCGCCGTGCGTATGCTTGACCCTTGGTTGCTATGTGATTTTTTTCATGGCCCCATCGTTTAGTGGCCTAGGACACCGCCCTTTCACGGCGGCAGCACGGGTTCGAATCCCGTTGGGGTCACTCAGCACACAATCAAATAGCAAGGCCCTGTAGCGCAGTTGGTTAGCGTGCCGCCCTGTCACGGCGGAGGTCGCGGGTTCAAGTCCCGTCAGGGTCGCGGAAAGCGAGCCTCTCCTGAGGAATCTGGAGAGGCTCGCTCCACATCGGGAACATGTTCCCGAGGCTCTGTAGCTCAGTTGGTAGAGCGCACGACTGAAAATCGTGAGGTCACGGGATCGACGCCCGTCGGAGCCACCACTAAATCCCCAGGTCAGAGGCCATTTTGGCCGCTGACTCACCTCCCTCAAGTTGACCTCTCGACTGGGAGCCGAAGAACCGCGAAAGCGGTTCGACTCCGCGTTGCGCGGCGAGGCGGCGCGTGTCGGCGTAGAGCTGCGTCACGAGCAGCGACGAGTGCCCGAGGATCGCTTGCACGTCCGGCGCCGGGAGGCCGGCGTCGAAGAGGAACACGGCAGCCGTGTGCCGCAGGTCATGCCAGTGCAGCGGCGGCTCACCCGGCGCGAAGGTCTTCACCTGGTCGCGGATCGCGTGCCAGTCGAGCGCGCGGCTGAGGTTCTTGGAGTTGATGAAGCCACCGCGCGGGCCGGTGAACAAGTACTCGTGCTCACCCTTGCCTGCCGCCGCCTCACGCAGGATCGGTTCGAGCTGCGCGACGACCGGCACACTGCGGGAGCGCCGCCCCTTCGTCGGGCCGACCACGAGTTCCCCCCGCACGCCCGGGGACGCCGTCCGCGTCAACCGGAGCGTGCGGGAGGTCCAATCGATGTCGGAAACGCGAAGCCCAGCCACTTCCCCCAACCGACACCCGGTGTAGATCATGGCGAGCACAAACCGGCGATAGGGGCCAGAGGGGGGCAGCACTTCGAGCAGACGCGAGTACTCCGCAAGGGTGAGTGCGCGCCCCGCGACGTCAGGGGCCTGCGCGCGACGACGATCAACGCCGATGCAGGGATTCGCCGCAATGAAGCCGCCTTTGATCGCGACGCGGCAGAGCGCCGATAGCGCACCGAGGGCGTCCGCTCGCGTGGACTCGGAACCCGACCACGACGCGAACGCCTCTTCGACATCGAGCGTAGATATCGAGCTGATCGCGCGGTGCCCGAACGACGGCGCGACGCGCAGCCGCCAGGCGTAGTGATAGGCGCGCTGGGTGCCCGGCGCGATCTTCGAGAACACGACCGGGCGATACCGATCCCAGAGCGCGCCAACCGTGTCCGCGCCCACAGGCGACGGCACGGCTGGATCACTTCCGCTTAGTGTCACATTGTGAGACTAAAGGAAAGGCGATGCTAGTTCAAGATTATGGGACTAACTCTTGGGAAGTCGCCCCTCCATGCCCCGCAAGAACTCCTCCGTGTCGACGGTCACGCCCGGGAACTCGTAGACGTCCGGATGCTCCCCGAACACTTCGCGGAACATCGCGATCCTGCGGAACATGCCCGACCTGCTCACACCAAGGGACTTCTGCATGCCTTCGAACCCGCCGACCAATCGCCACATGAGCCAGAACCCAAAGAGGTCGAAGAGGCGCGACGAGGTGTAGCCGCGCAGCATCGTCCGGAGTTCGGGAAAAGCGCCGAAGATCCGCTTGTTCACCGACTTGTTGGCCTTGTAGTACGTCTCGTAGGCGGACTCAAGCGCATCCTTCGCGCGCCCCTCACCCTCGGGTGAAGGCATCCGCTCTGATCGGAAGTCCGCCATCGTTCACCATCCCTCTTAGTCGCGATAATTGCGACTACCAGACTACGACGATACGGGGACAGCGGTGTGTGTTCCCGAAATTTCCCCTACAAGATCAAGGAGCTTCGATCCTCGTCGCGCAGCCAAACGTCGCGTCGACGTTTGGACCTTCGCGAGGTACCAGGACGCCACGTCGCCAACGCGTCCTCCTCATAGCCGACGGCTCGCAGCAGTTGCTTGGCACTCTTGGTACTAAGCGTGAGCCTGTCGGCTACCTCGCTCGCGCTCCACTCGCCCTTAGTGTCGATCCACAGGCGAAGTGTTGCGGGACGTGAAATGTTGCGCAACGCCCATTCGGACGCCAGAAAACGCGCGTGCCGGTCCGCACGGCTCGTCCGTCGCCGCCTCCGTGCCGAGCGAATCAGCCGATACGCCGCGAACTCAGCAACAGCCGTGATCCCAATATCTACGCCGTGATCCAAGAGCCAGATCACGATGTCAGAGAGAGGCGGGCCATCCCCACCGCGGCCTCCTTGCAAGCGCACTACGATCTGTGTCGGCTGCGCCGAGACGTACCCGGCCTCCACCGCCACGTCTAGATCGTGAAATGTGGCGTCGGGGTAGGAATCGCTCAAGTGCGGTGCGAGCACCAGAACGCCCGAGTACTCGCCGTAATCGTTCCGAACTACGTAAGGCATCGGCACATCGTCCGATTGGGACACGTAGTCGGCGGCGGAAGCACCTATCCGAAGGAGGTTAAATTCGAGGTGCCACGGCGACTTGTAGTCATACATTTCTTCCGCGACCTCGGCGAGGTCTCCGCCGAGATCACGCAGGGCGGACAGCGCCGCAGAGATTACGCTCTCACCAGGATCAGGCTCCAGCTCAACAGATGCACGAATCCCCCAGGTGTTGAAATAGGGCTCAATCTGAGTGGGGAAGTAGAAATGCATCGAGTAGGTCTTGGGCTGACTCACACCCCGAACAGTAGCCGCGATCAACGCTCAACTACTGTGACACGCAGAGCCTAGCTCCGCGCCAGGAAGGCGCTCGCGCGCCGCGCCTCCGGCGCTCCCAGCGACGCGGGTGCACCCGTACCGGGCGCACCCGCACCGAGGTCGCGCGGCGTACGCGGTCAGCGCAGCCCCTCGGCTAGGCAGTGCGCGCACAGCTCGCGCCCGCCCGGGTTGGCGGCGAGGTTGTGCGGGAAGGCGGGGTTTCCGCATTGGTCGCACGAGCGGAAGCCCATCGCCTCGCAAACTCCGCAATCAGCAGCAGCCACAATCAATCACCCCCTCTCCACTCACGGCAGCACCGCAGCGCGGGCCACATCGATCCGGCGCGACTCGGAAACCCGAGCCGCGAGCGCAGCCGTCTGCGCCTCAGGTGCCGGCGAAGAAGGTTCCGCGCGGGACTGCGCCCACTCGGTCCGCAGTTGCCGTTGCACCCGTCGCGTCAGCCCGGTGAATGACCAGCCGGTGCGCGTCTTGGTGCGCCGCGAAGCACTCACCACATGACCGCGTGCGCCGTAGCGCTCATGCGTGCGGCTCTGACACATCTCGGGATCACACTCCGCAGAGCACCGCATCGCGCGAGCCGCAGCCGACAGGTGCGCGATATGCCGCCAGGCATCCGAGCGACGCCCCACCGACTCGCGCGCCACGTCCTTCATGACGTAGTTCAGCGCCTTCGACAGGTACCAGATCGTCTTGGCCCCCTCACCGTCCGCGCGGAAGCTCTGGCAATCCCCTTGCTCGCCCCAGCTGACCAACGCGCCGTCCACTTTGGAGAACGCCGTCGCCGTTCGAGCTGCATCCCCGAGCGCGAGCGGCGTGGGTGCCTCCTGGCGTGAGATCCGCACAATCGCGTGCAGGTGCAGCGCGCCGCGATCCTGCCACTCGCGCACCACGAAGAACTCCACCGAGTCCCAGCGATCCCGCAGCCGTCGCCGCGTGCGATCCCACAGCACCCCCGAATCGCGGTTCCACGCGACCAGCCCCGCGTAGTCATACGTCGAGGAATCCAGCGGCACCCCGCGCAGGTCCGCATCCTCCAGCGCGTGCCGCGTGCCGCAGCCGCAGACACCCACGGGTGTCTCCCCCTTCGGCACGCGATGGACTCGACCGAACGACGGAGCGGTAAGCGTCAGCAGGTAGAAGCGGAAGCGCTCAACCGGGCCATCGAACACACCAGAGCGAGCAATCGCCGCCCAATCGCTCCGATACAACTCCGCGCAGGACGCGCACTGACTCCGCACCCGCGACTGACAACGCACGTACAGACCCGAGCGCGTCTTGAACGGACGAACGCAGCCCGAAGGCAGCGAATCAGGCCGATCTGGGGCCTCTTCCGGAGTCGCCATAGGCGAAACGCGGCACTAGGCCCTCGCCTGAAAATCGTGAGGTCACGGGATCGACGCCCGTCGGAGCCACTCGAAGCCCCCATGACGATGGGGGCTTTCGTTCGTTAATGGCGGCACTATCTACTCAGCAACGAATCCCGCCGGAGCCGGCGTGCGGCCCGCGGCGCGCCCGAGTCGAACTCATGGAAAGCCGCGGCCGCTGCGCGCGGGCAAGACAACCTGCCGCAGCCGAGCACAAGTACTGGAACCGAGACCCGCGTGCGTTTCGCGGCGACGCTCGCCAGACTATGCGCCACGGAGCGCGTCGCGCGCACCCGGCGGTGGCAGTTCTTCGTGGACGCCGTCCGCGAATCCCCTGGGTGCGGCTCGATGCACGATAAGCCACACGGGGACGGCGAGTTAGTACTTCAGCGCTTCGCCGTCCCGCAGCCGTGTGTCGACCTCCGCGAATGGTTCCTCCGCGGAAACTACGGCCATCAGCCGCAGGTGCCAGCCGGCGCCCGCTTCGTTGACGCGAATCGTCTTGCCAACTAGTGCGTTGCCACCGTTCGCCCACGGGGCGCAAAGTCTCGCGAGCCAGTCGGGGAGGTACGCCACGACTTTCTCCTCATGAAACAGCAACTGGGCCGAGGGGTTGTAGTCGTTGCCGAGTTCGGGGATTACCTCGAGGTGGTCACCCGGGACAAGCGACGCCAACACGTCCTCAAACTCAGCCGCGGTGTAGATAGGCGTGCTCCCTCGCGCGGTCCGGACGGACTTCTGCTGGAAATAGCGCAAGCCCGCGGCGAGGAACACGCACTCCCAACCAGTTTCCGTCGCACGCGGGAATGGAGTCACCTGAATGGTGTCTCCCTCCGAGGTCCCACCTGTGCGGATGAGCTGCTCCCACGGAGTCGCATGGGCGGGATCGAGGTCGAGCTCGTCAACAACTCGCTGGTAATCCGACCTTGCCGGATCGAGAACTCTCTCGCGAAAGAGCGGAAACAGTTCATCGCTCTCATACTCGCGATCGAAATCGTGGAGACCAAGGAGCGGACGGAATCCATCGAGTTCAGCAGCGCCATCAACGTATCGGAAGCGGTACAACTCGCCGTCGAAGGAGAGGATTGCAACGGGCAACATCGCCCTCGACGAGGGCTGCTGCCACAAGACCAGTAACTCGGCAATCGTGGCGACGGGCCCCGAGTCAATTACCGATTGCATCTTGAATCCTCCTTTCGTTACTTTCTAGTACCTTCAGCGCAAAACTACGCGCAACCTCCGACACAGCGTTGGTGGACTCGACGAAGTGCGCAAAGTTCATGCGTGCAATGTCATCGATTAGAGCTTCAATCCTTGAGCGTCCAGCAATGCTGCACATCCTGTAGGCACGCGCCGCGAGATCGACGAGCGGCGTTTGAAGATCACCATGAAAACGCCTCGCGAAGCCCTTTCGAACGAAAGCCTCGAAGCTCGCCGGGTCGCGAAGCCTAGCGAGCCTAGCCTCATCTGCGAGCTGGAACCCGAGCGACGCCTCCATGTCATAGGCGGGAGCCAACGCATCTGCCCCAGCGTTGCTGCTCGACTGCGCGCGCAACACCGACCAGTTCTGCTCGTGTCGATCGCCGTTGCCGATCAATGCGTCAAGCAAAAGGTAGCCCCCGAAAACGTCGAACGCCTCGCAAGTGGACCACGACTGGGCGCTGGGTGGCGGGCCGTATCGTTCCAGTGTGCGGCGGACATTGTCGAGCGAATGGCCGATCGACGCGGTCTGCTGGCGTCGGGAATCCCTCGTTTCGACGTGGATTTCGTCCAGCATTGCAAGCCGCCCGGTGACCATGTCGAATCCATTCGGACGCACGTTGCGAAGGATCACGCCCTGGGTGCCGCCGCGAACAGCCAACTGCGCCTCCGCGGAGGGGACGCTCACCGCGGCCGATATTCGAGAAGCGACGACTTCCGTCCAGTCGCCGACTTGGGTAGTCCCATTGCGGTGAACCGTCACCGGCTTGAAGAGCCAGTCCGACTCCGGGACCCCCGACGGCCCGCCCGGCTCTCGAATCCAAACCTTGGCCGATGCACCCCGCGTTTCGACGCGCACAAGGTCCCACTGAGACACGTCAGTTCTGCCGGTGAGCATTCTTCGAGCATATGGGGCGGGGCGGCACGTCGCGGAAGCTACAAAACTCGGGCACGAGCAGTCGACACGAATGGTCGGTAGGAGTACGCGGCTCGAGCTTTCTGAACTCGGCCAGCACGCGCACGCGGTCTAGCGAAGGCGACGAGTCGCCACGTCGTGTTGCCTCCATCTCGCCACCGGCTGAACACTGACACCTGCCACCCTGAGCTGCCGATTCTGCGCGCGCGACGCTCGCCATCAGAAGAAGCCGCGACCCGGCGCAGCCCCCAGCCACTTCGCGATTAAACGTCCCGTCACCTACCCCGAGTAGCATCCCGCCCATGGCTTTCATCGAGGCGTCCGGACTCGTCAAGACCTACACCCCGAAGGGTGCGCCCGTCGTGCGCGCCCTCGACGGGCTCGACCTCGAGGTGCCGCAGGGCACCGTCACCGCGCTGCTCGGGCCGAACGGCGCCGGCAAGACGACGACGGTGAAGGTGCTCACCACCCTCATCCGCCCCGACTCCGGCACCGCCACGATCGACGGCGTCGACGTGCTCGACGACCCGCAGACGATCCGCCGGATGATCGGCGCGAGCGGGCAGTACGCGGCCGTCGACGAGAACCTCACCGGCTTCGAGAACCTCGTCATGGTCGGCAAGCTCTACCACCTGGGCACCAAGATCGCGAAGCAGCGGGCGACCGAGCTGATCGAGCTGTTCGACCTGGTCGAGTCGCAGCACCGCCCGGTGAAGGGATTCTCGGGAGGCATGCGCCGCCGCATCGACCTGGCCGGCGCGCTCGTCATCAAACCGCCGGTGCTGTTCCTCGACGAGCCGACCACCGGCCTCGACCCGCGCAGTCGCCTGGGCCTGTGGGATGTCATCGAGACCCTCGTCTCCGACGGCACCACCGTGCTGCTCACCACCCAGTACCTGGAGGAGGCCGACCGGCTCGCCGACTCCATCTCGGTCATCGACGAGGGCCGTGTCATCGCGAAGGGCACCGCCGACGAGCTCAAGTCGTCGGTGGGCGGGCAGCGCGTCGCCCTCACCGTCGTCGATCCGGCCGACGGCGCCGCCGTGCGCGACATCTTGGCGCGGTTCGGCACCGGCGAACCGGCGCTCACCGGCGGGCGCACCTGGATCGTCCCCGTCGACGACGGGCCGTCGGCGCTCAGCGCGATCGTCGGCGCCGCATCCGCCGCGGGCATCGCGCTGCACGACGCCGGCATGCGCCGCCCCACGCTCGACGACGTATTCCTGCAACTGACCGGGCATGTGGCCGAACAGCCCGAAGACGAGTCGACGGAGGCCCCCGCATGAGCACCCAGACGACCAGCGGAACGCTGCAGGCGATCCCCGGCACCCCGCTCACCCGGCTGCTCTCGGATGGCTGGGTCACCACCTGGCGCAACCTGATGAAGATCATCCGCGTGCCCGAGATCCTGCTGTTCAGCCTCATCCAGCCGATCATGTTCGTGCTGCTGTTCAGCTACGTGTTCGGCGCCGCGATCGACATTCCCGGCGACGGCTACACCTCGTTTCTGATGGCCGGGATCTTCGCTCAGACGGTCGTGTTCGGCTCCACCTACTCCGGCTCGGCGATGGCGCAAGACCTCAAAGACGGCATCATCGACCGCTTCCGCACCCTGCCGATGAGCGGCGCGGCGGTGCTCATCGGGCGCACCAACGGCGACCTCGTCATCAACGCGCTCTCGATGGTCGTGATGATGGGCACCGGATTCGTTGTCGGCTGGCGCGTCAACTCGTCCGTTCCCGAGTTCCTGGCCGGCGTCACCCTGCTGCTGCTGTTCGCCTACGCGTTCTCGTGGGTGATGGCGTTCCTCGGCATGAGCGTGAAGAGTCCCGAGATCATCAACAACGCCTCGTTCCTGATCCTGTTCCCGCTGACGTTCATCTCGAACGCGTTCGTGCCGAGCGAGAACCTGCCCACCCCGCTGCGCATCTTCGCCGAATGGAACCCGGTCTCGTCGCTCGTGCAGTCGGCGCGGGAGCTGTTCGGCAACGTGCCGCCCGGCACCCCGACCGGGGATGCCTGGACCGCCCAGAACCCGATCGCCACCGTGCTGATCGGCGTCGTCGTGCTGCTGCTGGTGTTCGTGCCGCTGTCGATCCGCAAGTTCGCGACGCTGTCGCGGTAGGCGCCTCCGCTCCGAACGCGCCTTGGGCTCAGTTGGTCGGCGCGGTACGCGCGGGAGGCGGGACGACCTCCCCGTCGATCGCGAGCTCGATCGCGGCGAGAGCGCGCTCGAGCGCGTCGGCCGGGGCAGGGTGATGCGCGACCCACAGCGCGAGCTCGTTCATCGCACCGGAGAGCAGCGCGCTCGTCGCTTCGGGGTCGCGCGACTGAAGCCGACCGGCATCGTGCAACTCCTCGAGCACCTCCGTCAGGTGCGCTCCTGAGTTCTGGGCGTCAGCGTCTCGCCACCGCGCCCAGCCGAGCACAGCCGGCCCGTCGACCAAGACGATCTGCCGCAGA
>MDSY01144482.1_pt1 | contig 25193 bp, 20 predicted proteins | sample 811131 | NCBI WGS metagenome assembly MDSY01 (sample SAMN05326643, study PRJNA326480) | marine metagenome | isolation source: seawater | place: Atlantic Ocean: South West | collected 2010
CGCTTTAAGCGAACTGGGGCTTGAAGTTACCGCCGGGGCCCGCCTTGTCGCCGCCGCGGCCGAAACCGCCGGGGCGCTCGGAGCGGTAGCCATCGCGGCCACCACCGCGGTCACCGCCCTCGCGGCGGGGGCCGCGCTCGTCCGCCATGGGGCGAGTAGGGGGGCGGGTTGACTTCTTCAGCGTGTTGGGGACTACATCCGCGGAGAGGTTGAGGTACTCGCGAAGGTACTCGATGCCCTCGTTGGTGAGGTACCAGTAGTAGTACCTCCAGGAGAACTGCTCCTTGACGAGCTCCTTGGAGGTGAAGGACTGCATCAGCTTGATCACCTGTTCGTTGTTAGGGGTGGGGGGATATCGGTCAGCGCCCGTTCGTCGTCGCCATGTGATGGAATCTCAATCTAATCGATGGGATTTAGGGTTTGACGGTGCGACGTTCCGACGCGCGATGCTCACCTGAAGGTTGGGAACCTCCTTGATCTCGGGGTGAGCGGGGAGGTTGAAGTCCTTCTTGGCGTAGATGACGCCCTCTGCGAGATTGAATGGGGTCGGGAAGGGCGGTCAGCGTCGGGTTTCCGGCGGGGCGGTCGCGGCACTTTTTCTCAATCATCTCGAGCGAGAGAGTCTCTTCTGGCTGCTAGGGCCTGGGTACGCACCACGGAAGAGGTACTTGTACACCTCCTTGCGGTTCTTCTTGGGAATAAGCATGTTGTCCGGTGCTGTTTATCAACGACGACGGCGCGTCTATAGGGTTGATTATCGACCCTGCGGATTCGGAGCGAAGGGGAGGACGCCGTCAGCGAGATGGTCGGAAGGCACGGGAAAGCAGCGGAGTGGATTTCTCCGAGGATGCATGACGGGCCCGGAAAACGGAGCCGACCGCGCGCGGCGACGCGTGCTTCGATGCGAGACGCGCCGACCACGACGGGGGGCACTCCGATAGGGCGCGTGGACTTGAATTCGGGTCGCTCACCTTGGCGATTGGGCGTGGAATAGAGGGAGAGCCAGCGGCACTTCGGCAGGTTTTATACCATAAACGCGAGAGGTTGGAGGAGGGCATTTCGCATGCTGTGGGCAGGGGCAAATACGAAATAGAATTTTAACGTCAATAAATGTTAAATGTTCGTACGTCGACTAGTCCTGCGCTGTCGTCAACGCGTGCACTACATGCGCTCCCAAGGCTTGTCCCTCGGGCCTTCCTGCTCCTCCTCGTCCTCCCCGTAGTCCCCGTAGCTGCTAACGCTCCCCGGGGGAGTCTCATCGTCCGACCACGCCGCCGCCGCCGCCTGCTGCTCTGTCACCGCGCCCGGCAACTTCCCGGGCTCCTGCTCTGCGACGGACGGAGCCGCGACTGCCCCTCGGCCGGCGCCGCCCCGCGCCCCCCCGGGCCCAATCTCCGTGACCATGTCGGCGTCGTTCTCAGCCTTCACGATCTTCTTAGCCCGTCGTCCGGCGCCCTTGCCGTACACGTAGAACGTGAGACATCCCGTGCTGAACGTCCCGATGGCGACCCACCCGAGCGGCAGCACCACGTCTGCGAGCGCGACTGAGCACGTGACTGAAAACGTGGCGAAGCAGAGCGAGCCAAAGTTACCGGCGATGTGGCACGAGAGCGTCATCAGGAACAGCGATGTGCCGAGGAGGTACTTGTCCAGCTTGGGCAGGGCGTCCCACGAGGTGACAGCCTTGTACGCCGCCTTGCGTCGCTGCACCTTCTTCTCCCTAGCCTCGACTTCCTCATCAACCGGAAACGCCTCGCACTCCTTGCGCTTATTCTCGATGGTGTCCTCCATGAAGTAGACCGCCGCGAAGGAAGTGCAGGACATGGAGATCATCGCGACGCCGAGCGCCACCGCGCTGGCCATCTCCCAGTAGTTGGTGTCGCCTGTGCTGGCGTATGCGGTACCCGGCGGGGGAAACGGCGGCGGCGGCGGCGGCGAGGGTGAGTTGACACCGGCAGCCGGCGTATCCGCGGCGCAATCGCTGCTGAGCTTCAGCGTGAACGCGCCGGCCATGACGGTGTACGCGAGGTAGAGCGGGAGCACGGGGGCGGTGCCGATGATGGCCTCCTTGAGGGGCACGCCGAGGATGCCGCAGAGCACCGACGTCGGCCAGTCGGGTCCGCCGCAGAGAATGGCAATCTTTGGGATGGACAGCCCGGGCTGCATGAGGCAGTACCTGATGGCGCGCATCTGTATGGAGTTGATGCCGACCGCGTATCGTACGCCGACGTACCCGCTGAGGTTTTCGCCGAAGAGCTTCTGCTGCAGCGAGCAGGAGATCAACTTCGTGAACCAGCACACGAAGATGCAAATCACGGTGGCTGGCCAGAAGCCCACGGAATCCTCCATGGCGCCGACGACGAGGACGCCGCCGGTGAGGTACACGGGCGGGCCGGGGATCGGGGGTAGGAGGAACATGCTCACGCCGAGCACGACGAAGCACGCGATCACCACCCCGGGGTTGAGCTCCTTCATGATGGAGATCATGTACCCGAGGAAGAGAACCGCGCCCTTGCCGACGCCGACGTCGCACACGAAATAAAAGATGGCGATGTAACAGGCCCAGGTGAAGACGCTGGTGGTCTCCTGGCCCCACAGCCACATGAAGCTGTCCCGGATGTACCTGGTGATCCACTTCGTCTCCTTGTCCTCCTCCCAGCGGTGCGTCGCGAAGGAAAGGCCGATTTTGCGCGTGTACCTGATTCCCACGCTGAGCAGGAGGATGAACGGCATGATCGGCAGGCACAGCACGATGATCAGGCCCTTGGCGGGGTTGCTCTGCGAGTACTCCGTCATCTTACTCGCGATCTTCATGCTCGAGATCTTCTCCTTGAGGTTGTCGAAGCCGATGATGTTGACGCTGACGACGACGAGGAGGGTGCAGAAGAGCACGCCAAACTGCAGGATGTCATCCGCCAGACCCATCTCCGCTCCGGAGATGCTGATGGACACCCACAGGCCCATGCCGAGGATGAGAAACTGTATCATGATCATCTTCATCGCGCCCTGCTCCCTGCACAGGTACAGCGACGCGATCCCGTAGAAGAAGCACAGCGTGGCGACGATGAGCGGCGACACCCACAGGAGATACGCGGCTTTGCACCGGCTGTACTCCAGACTGTGGACGTACCTGTTGCACCGTAGATCCGCGTGGTGATCCGCGAACATCTCCTTATCGTCCCACTGCTTATCCCAGACGTGCATCCAGATGATCCACGCGATGAGGGTGACGAACGTGAACGCGATGTTGCCCCAGCCAGTATGCAGCATGTACTGCTTCAGGCCCACGCGGGGGCACACCTGGTCGCGGATCACCTTACCCACCAGTAACTTGAAGATGACAAAGAGCACGATGGGCGCGCTGACGTAGTACTCCACCGACAGCAACGACGCCACGAAGAGCGTGATGCACGGTATGGAGGTCAGTATCGTCACGTTGCGCTGCGCCGACGTCGACGTGAGACTCGCGACGAAGGCGTCCACCAGGAACATCACCGCGAGCCACGCGATGGACACGACGCCGAGGTACCACGCGATGGCGTAGTTACCCGGCTCGCTGAGCTCCGCGTAGACGGTGATGCCCAGCCCCATGGTGGAGTACAGCGCGAGGAAGCCGACGATGGGGATGAGCGTTCCGGTGTGCACCGCGACGGCCTGCTTCCTGGTGAGGGGCATGTCCTCGTTCACGGAGGGCGACGAGAGCGACGGCCGAAGCTCCCCATCGTGGTTAGCCTTGGGGGAAGTCTGCGTGGAAGGTTGAGAGAAGCACGGCGATGAGTGGTCTGATCATCGTCGGAGTCGCGGGAAACGACGCGGGGGGGCGGGGCGAAAAAAAACCGGCTCTCACCATTTCAAGCGAAGTCAGCACTTCTTGGCCGTTCTAACCGAGGCAACCCCGCGGCCGAGGCGCCTATCGACCTGTCGTTACTTCTCTGGGGGTGAGAGGAGGGATCGGGGTCAGCGGTGTGCGACGGAGACGAGATCGGTGACGTATCGCGCGACGACCGCCGGGTTCGTTGGCGAGGGTGACAAACAAATCACGCAGCCAACAACGTGAGTGAACCAGGTGGCAGGTTAATTTGACGCGCTTTGTCGAACGCGGAGTGGGTCCGGGTTCGGCGCGCACCTGCTGGGTCGAGCGAGGTACGAACGATCCCCTCGACGGGTGAGGTCCGCGGACGGTGCTTCCGCCGCACGATCCGCGCCTGCCTCAGGTCTGAACCGGGTAGTTGACCGATAAGGAGAGACACTTCAAAATCGCGGCAGTCTTGGAATCTCCGCCGCGGAGCTTCCAACGAGATTTTGGCAACCACGTGCGGTTCCAGTCCAAACAACATCAGTCACATCACCGCCGAGGAGCGAGCACGTAGCCACGCGGCGGCGATGGGAGACGAGGTGGCGGACGAGGGCGACTGGTACGCCGCCCTCGTCGCCGGCGAGCACGTCGGCGACTGGCTGGACACCGTAAGGAACGCCAAGATCCCGCCCGGGCGCAGGACACGGGCGGCATCGCAGCTCGCGGAAAAGGTGGCCGCCGACCCGACGTACGCGGACGAGGCGAGGGAGTCCGACGCCGCGGACGTGTGCGACGCGGCCGCGCGCGACGTCCCAAAGGGCGACACACACGATGCGCGCTTCGTGAACATGCGGGAGGCGTTCGAGGCGTGCGCGGCGGCGTGTCGCGCGGCGCTCGAGGACGGGGGGCCGCGCGAGCGTTCGTTCTCGTTCGAGGGTGGGCACGACGTGGTCGTCAGGGAGATCGCGCTGGGCGCGGGGGTCGGCGCGAAGGTGTGGCGGGCGGCCATCATGCTCAGCGAGGAGCTCGCCGCAAACCCGGGCTGGTGCGAGGGGAAGAGGTGCCTGGAGATCGGCGCCGGGGTCGGACTCTGCGGGCTGCTCGCGTCGAGACTCGGCGCGAGCTCCGTCGCGCTCACGGACTTTGAGCATCCGCTGCTGGACTCCCTCGTCGTCGCCGTCGACAGGAACCGCGAACTACTCGAGAGCGTCAACAACGCGACGTTGACATCGACCACCACCACGGTGCGAAGGCTGGACTGGATCGAGGATTCCGAGCGTCGGTCGAAGACGGATGCGGATGCCGAAAATGTCAAAAAACCAAACGGAAATGAAGAGCGTCTCGGGCCGACTTCGCGGGGATGGATCGAGATGGACGACGAGGCGACGTTCGATTTTATCTTCGGCTCCGATCTCCTGTACGAGGATGTACACGCGAGGACGCTGCCGGGAGTGGTCAAGAGGCGCATGTCAGCGCCGGACGGGAGGTGTCGCGTGGTCGGGGCGGTGAGAAACCGATCGATGCTGGACGCTTTAGTTTTGAACATGCGGAAAGAAGGCCTCGTCGTGGTCGAGACGCACCTGAGGGACAACGATACGAACGCGGCGGATTGGTACGAGGACGGGTACTGCGCCCTGGAGGTGACGCACGGCGTAGAATAGAATAGAATAGCGACGTGAATCACGGTAGTTAACTTAGTCTGACGCGGATTACATAGACGCTCACGCCGACATCGCCGCAACGATCGCGGCGCGGTGCTCCTCCTCCAGTGGCTCCCCGATCGTAAACGCGGGCCCTTTCTCCAGCTCCGTCTCGATCTCAACCTTCAGCCCGGCGTCCACGAACGCCTGCACCCGAGCGCTCTCCACCCCGCGCCCCGTAGCCTTCAGCGCCGCCAACGTCGCCTGGTGCCCAGCCCATCCCCCGGGCGATGCGAGCACCCGCGCTAGGCTCCCAAACGCGGCGGTCCCCTTGAGCTCCGCGAGCGTCGGCGCCGGGATGCCGAGGTACCGCTCGGAGACCAGGCCGCCGAGCAACGCGTCCCCGGCGTACACCGCGATCCCCGCCCTCATCGCGTCGGCGACGACGCGTTCTCCGACCCGAGTCAGCGCGTGCATGCCCGGTACGACGACGCTCTTGGGCTTAAACTCCGCCTTGAGGCACTCGCGCAGCGGTGCCGGGTCACACGTGTTGTCTCCGGACAGGTCGAGTGAGACAGCCTTGACCTTTCCTTCCTCGGCGCCTTCTTCCAGGGGACCGAGCATGAACGCGATGATCGACGCGACGCCCGGGACGTCCGGAGCCGGCCACGCGAGCATGACGTGTGGGAGGATGGGGTCCGCGCCCTCCTCGAGCTCCACCCCGAACCCCAAGGTGATATGCGTCGTGACCCAGGTAGGGAAGGCGTCGATGGCGGCCTGCGCGCCGAGGTAGGGGTTGGGCGCGAATTTGCACACGATTGTGTACGCGCCAGACTTTTCGAGCTTGGCCTGCGTGACGTACTCGGCCCATGCTTTGGACTCGGTGAGGTACCGTTCGGTGAGCATGCCGTTGACGTCTGTGAGGTTACCGTTGACGTTTCTGAAGGCGTCGTCTGCCGAGACGGCGCCGCCGGGTACGATGCATGACCCGCCGAGATCGTTGTACCGCATGAGTGAGTCGATCCAAGGCTCGGTGCTGAATTCCCCTTTGCAGAGGTTGCCGTTCAGCTCCTCGTAGGCAGCCTCCGCGGCGGCGAGTTCCTCCTCCATGGGCCCTATGGCCTCCTCCGCGGCGGCGTTCGTCGCGGTCTGCTCCTCCGAGAGCTCCTCGCCTTCCGCAGCCTCCTTGATCTTGGCGCGCTCCTCATCGAGCGCGGCTTTCAGCTCGGCGACTTTTTTCTTGGGCGCGGAGTTGACGAGCCTGCGTGGGATTGTGCGGAGGATCTGGTCGATGGGTTTCTTTTCCGGCTTGGGCTCCTCATCGTCGCCGGGGACCGGTAAGGGGTCGCGAGGGAGCCACGCGTTGACGACGATCGGCGAGAGCTCGTCCTTGACGGCCATGGTACGAAGCGCGTCTCAGAATGGAATCAGCGCCCAATTTGGGTTTCAGACTCGCCTCGAGATTCCACAAAAATCGCGGGCGCCCTCATCAACAAACCCTCGCCCTCCTTCGCGTTCGCCATTGTACGCCGCACGCGCTTCGGTTCGCACGAACGCGCACCGTATTCGCCGGGTCTCGCACGTTAAGATCCACCACTTCGAGCCTCGCGCGTCCGCGAAGACTACGATCCATTCCCCCGGCCCGTCGCCCGCGCGTCGTCCAGAACGAAGCCGACCAAACGATGAAGCTGTCGTCAAACACCGGGCTGATCCGCGCCTTGGTGGCGCTGTTCGTGGTCGCCGCGCTCTTCCAGGGTGCCGTCGCCGCCGACGACCAGGCGCATCTGATCGTGCACAAGTCCGTCGCGGAAACCCAGCTGGTGATCGGGCGGAACATGACCATCGAGATCATGGTGTACAACGCCGGGGAGAACATCGCGACCGGCGTCGAGATCAACGACCCGGGGTGGGATTCGTCCTCGTTCGAGATGCTCGGACCGTCGACGTCCGCCAAGTTCGCGTCCATCGCGCCGATGACGAAGAAGACGCACAGGTTCGTGGTGGTGCCCAAGGTGACCGGCCAGTTCTCCGCGGGGCCGTCGCTGGTGACGTACACGGCGGCGGCTGGTCACCAAGCGTCGGGCACCAGCAACACCATCCCCGAGATCCCCATCCTCACGCCGACGGAGGCGAAGATCGAGGTGGCGCTGAAGATCGGCTCGTACCTCACCCTTGGGTTATGCAACAGCACGGAGGAGTGGACCAAGGCGGCGCTCATCACCACGGTCCTCGTGGGTCTACTCACCGTCAACTGGATCGCGCTCAAGGGTAAGCGCGCGGTGGCGGAGGCGCAGCGCAAGCAGGCCATGAAGAGCCTTGGCATCAACCCAAAGGACGTGGCGGAGAAGAGCGTGAAGAAGAAAAGGAAGAAGTGAACTTGTCGTGGGGAGTCTTGCGATCTATGTCCGTGCCACCCGCGTGAGTTAGTCGTGCGTGTCAATGCAATCTAGAGACGTTAGCCACCGCCGCCTCATCAGTCGCCGAAAACTCGAGGATGCCAAAACTTTTTACCCTAAAATGATTGATGACATCTCACAGTTGGTGGCGCCCGACCGATGTCGACGGACGAGGAGGTGGCGTGGTGCGCCAAGCTCCGGGAGAGTGTCACGGCCCTCCAGGACTCGGTCGATGCGGCGCGATCCTTCGACCACGTGCGGCTCCCCGCGGACGGCCCGGTGAGCGCGGCGGATGTGGTGGAGTACGCTCGGAGGATCTCGTACACGACGTTCGCGCCCGCGGGGTATCAGCCCGGGGCGCCGCTGCACGGGATCATGCCCCCGGCGCCGCAGGACGAGCACTTCGCGGCGTCGCACCTCGCGGCGCACGCGGCGCAGGCGAAGCAACGGGAGGAGGCGCGGAAGGCGAGGGAGACCGCCGCGGAGGAGGCGAGGAAAGCGGCGAAACGGGGGGAGATGCCGCCCATCGAGACGGTCATATCGCTGTTGTCCACGTGGAAGCCCGGGCAGCCTTGGCCCGCGGGGATCCCGGCGCCGCCACCGGGGTGGAAACCGGGGGATCCGCTGCACCTGGGCGCGCCGAAGCCCAAGGACGGCGCCGAGGGAGCGAAGGCGTCGGATGGCAAGAAGCAAGCCGCGGCGACGACGCACGTGGTGCCGGCGGCGGTGACGGCGCCGCCCAGGGCGCACAAACCGGACAAGCCGGCGATGCCGAAGGTGCCGTTCGTGAAGATCGACCTGCACTCGGACTCGGACGAGTTCGAGGAGGTGTCCGCGTCGGACTACTCATCGGACAGCGACTAGTAGACTAGCACTTAGCCCTGTGCAAGCAGCCATGAGAAATCTCACAAGCGTGAGCCAGAAAATAACGCCCGTTGACTTTCATACCGCCGACGCGCACGCAGGGATGGGGCGGTTCCAGCAGGCCAGGAGGGATGGGCCCGCGAGGGTGATGGGCGACCCTCGTATCGCTCGTGGTGCTCCCATCAGCGCCGCGGATGCGATAGCGGCGTTCAACCGGCAGCGGGCCAGCGGGCCGGACGACTTTGGCGAGCGCGCGAACGCGTATCGGCAGCGATGGGGGTTCGAGCAGCAGGCGGGGAGCAGGGAGGCGCAGAGCGCTTTATCGAACGCGCCGCAGGCTCGCTTGCACGAGGGTGGATGGCAGGACCGCCGCGCGTACGGCGACGGCGCCAAGCAACCCGCGGACGGCATCTGGCCACCGCCTGCCGAGCCCGGCGATGATGCCGCCTCGGAAGAGGTCGAAGGTACCCCCTCGGAACACGCCGACGACGAACCCTCCAGGACCACACCGTCGAAGCGCGGGGACGAGGACGACCTGAGCCGAACCGCAAAGTACATGGCGCGGCGCATGGACGCCTACAACGCCTCCATCGCCGCCAAGGGCCCACGCGCCTTCCCCCCGCCCGGTCCCAACGCGGGTCGATGGGAGCAACAAGCCGGCGTTCGGGAACCCACTCGCCACGGCCCGGATGTACACGCGGGCAGGCACGAGGACCGCGCGTTCTACGGCGACGGCGGCGACCGCAACGTGTGGGTACCGTTCGACGTGAGGGACGCGCAGCACGGCTTCGCGAGGCACGCGGGGCGATGGGAGGAAAGGGCCAAATGGAGAGACGCGCCTTACCTGGACTCGCAAAAGTTTGTCAACCACGGGCACTACGCTCAGCACATCGGGCGGGATAACTGGGAGCGCGGGGCGTACCTGCGGCAGGACCGCGGCGTCCACGAGGGGAGGTGGAGGGACGGGGTGTGGGACGAGGGTCTGTGGCAGAGACGCGCGGGGTGGGCGCACGCGCCCACGCGCAAGGATGACCCCGTCGCAGGTCCCCAAGGCCAGGCGCCGATCGGACCGCGAAACGAAGACTCGACCCTCGCGGGCGTGTGGGAAGAACGAGCCAACTTCCAGCACGACGACGACGGGTTCCCACGTGCGGAGGTCGGGCCGCTCGGGCACGTGCGCCGGGACGCGAAGAGGCACGAGGGCAGGTGGGAGCAACGCGGTGAGTGGGGTAAGGGCCGGGTCCACCCGAAGCTGGAGCACAAAAGCGACGTCCACGAGGGCCGTTGGGAGGATCGCGCCCAGTTCAAGGGTGCCGCGAAGAGGGACGTGGGCGTGGCGGCGAAGCACGAGACCCCGCAGGCACGGGCCGCGCGCATCGCCGCGGAGCAGAGAGCGTACGCGGCCTGGAGAGACGGAAGGAAAGGGGACATCGACGCGGACGACGAGTCAGATACCCACGCCGCGTCGGGACCCACGTGGGCTGGGGACGAGCCGGCTGGAAACCTTGCGAACCCCTCCATCCACTGCGGCCCGACCCCGCTGTGGAACGCACCCACCGTGAACCTACCGGGAGGCTCCGAGATGAGGCGTAAAGCGGCGGCTGGCAGGGCGACGAGGGGTGACCTTAAGGAGGACAAGGAGAACGAACTCGAGTCTGGGGGGAATTTCGCGGCTTGGCTGGAGCGGGGAGAGCGGGGATACACTCGAACCCCCGGGGATCTTCGCGAGGTGTACACCGCCGGGGACAACGCGAACGCCGAGCGGGGTAACAACCAATACGCACGACGGCACGTGGACTTACTCGGCGCGCGGAGCGTCCACCCCGTCACCTCGGACGTCGCCCCGAGTCTGGCCCCGAGCTATAGGACATCCGCCGCGGAGGTGTCGGCGACTGCGGAGGAGGCGCGGTGGGAGGAGGAGAACCGCAGTCGGGGAAGCGGGCTGAGCAACATGGCTTCCATGCGCGACGCTATCAAGTCCGCGTCGCTCGCGTCGACGGAGAGGACGACGAGGTCGAGGTCCCACCTCAGTAGTCACGTCGGCGTCGTATAGCTCTAGCTTCTCAGTGTCATTTCACCGGATCAAGCGTCTCGAGATATTTTCCGGTCTCACAACTGTGATCACTCGTCGGCCGCCTCACGTATCGACAGGATGCCTGCCAAGCGCCCAATCACCGTGGTGAAGGGCTTCGGAGGACGGAGACTGGCTGACGGGGCTGTACCGAAGAACGTGGAGGACTGGTCGGAGTGGCAATGCGATCCGACTGTGGAAGGCCGAGCCCCGACGCGCGGCTTCGCGTGGGGCAAGTCCTTCCCGTGGCACTTCGACAAGGAGGAGAAGGCGTTCATTGTATCCGGTGAGGCGACCTTGACGCCTGACGATCCGAGCGTACACGGCGACGCGGTGAAGATCGGCCCGAGGGACATGGTCACGTTCCCGAACGGCTGGAGAGGGAGATGGGACGTCCACTCGATGCTTAAAAAGAGGTACGCCTTTTTCGACGGCAAGGGGCTGCGCGTGGACGAGGCGGACAGCGACGACGAGGCCACGCCTAAGACGGCGAAGCGTAAGGCAAAGGCGAAGACTAGCGATCAACCGAAGAAGGCTGCGAAGAAGGCCTGACCGAGGGGCACCTAGGTAGTTAGAGGGTGTCGAGACGTGTTGTTAACTCTTATTTTCTCAGCGTTCTTGTTTGCCTTAAACACGCCGTCGCGACCTCGGTCGCGACGGCCACTATGTTACACAGTAAGGGGCCTCATATAATGGCGGAGGCCAACGAATCTCTATCGACTTGCGAATCCGTCTTGTACACGTGCGCTGGGCGCTTCGGTGGAAGGACAACCTCCCGAGTCGGCACTGAAACTTTAGTGCCATTCCCCATCCCTGGTTTGGAGGTTCAATTCGTTCACTCCGGGGTGCCGGCGTACATCTCCCACGTGGGCTCCCAGAGGGCCTCGTAGTCCCCGCGTTTTACGAGGTGGTAGATCCCCGCGGCGCTCTGCCACGTCGCGTTCACCACCGGCACCACGGTGTGCTTCGCGATCCACTCGAAGAGGTGGCCAAAATCCACGAGAGCCGCCTTGTACTCGTCGTCCGGGTCCCACTGGGCGCCCTGGTGCGACGTGCCGTGGCGCTCGTTCTTGTTGCTCTCCTGCATGTCCCCGAGGCTCGCGATGCGATGCATGGTGGGAAACTGGGAGGAGTCGTCGAAAGAGAGGAGGACGGGGGTGCACGGCGTCAGCTCGCGTCGACGTCCGAGGCTCGAGAAGAAGAAGAAGATGAAGACCAAAGGGGGGTTTTTGTTTGTTCCGTGACCCGGATTACCACGCGGGTATAGGGTGCGGGTGACGGGCGCGGGACGCACCTGACGTGGGTCTTAGGGCTTATCGATACACACGCGAGCGGCGTGAGGGGTTGAGGTCGGCCTGGGACGGTCGATGCGCGGGTGCGCGCGGGATAGTGCCGGCGGCGGTTCGGTCCCGAAAAGTGAAAAGCTGACTGTGCACAACGCTTCATCTTGGAATTGGCCATCGGAGTCGAACGGGCTGGAGACGCCCGCGTGTGCGGGATGACCGGTTCTGTTTATTTGAACCGGACGAGCCTCGGGGGTGCCAACCTCGATGCCAACCTCACTCCGTGCGGCACTCGCTGCAGCCACCATGGCGCCGAAGGACAAAGACGACGACCCGCGCGAAGACAAGGATTTCAGGAGGGCACTCCGCGGGAAGTTTCGCAACGTTCACAAGACGGTGCACGGTGCGTCGCCCGCCCTTGGACCCGCGCGCCCGACAAGATCGCCACCCGCCTCTAATCTCCTGAAAGGGCACCTCCGACTGACCTCGTCGCCCGCTTTTCTCCGCAGAATCCAAGGATGAACTCATCGACCTCACCGGTGACGACAAGCTAGATGGCGTCATCAACCTCATCGAGGATCTCCACCAGCATGGTGAGCCACCACCGCGCCGTCTGCTCCCCCTCGCCGCGATGCGGGAAAACACTCGCTTTTTTCAAATCTTTCCCATCCTTCGAGGCGCGAGACTGTCCGCCCCGCGGTGATCATCCCCATCTCTGACCTCGCCTTTCCCCGATCCGCAGTCGTCAAGCCCCGTGAGCAGCTCCTGGATGCCGAGGTCCTGGCCACCGTCGCGGACATGGGCGTGGAGAAGGCCAAGAAGATGGGGGGCGCCACAACCACCCCGGCGAAGTTCATGACCCGCCTGTGCAGGCAGTTCGTCGTGGGCTTCGACCCGGAGACCCAGGCGGAGACGGACGAGGGAGCGTTCAACTGGACCTTATTCGGATCGTCCGTGGGGAAGCACTTCCACGAGGCGCCCACCATGGCGTTCATGTGAGTCACCCAAACCCCCAGATCAATTGTGTGCACCCCCTTTGCCGTCTCACTCCGCTGACGACCCGAACCCTCTCATTTACAGGAACGGAGCGATGGACACGCAGATCAAGGAGCGCAGGGTCGCGCAGCGCCTCAAGCGCGACCCCGTCGGCCCCGCCGTCGCACCCGACAGCGTGGCCGACACCAAGGATGACATGCAGACGGATCAGGCGATGAAGCGGATGGTCAAGGTTTTGAAGAATAAGAAGCACCAGAACGAGACGCTCACCGTGGAGCAGCTCTCCGCTAACCCCAAGAGCTTCTCGCAGTTCATCGAGAACATCTTCACGCTTTCGTTCCTGGTGAAGGACGGCGAGGCGGGGCTCACGCCCGCGCCCGGGGCTGAGGGCCCGGGCGTGGAGAAGTGTCCGCAGGTTAGGAAGATGAAGAAGCCCGAGGAGCAGCAAGTGGACCGAAGCACGTTCGTGCTGCACCTCGACATGGAAGGGTGGAGGCGGCTGTGCGACGCCAACGGGGGAGTCGAGGGTGCGATCCCGCACAGGGAGGAGGTTGTGGAGATGGACCTGACGGAAGGTAACGGCATCGTCGCGCCCGGCGCGGGGGCCAGAGCCGTCGACGGCGAGGAGGTGGACTCGCCTTCGCGAGCTGAGAACCCGAGGGGGAAGGCCAAGCCCCGGGGCCGGGGCACGACCCGCCCGCGCGACTCGACCAACTCGCGCGACTCGGAAGAGATGCGTCAACCAAGGCGCAGCGCAGGAAGCTGGTGGCGTGAGACGAGACGGCGGCGAAACGGGACGACACGCGCCGAAGCAGAGTTGAGAATGTAATGTCGCGATTATAAACGTAGCCTCGTGATGAACTCAGAGCTCGTCCTTCTCGCCCTCGTCAGCCTTCTTCGCGGCAGCCTCGTCAGCCTCGTCCTTCGCGCCCTCGTCAGCCTCCTTCGCGGCAGCCTCGTCAGCCTCCTTCGCGGCAGCCGCCTCCGCGCGTTCGATGTTGGCAGCCGCCTTGCGAATCATGCGATCCATCCGCTCCCCCGGCGTGAGCTCCTCGTCCGGCCTGTCGTCCTCGCCCGTCAGCTTCCGCCGTTCGTGTTCCTCCTTGCGTAGCCTCTCCTCCTCCTCGGCCTTCCGCCTGGCCTCGATGATGGCGTCGGGGTCCGCAGCCTTGGCCGCGGCGGCTGCGGCTTCCTCGGACCGCCTCTTCAGTTCAGCCGCGCGCCTCTCCTCCCGTTCCTTGCGCTCGCGATTCATCTTCTCGTGCAGGGCGATGCGCTCCTCGTGGGTCATGGTCTCCTCGGCGTCGCGTCGTTTGGTCGCGTCGCGCAGGCGCATCGTCGCCTTCTCCGCCTGTTCCCAAGTCATGCCAGTCTCTTCCGCGACGGCGGCGATCTCGAAATGGTCCGGCGCCGTGTCCGGCCTGGAGAACACCCACACGCGGGACTGAATCTCGCGGTCCACCGGAACGTCCGCGTGGTGAAGGTCGGCGGTCTTCTTGAACCCCCAGCCTTTGAGCCACTCCGCGACGCCGTCCAAAGCGTAGGCTCCGTCGAACATGACCACGTGGCTGGGCGCCTTCAACGCGGCGCTCCTAGCCTTGATGGCGTCCTTCCTGTGGAGGCCTGGTTCGATGTCGCCGACGTTGGGGATCCCGCGGTCCCACCCAATCTGGTCCACGCCCAGCACCTCGCGCCAGGCGGTGGCGTCGGCGAGGGACCCGTCGGGCTTGGCCCACCCTACGCCAAAGTTGAAACGCAGAAACGCGCCGCCGTCGGACAAAAACTTGTCAGCCTCGTCGAGCTCACCCTTCGGGGTTCCAAACCCCGGCGGGTCGCACGTCAGGAAACGCATGGACACGTTCGGGCGGTGCACGTGGGTGGTCCAAGGGTGCTGGTGGCACGGGGTGAGCGAGAGGATCCCCGCCGAGTGCGTCTCGCCGCGGTCCACCGCTTTTGCCAGCTCGGACCACACGGAGACGACGCCGCTCTGGTGCCTCATCGACAGGTACAGCGCGAGTGGGAGCTGCGTGAGGACGATCAGCGCCACGGCGGCGATGCGCTTGTGTTTGGAGAAGGACGCGAGCTGCGCGCCGGCGGCGGCGAGCGCCGGGGCGAGCGCCGGGAGCAAAAATCGAAACTCCTTGTGGCTCGGGACGCTGTATCCGAGCACGGTCCAGCCAATCACGGTCAGTGGCGCCCATCGCTTCTTTCCAACGCAGGACATCACCGCGAGGGGTATGAACACGGTGGCGATCGCGGGGTATCCCTGCGTGAGGTTCCAGTGCCAAGGGTGCGAGCCGTAGAGAGCGCCGCCGCCCTCGAGGGCGTTGAACTTGAAAAAGTTCCAAGGCACCAGCTCCCATCGCCCGTAAAAGACCCGATCGACGCAGGCGGAGAGCGCCAACACGACGGCTCCGATGGGAACCGCCTCCTTCGCGATGAAAGCCACCCTGGAGCTCGACTTGACCGCCTCCTCGATGAAGATCGGGAGCCAGTAGAGCGCGGCGGCGGGGCGAATCGCGCACGAAACCGCCGCCAGCGCGAGCGCTAAGGGACGGTTCACATTCTTAGCGTCGTCGTTCTCGGACGCCGCGCCGGTCCACGGCCAGTACGCCAGCGCCGCGACGGTGAGCGCCGCCTCGGTGCAGTTGGAGAAGGTCCTGACCGCACAGAAGAAGTTGAACCAGCACGCGAGGGAGCAGAACAGCGCCCATCTCGCGGCGGCGTCGGGCTCTGGCGCGCCCTCGGACTTTTCATCCTTGGCCTTCTTCTTGGCGCCCGCGAACCACCTGTGGGCGAGTTTGTACACGTGGACGTCGCCGGCCGCGGCGATGACCGCCTGCACGAGGCGCGGCGACCACACCATCACGAGCGTGCTGTCCAATCCGACCAGCTGGGCGATCTTGTAGGGAATCGCGAAGATGAGGGGATGGAGGTAGCCGCGCAGCGCGTGGGTCCACTCCCAGGTTAAATGCCCGTAGCCGAAGACAAGCTTGTGGGCAACCTCGAGTGACTGCCAGTACTCGTCCGCGCTGAAGAACGTGCGCACGCAAACCGCATTGACGACGCGGAAGAGGACGCAAGCCGCGAACATCTTGAGCAAATCAGGGGCGGAATTGGAATTCCCCCCCGTGCTCTTGGCCGCTTTGGCCATGGTAGCGGGTGTTAACGGGGATCCGAATCCGCGGGGGTGCGGTCGCACCTGTGTACGAGCGCTTGGAAAGCTCTCGAGCGCGTTCGCAGGATTGATATTCACGGGTTTATGGCCTGTGCACCGTGTGAATGGAGTTGGATAGGGTGCGTGTGAGTATAATCGTCGGCACCCTGGCCCGCGGCCCCGATTTCTCCGAAACGAGCTCAAGTGAAAAGGTGCGGCACAACGCAAGTGTTCATTCACATCGTGTCTTCTAAGCTAGCTCTTTCGCGTCCCGGCCGCGTCCGGTCCGATCGCGCGGGAGGCATTATAGAGACTATATCGCCCTCCGCCCCGGTCGAGTGGCTGCTCGACTTTATGGGCGGGGGTTCACGTCAGTCTCCGCCGGTCCCGTCGCGTCGCCGGCGCCGAGTAAATGAAACTCTCCGATCTGCGAATACTTCTACGGGCGCCCGTCGATGACACGGGCCTCTCTCACGTTCGATGCGCGTTACTTTGCGGTCTTCTGCATCTGCTTGAGGATGTTGGTGGCCCTGTTGAGGGCACCCTCGCGCTTCTTCCACTCGCGCTGCTTCTGCTTGAGCTCGCTCTCGGCTTCGGACCGAGCCTTGCGAATCTCCTTGAGCTCGTCGGCTTTCTCCTTGGCGACCTCCTTGAGCTCGTCCGGGCTCTTGCCCTCGTGCTTCTCGATGAAGGAGACCTCGTTCTTGGCGCAGCCCTTCTTCGTGGCGGCGTCGCACACGGGCTTGTTGAGTTTGGACTCGGCGAAGCTCTTCATCGAGTTGAAGTCGCGGCCTTGTTGGTAATCCTTGCCCTTTTTATCCCCGCTCATGAAGTACTTGATGGTGGGGTAGCCCTGCACGCCCATGCGCTGGCAGGTGCCCTGACCGTCCGCGGTGCAGTCCACGTCGACGATGAGGACGGAGGGGTGGTCGGCGTAGTTGCTTCCCAGCTTGTCCCAATCCGGCTTCATCGACTTGCAGTGCCCTCACCAGGGCGCGAGGAACTTGACGAACGCATTCTTCCCGCTGCCGAGGACGAGGCGATCGAAGTTGCTGTCGCCCGCCTGCACGACACCCTTGGCCGCGGAGGCGAGCGCGATGAGCGCGGCGAAGACGAGCGCCCGAAGGGCACCCGAGACACGAGAGGAGGCCATCGTGATGGCACCGACCCCGCGATCGTAGATCTGGGAAAGAAGGGTTCCGAAGGAAAGTTTTCTGCCAAACGAACGTCGAAGGTCAAACTGTCAAAGCTGCAAGCCGAGGAACACTTCCTCTTCCGTTCAGTTACACCATCGCCGTTCGGACCGAACCGACCCCTCGAGCGTACACATCAGGACGGCGCGCTGGCCCAGTGGGCCGTTACCGCGCCGCCCGTCACCAGGTACCGAGGGACGATGCCGGGCCGAGTCGCTAACTCGGAAGGTCCGGCGACGCCGCTAACTCGCTACGCTCTCGCCAAAAATATTTCACTTCACCCCCTCACGTGCTCACGCCACGTCCGGCGGCTCGCATCCACCCTCGGGCCTCTCCCCGATGACCTCTCGGATTATATCCCGCCAGCCGTCGCGCTCGCCACGCGCCAAGCATTCAGCCCCGAGCGCCGCGCGATCCGTCGAGCGTCGCTCCCGCCCCGCCGCGGATGAAGCCAAAGCCGCCGCGAAGGACTCGGGCGTCGGACACAGTACACCGCACGGATGCGACTCGAAACCTTCTGGATGCGACTCGAAACCGTCCGGATGCGACTCGAATTCCCCGAGATCACACTCTTCACCTCCCTTCGCGTCGAAAAGTAGCTCGAGCAGAGTCCGGTTGCCCGGGATGTCTCGCGCGATGATCGGCACGCCCGCCGCGGCGGCTTCGAGTATCGCGCCGCTCTGACCCTCCGATTTGGACGTGTTCACCACGGCGGCAGCCGCTCGCATGTACCCCACGGTGTGCGCGCGGTCCACCGGGGGTATCAGCACGGCGTGTTTGGACGTCTTCAGCCGTTCGATGACCGTATCGCGGTACTCATCGTCCAGGGAAGGGCCGAGAATCGCGAGCACAAACGGGTCGGAGTTACTTGAGGCGCCGATCGCGTCGATCGCGTCGATTGCCCATAGCACGTCCTTGACGGGCCTCAACCCCGCGGGGAGGAGAAACACGGGCGTGGTGCTCGGGACCCCGCACGCCTCGTGAAGCGGCGGCGGCGGCGGCGGCGCGGGTGCGTTCGCGTCCTCGGCGTCGCCGTCCGTTAAATGAACCGGCTCCTCGTCCGTCGGTAGGTTCACCCCTTGGGGCACGACGCGCGTCCTCCCGTCGGAAGGTAGCGACCCAGCCGGCGCGGCCGTGATCATCGATGCCGAGAACGACACCACCTTATCGACGGCGTGCGCCCGTCGCGTCAGCACGTCAGCCTTATCCCCGGCGTCCACGTTGACGTCGGTGCCGCCGAGCACCAAAACAGTCGGCACGAAATCCTCGCCTCGACGCCTCTTAATCTCCGCGAGCTGGTCCAGAACGTCGCCGCACTTGAACGCGTGCAGCACGCCGACGACGGCGACGTCCGCGGCGTCCAGGTACTGCTCCAGGTCCCCAACCTCGTCGAAAGAGGCGGCGGGCGGGGGTAAATCGCGCGGGCTGGCGAGGATCATCTCGAGACCGCACTCGCGCTCGATGACCCCGCCGATCCTCCCGATGGTCACGCCGTTCCCGCCGTCCGCGCGCCCGGACCCCGCGCGCGCTGGAAGCGTCGGCGCCACGAGGAGCGCGCGACGCCGTCAGAGTTTTCCGATAGCGTTAGGTGCTCCGTCGATCGCGACTCTGAACCCAACGTAGACGGCGTTCATCTCAGGCCAGAAACTGTGCCTGTACCCCGCTCTCGCGATGGGCGCCGACGTGGCCCAGCAGCCACCCTTGCACACCTTGCGGTACCCGAACCACGGCGCGCTGTTTTCGCGGTACGGAAAGTCCATCTGGAACCCGGGATACGGGAGAAAGGCGCTCGACGTCCATTCCCAGCCGTTGCCCAGCATCTGTCGGCATCCCCACGCGCTGTCGCCGTCTGGCAACGCACCCACGTCGACGGTGTTCCCGCGGAAGCCGTCGAGGTTCGCGCGGCTCGTATCCGGGCCCGGTGAGTCACCCCACGGGTACGCCCTGCGCTTCAGTCGTTCGGTTCCAGAAGTTCTAGAAGTTCTAGAAGTTCCAGAAGTTCCAGAAGGCCCGTAGTTCCCGGGCTCGGTTCTCGCCGCGACCTCCCACTCCGCCTCGGTGGGCAGCCGCCCCCCGACCCACGTGCAATACGCCTCCGCCTCGTACCAGCTCACGTGCAGCACCGGCGCGTGGGGTCGCACCGGCGTGGGCGCGCCGTCGAACAGGTACTCGTGCCAACCCCCGGCCACCTTGCTAAACCCCGAAGAACCCGGGGTGGTCACCCGGACCCACCACCGCGGCGCCTCCGAGTTCAAACCCGCCTTTGAAGCCTCCGCGTCGCTCATCCCGGCGCTCTTCGCCGCCGTCCTGTTCTCGCACAGCCACCTCCACCCCTCGTGCGACCACAGCTCACGCTTATGGTACCCACCCGCGGCGATGAACGCCGCGTACTCTGCGTTTGTAGTCGCGGCCTTCGCGATTCGAAACGCTGGCACTTCGATCGAGTGCGCCCATCGCTCGGCGTCAAACACCCACGGCTCGTCCCGTTTGGCGCCGAGTAAGTACGTCCCCGCGGGGATGGACACGAACCCCGAGTGGGCACCCCGCGCGGTCCCGCCAACCTGGACGATACTCGAGGCGGTCGGCATCGCGAAGACGTCCCCCCAAACGTTCGCCACCGCCGCTTGAACGCTCGAAGGCAACGGCGCTGAAGGCGCGTACCCGAGCGTGTGCCGGGTCTGGATGAAATCCTCGACGTGCCAGTGCTCGTGCACGATGCCGTAGACGTGCAGGTAGGTGGACACCGGGTCCAGCCGCGTGTCATCGTCCGGACCCACCGCGTCGACGAGTCTCTCGGTGACATCCGCGATGTACCCGCGAATCTCGCCGATACTCGGGTCGGTCCCGCACACCTCAGTCGGCTTCCACCTGTCGTCGTGGTTCGCCCTGAACGAGTCGAACAGGGCGTGAACGTCGTGCCCGGGGAGGACGGGGTTTGACCCGGGCGCGAGCAGCCGCAGGATCATGAACTCGTAGAAGTGCGCGATGTGCCCCAGGCCCCAGTCCATCGGATTGAGGGACGGCTCGCACGTCGCCCTTAGCTGCGCGGGGGTTAGGCCGGCGAAGACGCGCTCGGTTCGCTCGCGCACGTCCCGATACATCAGCCGCAGCTGCCTTCGGGTCAGCCCCACGTGCTTCTCCGCGAGGGTGCCGTAGAGGTCGAGCTTGACGAGGTCGTCTGGGGTGGCCAACGCGACGACCCTGGAGGAGGATCCCGGTGTGATGCCATCGGGTGGTGAGGCGCCCGGGACCGGGACGGAGTGGGCGTGAATGCCGTGGAACCAGCGGTCGCGCGCCTCCATCGCGATCTGAATCGCGGTGGGCACTCGTGTCCGCGGTCGGGTGAAGCGCGCTGCCGGTCGTGGCGCGCCCGAGGGAAAACGCGTCGACTAAAACTTTTAACAACACGTGGAACTTGTTCGGGTCGCGAGCGGAAAGAGGGCCAGTCCGAGGGCGCCCACGCGCGGTGTGTCGGGCGACGAAGGGGCGACGGGATGCCCGCGGGAGCCGAGGGGTTCGACACCAACGGGAGGCCCGATGACCTGCTGAAGAGGATCACGTACAACTCCAACAACTTCGGCAAAGGCGCCTTCCTCTTCGCCGACGCCGACGCCGGCCCCGAGGATGAATCGAGGGCGCGACGCAATCGCTTCCCGAAGAAGGAGAACCTCGAGCTGGAGCGCAAGTTGTACGATACCATGGAGAGGGAGGCGGACGAGGTGGTGAAGGCCAGGGTGGCGCAGGCGGAGCAGGCCGCGGTGGAGTTCAAGTGGGACGTCTACGCGGACCCGAACGCGGCCGCACCGACCGTCGATGCCACACCGAACATCCCAAACCGACCCAACGGCGACGGCTGCGGGGCGGCGATGCGCGCCGCGCTGCCGCCTCCCGAGCCGGATGATCCGCAGGCGGTGCTCGCGGGTGAGTTCGGCGCGAAGTGCTCGTCCAAGGAGGTGCGGGGCGCGCTCGAAGCCTCGGGGTGGGACCCGCGTAAGGCTCGAAAGCTGCTCGAGAGCCTCGCGTCCAGTCGAGGCGGCGACGGACGACGCGAGCGAAGACGGAGCAAGGAGAAGGACAAGGTGAAGAAATCGAAAAAGTCGAAGAAGAGGAAGAGGAGCAAGTACGACAGCAGCGACGGCGACTCAAGCTCGTCCTCGAGCTCGTCCTCCAGCTCGTCCTCCAGCTCGAGTTCGCGCAGGCGACGCAAAAAATCCAAAGACAAAAAGTCAAAACGACGACGATGACCGGACCGTCCCGCCAACGCGCGCGTTGGCTCTCTACAACCTTTAGCCAGCTAGCTAGTCTATTCTACGTGACATGTGTGTCAGATGTCGATATAGTCTACTCAATCACCGAACGCGGCCATGAGCGCGGAGAACAGGAACAGCGAGAGCGCAAAGCCCACCACCGTGTTTGCCACGATGGTCGCCCCGATTTTCACCAGCACCTCAACCACGCACGCCAAGAGCATCGCCGAGGACGCCGCCGTGGACATCGCCGCGCCCGTGAGCGTCGGCGCCATGTGCACCAACGCCGCCTTCACGCGGTCGTCCCTGCCGGCACCCCCGCCGCCCTCCTCGGTGTACGCCATCGCGAGGTGTATGCAGTAATCTATGGAGCTGCCGATCAGAAGAGTCACGCACAGTTCCTCCACGACACCAAACTCCCACCCCAGACTCACGAGCGCGGCGAGCATACCGAGCACCGCGATGATGATGGTTCCCACCGCCGCCAGCGTGACGCGCCACGAACGCGTGGCGCCGAGCATGATCAGCGAGCACGCGACGGCGGAAACGGCGGGTGAGATCCGAGCCGTGTGCCCGATGCTTTCCTCGACGCCCATGCGATTCCAGACGTCGCACGCCTGAATCACGACGGGTACCGGGGACCCGTTCGGTAACTGCGACATCATGGCGGCCCTTGCGTCGGCGATGACGGCTTCCCAGGCGTCGTGAACTTCACGAATCTCCTCCGTGGTCGACGACACCGGGTGCAAGTCGACGAAATAATCCGCGGTGATGAACATCAGCGTCGACCCTCCCTCCTCGCCGGCCCAACCGAGGTTATCCCTCCAGTCGCGTCCAGCATCCCGCGACCACGTCGCGAGCGCCGTCGGCATGTCGGGACCCCAGTCCACGGAATCGACTCCCCCAACGTCGCGAACGAACGCCTGAAGGACGCACTCCGACGAGCCCGCCGACGGCGTCAGCCGAAGCGTCGCAAAGCCCGCCGTGACGGCGTCGCACGCGGCGAGCACCGCACGCTGCGTGCGTTCGTCGTCGTTGAACGACGCAAAGGTGCCGTCCCACACGGGGTCCCCGAACTGGGTCGGATCGTTGGGGTCGGCGTTGGACCTATCGACGCCCGCGATTCCGAACGCGACTCTCACGTTACTCCAGTTCTCGGTGTAAAAGACGTCGAATAGAAGGTGCTGAATCCGCTGCAAGTTCTGGTCCTCGCGTAACAACGGCGGCGGCGTCTTCGCGACGACGAGCGAACGCGCGATGACGACGCTGGAGACCACCGCGCAGAGCACGCCGGCGGCGATGATGGCCCACTTGCGGCGAACCACGAAATCGCCTAGTCGCTTAGTCGCCGCCGCCGTGCCGTCGCGAATGGACGCGTTCAGATCCGCGCACGAACACGCGAGCTCCTTCTTCACGCGCACGATCGATGATGAGGAGTCGAAGCCGCCGCCGTCCTTTGTCTCGGTGGACGAAGGCGCGAAAAATCCGTCGTCGTGAACCCCAACCTCGGTCCAATCCGCCTCGCCGTCGTCCCCCGCTTTGCCCCGGGTAACGTTCGAGAGCTCGACTTCACCGCCGCTCGGCTCGGCATCCTTGGTATCCAGCTGCGAATACATCGCCTTTTGCGCGCGCGTCGGCGATGCGGACCCGTTCACCGTGCGCGGGGTGTATCCGCGCCCGGTGCACACGCCGAGGCACTCGTCCATCGCATCCGTGAACGTATTCTTAAACCCCCTGGCGCCGATGCAAAGCGCCGCGGGGAGCAGCGTTAGCACCAGCAGATAGTTGACGACGACGGTCAACGCCGCGAACATACCCAGCGCCCGCACCGGCGGGATGTAGCTGAAGAAGTTGCTGCCAAAGGCGACCGCGGTCGTGAGCGACGTGGCGAGCATGGCCTTCGCGGCGGGAGCGTATCGAGCGGCGAATGCGTCTTCAGACGGCGCCAAATCTTCGTCGCCGTCGCCGGCGCCGGCTTCGTCCCTCGCCGCCGCCCTGAGCGCGTCGAACATCAGCATGGCGTCGTCGCACCCGATACCTATGAGCACGAAGGGCACCAGCATGTTCAGGAAGGACACGTACGGCGACGCGGACGCCGCGCGGAAGAAGAAGAACGCGACGGGGAAACTCAGCGAGATTCCCAGAATCGCGTTGAAAGCCCACCACAGCCTCCGGCTGTACGCCAACAGACACGCGGTGACGAGCGCGAACGCGGCTGTGCACCACAGCAGGTCCCCCAACACCAACGCCGCGGCCTCATCCTCGCTCATGCCACCGCCCGCGTGCAGCACACGCAGCCCCACCTTCTCCGCGCCCCGGTCAATCTCGCCGCCATCCTCCAACATCCGGGTAAATTCCTTAGCCCAAACCCGGTACTCCCCGTCCTGCTCACGCTGCCGGTCATGATTCGTGGCGTAACCAGACAGGGGCAGCGCGAACTCGAACCCGCTTCGCAACGCAACCGCGTGGACCCCTTGTGTCCGACTCGTGTCCGACTCGCCCGTGTCCGACTCGCCCGTCGCGTACCACTTATCGAAGAACCAACCGGGCTCGTGGCCGATGTGAAAAATATCGCGAGTCAGCGCACCCGCCGGGACCAACGCCAAGAGCTCAGTCAGCGGCATCGTCGCGTACACCTTCGCGCTCTCCCACCCCGACGCCGCGAGGGTCGTCGCCATGGCCAGCGCCTGCGTTTCGTCGAACCCTATAGCCTCCAGTCTGCGTTCGACGGCTTCGATTCCCGCGGTTTGGTTTTGCGCTTTTGCAGTTTTGGAACCGGCGTTCACGAGGTCGACGAACCACGTACGGATCATGCCCTCGAAGCTCATCAGGGACATCGTGGGCACACACCGCATGTCAGGGCAGGCTGGAGGGTGTAAGTCCCGCAGCGCGGAGGGTACCCAGCGACGGCACGCGGTTTCGTTGAGCGACGCGGTCGGCACGCCGAGGTGGCAGAAGTTTTCGAACCCCGCGGTGGCTCGGATTTTGCGCTCAACCTTCGCGATGAACGCGAGGCGTTCCTCCGTGAGCACGTTGCCGCCCGGCGGCCTGGTCTCGTACACCATCGTCAGCCAGTAGCTGGCGTGGCTCTGCAGCCGCTCGGAGAGAGGGATCGGCGGTGGCGATGCCGCGGGGGCTGGTGGCGATGGCGGGCCGTGCAGATGTTGCGTGTGGCCTTTTCCCCATTGGATCGCCGAGAGGACGGCGTCGTAGTTGATGGCGTAGGGTTCATCCCTCGCGCGGAAGGAGAGGATCCCCGTATCAAGCTCGATACGGAAACGCAGCTGAGGAGGGTCGGCGGGTAAGTGGGGAGGGGCGGGGTCAGCGACGAAGGTCGAGGTGTCACGCGCGAAACTCCGAAAGGGTGCCGAATGTTTTCCCGCGTGTACGCACCAGCGCGAGTGTGAGGGCCACGGGCACCAGGATCGAGACGACGTAGACTGTCAGCGGTCGTCGATAGACCGCCTTCGCGATGGTGTCGAACGGCGACATGTCCTGAAATCGCCGTCGACCCGCGCTCACCAGCCCGCGGGTCAACACTGGTCTCTTC
>MDSY01033274.1_pt1 | contig 25180 bp, 32 predicted proteins | sample 811131 | NCBI WGS metagenome assembly MDSY01 (sample SAMN05326643, study PRJNA326480) | marine metagenome | isolation source: seawater | place: Atlantic Ocean: South West | collected 2010
ATAATCATAAGCCACCGCTTCTGCTTTTTCCATAATTTTGATGTCGTATTTTATGTGAGCAACTCCCCCTGTTGCAGTCCTAAGCACGCTTTTGCTTGCATATTTTGGAGGCATCAATTCGCACCATCTCTCAAAAACATCATATTTCACTGCCTGCCTAATCATTGGTAAATTGATATCTGAATCGAGGATCAATTTCTCGCTAATTGGGATAGGAATTGGCCTCATCTCATGCAACTCTATTCGAGGAGTTCCTATTGTGTTTGAAGAATGAGGGGCTCTCCAAAGTGTGTTGGTTTTGAGCTTGTCCTCAACTATTTTCAAACGGTCATTCCACCCATGCTCATCATTTGGTGTTGACCAGCCGCCTGAAATTAACGCCTTATGGAGATTTGAGAGAGACTCTCCAGTAATCTTAGCAGGGGCCTTTTTAGGATAAATCAAAACGTGATCACCCTCCTTATCACACCCAGCAACTGGTAATTGTAAAATTGAGTTGAGTAAATTTTTGAGTTGTTGGTTTTTCGATAGGCGAGAAGCACTTCTACACCTCGGAATAGGTATAACAAGAGCCTCATAATCCCCAATATCATACCACATTCCAATTTTGTCTTCTTTAATTAACTCGAATGATGAAATTTCAGGCCAGTTTCCCCACTTATTTTCCAAACACTCCCACCACTGAGCAGTAACTTCTTCGACATACAGCGGTAATGTACCCCACGAGGTTGATATTGTGCTATCATCGTGCGACTGGACAATCCCTCTCGGCCACCAAGGCTTGTCCTGCATGTAGTGGGCGAGGGGGTATTGGGGATTAACTCAAACGGTTGAAGTGAATGGGGTTGGTAATGGGGGCGATGTCATAGGTATCAGTAATCGCCTCGGCGATGTTTTAGGGAATGCAGTTGAAGCAAAACTGCTACGAGAAGTAAAGCAACACCCTGCAAAGGTAAACCATCTTGCAATTATCATGGACGGAAACAGAAGGTTTGCATGGTCAAAAGCTCTTGAAACAAATATTGGTCACAAAATGGGGAAAATGAAACTTGAGCAAGTCCTTGACTGGGTATTAGAACTGGAAATTCACTATTTCACTGTCTATGCTTTATCGACCGAAAACCTAAGTCGAGCGGAGGATGAATTAGATGGTTTATTCAATTTGTATATCGAAGGCTTGAAGGACATTGCTAATGATGAAAGAATTCATGAAAATAGAGTTCGAGTTCAGATAATTGGGCGAAGAGAATTGCTTCCAAAATCAGTTAATGAGGCAATTGATTACGCTGAAAACAAAACTGCGGATTATGATAATTTCATATTTACTGTTTGTTTGGCTTATGGTAGCAGAGAAGAAATGCTTGATGCAATAAAAAGCATAGCCGACGACCACAGAACTGGAAACCTAAGTCTGGATTCAATAGACGAAGAAGAAGTTAGTAGAAGACTATACACGGGAAAAATGCCAGATCCTGACTTGGTCATTCGAACATCAGGTGAAGAAAGGATTTCCAACTTTTTGCTTTGGCAAATGGCATACACAGAGTTGTACTTTACTGATGTATTCTGGCCTTCTTTCTCAAAGAAAGAATTATTGAAAGCAATTCAAACATACCAAGCTAGAAAAAGAAGATTCGGTGAATAACATGCCAGCATGCAATGAATGCGGACAATGGCCTCAACCATCCTTAACAGTTGACGCTGTTGCGATAAGAGGAAGCAAAATTTTGCTAATTACAAGAGGAAACGAACCGTGGAAAGGAATGCTTGCTTTCCCAGGAGGGTTTGTCGAGCTTGGAGAAAATCCAGAAGATGCTGTGGTTAGAGAGCTGAAAGAAGAATGTGGGTTGGATGGAAGAGTTCTTCGCTTGCTTTGCGTGAAAGGTAACCCTGAAAGAGACCCTAGAGGACATATTATCTCTATTGCATATCTGATAGATGTAAGTGGTGAACCTATTGCTGGTGACGACGCTGAAAGTGCGAACTGGTATGAAATTTCACAAGTTAAAGAAATGGCCGGCGATCACATGTCAATGCTTGATTATCTCAAGCAGTTCTGATCTAGTATTTGGCCAATCGGGCAGTTCTAATTCTGATGTTAGATGGATTCCTGCAAGCCATTGTGCTAGAATTGATTCATCTTTTTCTTTAGCAACAAACAATGGATATCCATCAGATTTCAAACGATCTAAGAAACCTCTTTTTGCTTTACTGATTAACAAGGTTGGGACACCGAGTAATACCGCTTCACTCGCTAGAGTGACTGATTGAGTTATCACCCCATCCATATTCGCAACATTTTGAATTAGGTTCCAAGGATTCCCAGTAACTTCATTCTCATCAGCAGTAAAAATAGACAGTCCTTCAAGCCAATTTTCAGGGATTTGCAATATTTCATCGCTGTCATGTATGCCATCACCTAGCAATCTTCTTACCATCACCTTTGGAGGATTTGATACGGTTTTTGGTCGTATATGTGGATGCAGGTGAATGTGTCCATGAAGACCGTCTATTTTGTGGAATATTGCTCTTTTACGCATAAGGGGTTTTGCTAACTGGGTGTCAAAATGGGTTGGAATAATAATTTCAGTTGGATGCGCTAATTTGTGTGCTAAATGGTTTATCTCAGTATCTGTGATGTAAATCCTGCGTGATTTTCTCGGTGCGACTCTTGTCTCAATCGGTGCGCCTACCGATATCAAAGTTTGAATTCCTTTCAATGCCTTTTTTGAAATTCGGCTACGTTTCCATGCTTTCCTCCACTTACCCTTACCCACTGGTCTTGGAACCCAATACGTTTTCCTCCTAGGTAAGTGGCCGTCACCGTTTTCCAACATCGCGACAACCTCTGCTCGCTCGCATGCAATTATTACATCATCAGTTTGCGAAACCTCTCTCATTATTGGGGCTAATAATCTAGCGTGCGCAGGGTGGTCAATTACCCAAGCACTCGCCATGGCTGCGAGAAAAAGTCGGGCTATTTTGATGTGCCACCACTAAGTGCGGTGTAATATGGAGAAAAAAGCGATCAATATCGCAGGTAGTAAATTGTATGGTCCATACACTCCCGGAGTAATGGCAAATGGTATGATTTGGCTTTCTGGACAAATCGATGTAGAGGCTGGAAATGATGTAAAGAGCCAAACAGCGGGGGCGTTAAAGAAGATTGATGCTCTATTGGATGCTGCAGGAGTCAGTAAAAACTCGGTATGTTTCGCTCAAGTTTTACTTGATGATATATCTGATTTTGCAGCCATGAACGAGGTATACGGCGCTTGGGTAGAAGATATTGAAATTAAGCCAGCGAGAGCTGCATTTGAGGCAGGTGCTCTACCTGCCGGTGCGAAAGTCGAAATTGTTGTTCAGGGTATCAAATTGGAATAGGCTGAGGATTATACATGCCGGGAACACCGTATCTGGAAAAGCCTCCAGATGGCTTACTTACTTGGCCTAAATTGCTCAAAATTCTAATTCCCTGTTTGAGTATTATTTTGATTGTTGCTTGGTGGAAGGGTTTCCTATTAGAATCAGGAATCGTAATACTGATACTGTTGTATGTGAGTTTTCTAATTAGGCGATGACATACATAACATAAGACTCACAGGCCATAATCATGGGAGAGTGGCCAACTCATTGCTTCAAGGCCTACGACATTCGTGGGCTGGCGAGTAAAGAACTCACAGATGAGTTCTCATACCGATTAGGAAGAGCAATAGCGACATATCTAAACTGCGACTCGTTTGCTGTTGGCAGAGATATTCGCAAATCCAGCCCTGGATATGCTGCGAACCTTATTCGCGGTTTAGTGGATTCTGGAGTGAAGGTTCTCGACTTAGGCATAGTTTCCACAGGCTGTCTGTATCATGCTTGCTGGACCTTACCTGTTGATGGAGGTGTTATGGTTACTGCGTCTCATCTACCAATGCCTACCCATAATGGTTTCAAGATGTGCAGGGGAACTTTGCCTTTGGCAGGTGAAGAGATTCAGGATTTGAAAGATGTCTTCTTGGAAGGAAATTTCAAACAAGGAATTGGAGAACTCATCGAACATCCTCATGAAGATGCATACTTAGAGGCCATTATCGCCTCTACTGGCAAATTAGCAAGACCTGTCAAAGTAGCTGTCGATTGTGGGAATGCAGTTCCCGGCCCTGCGATGTCAAAATTGTTGGACATGATTGGTGCAGAACATATCGACTTGTATTGCGATTGGGATAATACTGAACCAAACCATGGAGCTGACCCTACTCGAGAATACAACATGGTAGACCTCGCTAATGCTGTCGTTGAGAACAAATGCGAAATGGGATTGGGTGCTGATGGTGATGGAGATAGAATTGGGGCTGTCGATGAAAACGGCGATTTCGTTTATCCTGACAGGTTAATCGCTTTGATTGCTGAAGATGTTGTAGGTAAAGAAGAAGGTAAAGATTTGCTAATTTATGATGTTAAGTGTTCAATGAACGTTGAGAAAGCAATAGTTGCAGCTGGTGGCCGACCAATGATGGCAAAAACCGGTCACTCATTCATGAAACGAGTTCTTGCTGATAACCCAGATGCACTGATGGCTGCTGAAATGAGCGGCCATATTTTCATGGCTGACAGAGGATGGTATGGCTTTGATTGTTCGCTATATAACGCGGCGAGGATTCTTGAGCTATGGTCAAGACGTGAAGGATTGTCATTCAGTTCTGAACTGGATCGACTTGCTCCGAACCTTCCAACCACTGGAGAAGTAAAGGTCCCATGTTCTGAAGAAAACAAGTTGGAAACTGTTGCTGCAATCACGAGAGCATTCTCTGATTATGAGGCGTCGACCATTGATGGCGTGCGTGTTAGGTTTGAAAAAGACGGTCAGCAATCAGGCTGGTACCTAGCTAGGAAGTCCAACACTGAACCGATCCTAGTCATGCGTGTAGAAGCGAATGATAAAGCAACTTTAGATGAAATTCTTTCTCTGATTGACAAGCGAGTGTCACAGATTATCAATATCAGTAAGTTACTAAATTAGTCAGTCGATCGCATCTATTTTGTAGTCCAGTGATATCAATTCAATTTTGTAAGACACGTCTTCACCGCCGTCTGATGATTGGCAATTTCCAGTGCCACCTCCTTCGACAACAGTAACTGAGATGTCTAGATAATGTTCTCCTTCTCCCATACCTGAGCCGTCAAGAAGCATTCTAATTCCATCCTCACTCATATTAGTGACATTACTATTTACAATACTTGAATCATGCCACTCTACTGTGATTGATTCTCCAGATAAGACCTGACCACTAGTTGGAATTATCTCAGGGTACTCCAATGACGCACTTACTTGGTCATCTGCTGTTTGGTAACCAAGGCATCCAATTCCACCGCCCGATTCATCACTTTCTGTGTAAGTCAATATAGCCCTTACACCAACCAGATTTTTGCCTTTGATGCCATCACCAGCTGCATCTGAGTTTGCAGTAATTTCAAAGGTTGAACCATCTTCAATAAACTGATTACCGGCGGCTATTTCGTGATACGAATATTCTCCTGTAACAGAATAATTACCTACGGGCCCTCCCAAACTGTAATTTTTGTCTGCGTTACCCGCAGCAAAGGAAAAATAAACTGGGAAGATTATTGCAAAAAACAACATTCCTGCAACAAGAATTTGTGTTCTTTGGTCGGATTTTATGTCGTCCATAAATGCCATGATTTCCTCTCCGTTACAGAGGTGGTGTAAGTGATACTTTCCAAGTGTTTTGGTTCATTTACTGTCCCATTTGCTTAAACCTAACTTTGCAAATGTCTTTCTTGAGCGTCGAAAAACAGGCAGCAGATAGCCGATTCTACTACGTTCACCAAATGACCATTTCCACGGACACCGTGGTAAAGATTTAGCCCAATCACGGATCAAATCTTTTCCTTCCTCGTTTCCTTCCCCGCCAGGAATTGTCCATGCTGCCATATTAATCGCACCAGCACTTCCTTTTGTTTCCGCCCAAGAGTGCATTTCTAATCCCTCTAATGGACCATCTAGGATTTCCAAACCTAGTGTGCGAGCGTTTTGGGCCATTGGCATAATAATTGCAAATCTATCAACAAGTCGACTTCCCTCGTGACTTGTTACAGACCAATTATGTGATTCAGCAAGTTTTCTCAATGCTTTTATGTTCTCGATGGGAGAGGTCGAGACTTCTAATGTATACTCTCTTCTCCTCAGCATATATTAGCCCAAAGGCTATGATGTCATGAAGATGAGGTATAATTTAGCTCATTGTCATATTGTAGACTTACGTGATTGATTAACAAAAATCAGCAACTAGTTGATCCTATTCAGCGCTTATGGCTACTGTCGAGGCTAAGTGTAACCCTAGACTAACCAAATAGGTACTACTGGACCCTGCTCACACTCAGTGCCCTTCGGGCAAGAGCGTTCTGGTTAACAAGCTCTATCGCAATCTGTCTTCAGCCGAAGAGAGAACCAAGTCCCTCAAAGCCACCAGCTTCTTCCTCTTCCTCTTCCGCTTCTTCAGCTGCTGGTGCAGCGTCGTCAGAAGCAGCAGCGGCAGCAGGTGCAGCAGCAGCGGCAGGGGCAGCGACGGCGGTAGCCATAGCTTCAGCGATGTCAACACCACTCAGTGAAGCAACTAGTGCTTTCACCCGGGCAGCATCTACATCAACACCTGCAGCCTTTAGGACTGCAGATACAGCGTCGTCGTCAATATTCTTTTCAGCAGAGTGCAGAAGCATTGCAGCGTATACGTACTCCATTCATTTTCACCTCAATTTTTTGTTTTCAACCGAATAAGGATCCAAGGCCTTCAAATCCGCCTTCTTCCTCTTCTTCTTCTTCCTCTTCAGCCTCGGCAGGGGCTTCATCGGTGCTCGTTTCTTCAACTGCTGCGGAAGCAGCTGCTGAAGCTGCTGCGCCAAGAAGTTGGCTCAGCTCTTCATCGAGTGCGTCAGGAGAAAGAGCACCTGCAACGCCCATTGCGCCACGGTTCGCTCTTCCGATTAAGTGCGGCAAAGTCTCTGTTGTAACAATCGCCGCTTCCAAGGCGACTGACAGCGCTTCGCTGCTCGCCTTTGACAGTAGTGTTGGTGTAGTCTGGGTTGTGAACCAACGGATATTGCAGGCCAAGTTGTATGCTCCTGCACCAAAGCTGATGAGATCAGACTCGAATTGTTCATAGTCGATATCAAGAGTTGCTGGTTCAAACCTTGTTCCCTCTTCGATTGTCCCACATAGTCTTAGACCGGTGACGATTGGGTTTATTCCAATCTTTGACAGCATCATACCAAGGTCTCCCTCGAATACTTCACCTTCATTTAGGACTGTGACCTTCTTTTGAATCTGAACAGAACCCTTCATGATTTTAGCAGGAATTCCTACCGAGTTTAATTCTCCAACAATTGGACCAGGTGGCATACCAGTGTCTTGCTTCTCCACAACTATGTCGTAAGGAGCAACATCTCCTGGTTTAGCCGCCCTTCCAGCCTCGGTTTTCTTTAGTTCAGTGAATACTTCAAATGAATTCATATCTGTTTGAACCAATGCTGGTTGAACTGCGGACTTGTATAATTCTTCTAAGTCTGAAAAATCATTTCCAGAAGCTTCCCATGCTAGCTTCATTAGGCGCTTCTTTGCAACTTGAATGTTCATGTTAGATCTCAAACCAGCCCTCATACCAAGCATTGCATCGGCAGGAACACCGTGGATGTCGATGACTGCCAATGTTCCGCCTTTGTTCAACATCTCAGTTAGAGATGCTAGTGTGTCCTTTTTCCAAGGGGACACTTTTGGTATCAATTGATCACCTCTATCTTGTTTGCAGGACCCATTGAGGTCTTGATGTATAGGGAGCGAATGTTTCCAACACCTCTTTCTAATTTTGAAGTAACACGGTTGTAAACCTCCATGGCATTCTTCAACAATTCCTCGTGAGATTGATTTCTTGTTCCAAAAGATGCTTGGAATGTTATCTTGTCTCTCGATTTTATGACTGTTGTCGATTGTAGACCAGATGCTATGACAGAGGGGTCAACCACTGGTGGAACCGGTCGAGGCATCTTTCCACGAGGACCTAATACCACACCGAGATATCTACCGATTAGACCCATGTGAGGAACTTCTGATAGGAAGAAGTCGTAGGAGTTTGCTAACTTCTTTGCATTACCTTTCTTTTTGCCTAATTCTTCGATTTCGGCTGGGTCGATAACGTGGATGCCCGCAGCTTTGGCTTTTTGTGCTGCATCAGATGCAGCGAACATTGCGACTTTGATTTCTTTACCTCGACCATGTGGAAGTCTGATTTCTTCCTGGATACGGTTGTTAGGATTTTTCAAGTCTACGTCTTTTATTGTGAAAGCTATGTCTAGCGATTCAACAAATTTGCGTTCTGGAGCGCCTTCTATGGCGTTCTTGATTGCCTCAGATATTTTTTCTTCCATTTTTAGTCACCCCTTCGGTCAGCGAGGGTTCTACCCCTCTACCGCGGTCCGTGAATCAGTTCAAGCAAAGCGTTCGTCCCATTCTCCTTTTTCAATAGTGGTCAAAGCGTCCTTAGCCCACAGACCATCGATTTTTACACGCATTGCCACACATGTGCCAATAACCTCTCGGGTTTGTGCTTTCAGATCTGCTCCGGTTAGGTGGCCGTCCTTGTTCTTTTGACGAGCAACGTCCATTGCTTTCTCGAGGCTCAAGTCCTCAACAGCGGCTTCAAGACTTCCGTTGCACTTCTCGACACCTAGAGCTTTCTTGATAAGCTCGCTAGTCCAAGGCTTTGGCATGTCATTTCACCTCTGATACTCACGGACGTGAGCAGGTTTCCGACTTGCCTCCCCTATTTAATCGCGCCGCGTCCCCTTAATTCGGACAAATGTTCGATTATTGGCTTTCACCGGATAGTAGGTCTTGGAAGTTACCATGCAGTACTCCACTGAGTGCAGTTAATCCCCATATCGCAAGAGGGGGAATATTTTCTACGAAAGTCATCTCCATAGAATCACTGGTGCCGACTTGCCAAGTGAGACCCATTGCACAAACAACGACAAACCAAACCCAGGCAGGGCCTGCAATTACAGTAGTCAGTCTTGCCTGGTCTTGTCCTTCAGTGAAGAAAGCTACATACAACATTGTTACAGATGTCAGTAGCATGAATCCCGCCATAAGGACTTGAGGATCATCACCCCAATCTGTTTGCGAAATAACTCCAACTGCTGCGTGAATTAACGCAGTTAAAATCAACCAAATCTTTGGATTCAGAATTTTCTTTACCTGATCCATTTCAAGCACCCTCCTCACCTGCGGTAAGATCCTTGTACGAAAGGTATCCTGCAATTCCTACCAGTAAAGTAGTGAGTATTGCCAGTAATGGGACTACCAAAAAATGTGCAGGCGGAGTCCCATCATATCCATGATGGCCTGTCAAATAACCCATGCCGCCACCAATGATTACCAGGACCGAAGCCGATGATAGCATGGACATTTGCGCAAGAGGTTTGCCAGTAACGAACAATCCTGTTCCTATTGCAAATATTCCCATGGGGAGCATGTGTAGGGCCCACATTTGTTCGTAAGCTGCATCGTGTTCACCAATTGGTTCATCGTCCCAGCCCCATTCTGCCCATTGTTCGCTTTGAGTCATTCCTATGCAGGATATAATGATGAGTAATACGCCTGCTGCTATCAACAATTTTTTTGGATCTAGGATTTCTTTGATATCCATGCTATATGAGGAATTCATATTGCATATAACCTTATCACTTAATGTGCGAGTAAAGGCTGCGATTGTTGGTAATTCTACAATCACTCGACACGCTCGATAACGCGGACGTGGTCGCCACGCATCTTGAGTGTCATTGGAATTGGTTGTTCATACAATTCCATACTGACTTCTTCCTTGGTTTCGGCAACGCTGGTAACACGTGCCTTCTCTCCTTTGAATGCACCAGTGACTATCTCAACAATACATCCAACTTCTATACCGCTAGTAACAGCCTTCGGTTCTAGGTATGGGAGAATATCTCCTAGTGGTGCTTCTCCTGGAAGAACCGTCTTTGCGTTTTTCAGTGGTGTTTGATTTAGACCTCTGCGAGCTTTGGGATCTCTACCACCGGAACGTCCTATCAGTTTCTCAACGTGATGAAGCGCGCTTGACTCAACCATAACATAGCCACGCATTGCATTTGGATGAAGGATAGCAAAGATATCTTCTTGGATACTGGATAATGAACCTGAGCCCATTAGCCTCGCCTGCATTTCATCAGCAACTCTTTTTTCCGAGCCAATCGCAGTCTTTACAATAAACAAATATGCGCCAACTGACCCATACATTTCTCTGAATAGTTTGTCGCTATCTTCCATTTCTAAATCAGAGAACAGGCAGCTGTAATTCTGAATGTGTCCGGGATCTACCCAAATTGAATCTGCATACCTTCCAGCAGGGGTTACTTCTTTGTTAGTGGTTACTACAAGGCACGGTGCAATATCCTGTAAGCGGCCGTCAATGTCTATACCCAGTGCAGGTCCATCTCTAACATATTCTAAATCTGATAATTCTAGCCCAGTGCATTCGGATACTCTGTTTAGAACGTCTTCCTCAGTATCTCCAATACCGAAAACTCCGTCCCACATTCCTGCGGACTCGGGGTCTGCCTCAGAGCGTTGAAGCAGTAACAATTCTTCTTCATGGCGTACGAATGCGATAAATGCGTTGGTCATACTTAATCCTCCATTCAAATCCCGAAGACATCATGGATTAGCCAAGGTATGAAATTATCCATGAAAACAAGCATTACAAATCCGATAAATCCTAGAACAAATAGCCCAATGCCGCATATGATTGAGGTCTGTTTGAATTCTTGTGGAGTTGGCTTTCGTGCCATTCGGATAATTCTAGCCCAGCTGCCGCGAGAAATTCTACGAAACTGTGCTTCAATAGCGTCCTGTCTATCTTGGACCTTATCTTCAAAAGAACGTGTCTGGTCATTTTCATCCGACATGGTTTCACCTCAAGGGGTTTAGGCGACTTATGACCCTCATTTAATCTCAACGGTAAAGGCATCTCGTAAAAATCGAGTGGTTCAAAGCACACTGGCATGTCGCAAAACACATGGCGGGCAAGGACCCATATCAGGTTCTCGGTGTTTCCAGAGATGCTAGCGATGCTCAAATCAAGAAGGCTTTTCGAAAACTCGCACGCCAATATCACCCTGACAGAAATGAGGGCTCAGAAAGTGCTGAAGCCAGATTCAAAGAAGTTCAGGCAGCATATGATGCGATAGGAACCGCTGAGGCAAGGCGAAAGCATCAGCAAGAGCAAATGTTCGGAGGATTCTCTGGCTCCGGAGGAAACCCATTCGGTGGAAGAGGTGGCTTTGGTGGAGGGGGTATGGAAGATATTCTCTCGCAAATGTTTGGCGGCGGAATGGGTGGAATGGGCGGAGGACAAAGACAGCGCTCCGCACCAAGACCTCCCCAAGAAAGAGGGCAGAATGCTACTGCTTGGCTTGACCTAACCAAAGAGGAGGCTTCGAAAGGGGGGAGCTTCAACATTACCTACACTCAATTGATACCGGGAACTCACGGTTCAATTAACAGAAATAAAAGGACGCTGAAAGTCAATGTTAAGCCGGATTCAAAGCACGGTAAGGAAATAAGATTGAAAGATCAAGGACACGGACATCCCCGCGGAATGAATGGAGATCTTATAGTCAAGATACGGGTTGATCCCGGGGAAGGTTGTCGCTGGGATGGAAATCGTGTTGTGAAGGAAATTGAAGTGACATATTCTACCCTACTACTTGGTGGTAAGGTTACTGTTACCCTACCTGATGGAGTAAAGGGTAAAATCACGATACCTCCACTATCTCAGGTTGGAGATCGTCAGAGAGTTAGAGATGTTGATATCGAATTTGTTCTTAGCGAAATCGAAGAATTAGATGATTACCAGAATGATGCACTAAGAGCTTTGAAAGATGTTGGGCTTTGATTTAAGCTACTATTAGATACGAGTTGAAAGATGGTGCGGGGGGCAGGATTTGAACCTGCGAACCAATAAGGAATGGGACCTAAACCCACCGCCGTTGACCAAGCTGGGCGACCCCCGCGCAGGCCATGCCTGCCAAAACACACACATGAATACAACGGTTGAATAATAAGAACCAGTGGAGGGCAATATGGCGAAGTTTGAGGCACTATCTAATATCTTAGTGCCACACCGAAAAAAGGTTCACATCGCTATTTTCATACTTACTATTCTGATGATTCCAGGAGCACTAAAGGCGCTTGAACCAATCGATATGGAATCTTATGATATGGAGTCGCCAGAGTTGACTGCTGAGAGGACAATCAATCAAGAATTCTCAACAACAGAGATTATTCTAGGCTTTGTAGTCAGTGTTAGAGACCCTGGAATGGTTGGCTCTACTCCAGTTCCTGTTCCAACTTTGGATGATGGAACACCGGATTATTCCGGATTTGCTCAGGTAGAGGAGATAATTGATGAAGGGGAAAAATGGAAAGGTGTTGTGGACATAGATGGCGGTATTCTAAATCTTACAGTGTTGAGAGAAGTGGATGCTAAGCATGAAATCATACGAAATCATCACCTTGGGAAATACATGAAACCATTCATCAATGACGTGACTGAGTTACAGACCGATGGTGTGATGAGTTTAAGCGATATTTTTAGAGGATTCATGGCAAATGAATCTGTCCTAACAAAACCAAGTATGACGCTATCTGGACCTCGCCCTGCCGTTACCCAGTGGTATGACTGTGGTGATATCGAATGCTTGGAATTCGATGACCCCGACTTAACACAAACTCACATAGACCTTGCAGCCAATAGAATGGCAAATTCAAATGGTTCCGACTTTTTGAGATGGCTTTCGCTCGATCGAGGATTTGTATCTGCCGAAGAAAACTCAGGTATTGTTGGAGGATACATCGGTGGTTCTCTGAATGAAAACGGAACCTGGGAGAACTTCACTAGAGTTGGCCCTGGTCGATGGTCTGCCTCAGCGTCCTGGCTACTTGTTCAACTTGACAGAGCTGGACTTGAAGAAGCTGGTTGGACAAATGCTTGGAAAGATGCACATTCGGAGACAAATATCGATTTTACAGATGATGGACCTGTAATTGGAGGATATAGATTACACGGAATAGACCTGCTTTTGCATCCACCAAATTATTCATCAGAATATTGCCTAACTCTTGACTCACCATGCTCGATAGAGTGGTCGATGATGGATCTTGAAGGACACCTGAGGAGTCATGACAATAACTCTCTAACCCTGCTTGTAGGTCAGGCTGTAAACGTTGAAGTAAACAGAGAATTGCAAAACTCTGGAGGTTTGATTTTTGCAATGGGTGCTGTCATAATAGTACTGCTGTATGCATCTTTGAGAAGATGGTCAGATGTTGCGATTGTATCTATGGCTCTTGGAGGAGCTCTGCTATGGATGCAAGGAATGATCGGTCATGCTGCTAGCCTGTTTGGCTGGTTTGGACTTGATGTGATTTCAAGGTCCCAGTTTTCAAATCTCCTTCCAATTCTTGTTCTTGCCCTTGGCATAGATGACTCGTTACACGCACTACACCGATACAAAGAAGAGCGAAATTTAGGCAAGAGTGCAGAAGATGCAGGGAAAATCACCGTTAACAGAGTTGGCCGAGCAATTATGCTTACCTCAATCACTACTATGGCTGCATTTGCTGCCAACCTTTTCAGTGATGTTGCAGCGATTAGGTCGTTTGGAGTCGAGGCTGCTCTTGGTGTCCTTGCTGCGTTCCTACTAACCGGGATTTGGGCACCTCTAGTAAGAATTTCATTTGATGAGTGGATGAACAAGAGAGGGAAAAATACTGCGCCTGGTATTAATCACCGATTTATGAAAAAGGAATTGCTCCAGGAGATTGCTGTAAGTTCGGGAACTGGAAAGCGGCCATTCATCATCGCAGGTGTATGCCTTCTGCTAACAATACCTGCTGCTTGGGGAATGGTGCAACTCGAAGGAGACTTCGCTGTTGACGATTTCCTTGATGACGAATCAGACTTTGCTATGGGTGTGGAAATAGTCAGTAACCGTTTCTCTGATGAGGGAGAGCCAGCAATGTTACTGCTGGAAGGAGATGTTGCTGACCCAGCCGTCTTCCGCGCAATTGATGATTTTAGACAAAATGCCAACCTGAAAACAGAAGGCGTGGTAGATAAGATGACAAGAACTCCGGATGGGTTGGTTGACATATTGGCTATCGACGAATTTGTTTTAGCAGCCTCCGCTCAACTTCTAAATGATCCACAGCCCTTCTGGGACAGAGGATACAATGAATCAGGTTGTGATACAAAGGGAATCTTGAACGCTCCAGATTTGACAGACAGAGAATGTATTGTTTTCTTCTACGGTGTTCTCTCCCTTGATGGAATACCCGGAACCGAAGTACCTTCCTCTCTGGTCGATCTCTACATCGCTCCCAGTGAGGAAATTGATCCAGAAAGAGCTTGGATGTCTGTCACAGGCAACCCAATTGAATATGACATGATGATCATCAGGTTTGGAATAACATCTCCTGAAAACTTCCCAACGATGGGGCCGGGTATCGAAGAGATAAAACGTGATTTGAGTCCACTGCTAAACATTTCAAGCGGTTCTTGGGATGAACGCGGAACTTCAGAAGGTGAAGAGCCCCTATCTTGGGTAATGCTCACAGGCAAACCTGTTACAAGATTTGTAGCGAGTGACAGAATGCAGGATGAGATGCAGTCATCTTTGCTACTAGGATCTCTATTTGTTTTAATCACGCTTTCTATTGGATTCCGTTCAGTAAAGCAAGCTGTTGTCTCTCTTACTCCTATTTTGCTAGTCGTAGTTTGGCTTTATGGTCTAATCTACGCATTCGGATATTCTCTAAATATTGTCACCGTTACAATAGCTACAATATCACTTGGAGTTGGAATAGATTATTGTATTCACGTCACTGAACGTTACAGAGAAGAAAGGGAAAGGGGTGGCGATCACAAGAAAGCTTTGCAAGGAGTAGGCGGAGCGTGCGCTTTAGCATTAGTCGGTTCTGCAATATCTGACATGGCAGGATTCTCAATTATTGCTACTTCTTCTATGGGGCTGTTCAACACATTTGGATTATTTTCTGCTATAATGATCCTACTATCTTTAGTGGCATCCATGGTCATAACATCAGCAGGACTAGGGATTTTGCAAAAAACGCTGGAAGACGGTAAGAACGAAAAAAGGGAAACTACAACATCCAGCATTGATTAGAATTGGTGATATTACTAATCATCATCCAGTCGCTTTCTGTGTTTTATTCCACTGACCACATGTCGGTCTTCAACCTCAGCTAATTTTGATTTCAGACGCCAAGTCAGAAACCATACAGCGGTAACAACGCCCACGATGTTAAGTGCCCAAACCCAAAGCGGGACGTCCATTACAACACCTTAGCGATCTTCCCAACGGGACCAGCGGCCGGTTTGTTTGTTGAAATAAAGGCCTGCCTTCTTCATCCACTTGTTGAATTTCGTAGCGCCTGCTCCTGTCCTCAGGATGAAGTCCTCTCTGTCTTCCTGTGCTTGTATGTATCCTTTTGATGCAATAGACTGATCTATCCAATCGTTAATGCTCATCAATCCACTGGTCAGTGCAGATTGTTCAGCCGCCTCAGTCATTGTGTCAGCATCGGCTCCGGTCTTCTTGAGTTCGTCCTGCACAAGTTGGTTAATGGTAGCATAATCCTGTGTTGCAGGTTTAGGGGGAACTGGATTTCTCGGCCTAGCATCGGGATCGATTACAACTCTTCCTCCGTTTTCCATAATCTGGTCAACTATTGTTGATAGTCCAGGGGAAAACGGTGTTTCACAATCCCAGCAGATGAATGACCAGTTTTGCGAATCATCAGGATTTCTGCTGGTTCTTGGATCCATTTCCTCTCCACATTCAGGACATGCATGAAGAATTAATTTTGGAACAATTTGTCTTCTAAAATCGACTATGTCTTGTGGGGTACCGTCCAATTCTAACATCTCATGGTCCCTTGCTGCTTCCAATCCTCTGGTTTCCAACTGATCACGAATCTTGACTTTCTGGTCATCCTTTCCCTCATCGTGGAGATTGTTTTCAAGTTTCACAATAAGTTCGACTGTTTTCCCTAAACGATTCATTACCAGCTTCTTAGCACGGAATGCTTCGACTTTGGCCAGTTTCAGCCTCTCTTTTTGCTCAGCAAGTTCGGCTAGGATATCCTTTTGCTTCCTCTTGAACTTAAGTTCCTCAATTTTGCTCTCAACCTTTCTTTCTGGTGCGAGAACTTTTGACAAGAAACGCTCCTTGCCGTGAGATTTTGGTCCTGCGGTTATGATTTCGATTACACCTTCAGCGATGTCTGGTTTGAGACCATAATTCTCGACCAATTGAGATTTGTCTATTTTTTTCAAATCCCCAATCTTGATTCCCGCATCCGCTAATTGCATAGCCGTAGTTTCATCGATTCCTCGACGAAGTAAAGCCAGATATGTGTCCTTTTTTGCCATGTCCACCCCTCCGACGGAACAACCCGAGAGGGCGGTCAGATGTCAACCCATCGCCGCTCGCGCGTCTTCTAAAAGTCGTGCTAACTCTAGCCAATCCTCGATTTCTAACTCCTCTGGTCTGCAATCAATTAAAGGAAAATCAACACACTGAAAGGCTTCGCGATACAACTTACTGTGCCATTTACTGACTCGTGAAATCCTTTTTGGGGCCTTAGACAAGGTATTTCGAATTTTTTTACGCCTTTGCTCGAAAGCTTGCCGAATTAGGAGTTTGGCGAGTTTGGAATTTTCTGGTGATTTTATTCTGCTCATACTAACCAAGCATGAGTTGACTTTTGGTGAAGGTGTAAAACAGTGTGAACCTACGCGAACTTCGATGTTGCAATCCCAATCTAACATCGTACACATCCCTAAACTGCCTTTATCCGTCTCCCACTCAACAACTAGACGTTCCGCAAACTCCTCCTGAACTAATATCAAAACAAAGTCAATCGTAGACGTCCTTGTAATTATTTCAATCAGTGGAGAAGATATCTGATAGGGAATGTTAGCAACAAACTTGTTTGCCTTCGGCCATTTTTCCTGCAAGGCATCCCCATGAATTAGATTCAAGTTTGGAAAGGTATCTCTCAAAAACTCACATATTACGGGGTCTATCTCTATTGCAGTAAGTTCACAGCCAGTATCAATTAACCTTTCAGTCAAGACTCCGGGCCCGGGTCCAATCTCGATTACCTTGTCATCAGTAGAAATATCTGCAATTTCAATTGTTGTATCAAGGATTTCCTCGTTGTTCAAAAAGTGTTGGCCAAGCGATTTTACGTTATCCTGACGCATTCGCAGCTGATCGATTAGTTTCCGGGCTCCTTGGCCCATGTATTTACTCCCCCTGTCTGAGTAGTAAATCCAATAGACGTGGCTGAAGGCTTCTATCCTCAATCTCAGAAACGAATCTCTTCGATAGTAACTCTGCTGAATTTATGTTACAATCTGCGTCAAGTTGTGAGAAACTATCCCAACCAACTCTACCTCTACTAGCAACCATGTCCATTGCTTTCTTATTTCCAACCCCTGGCAATAATTCGAAAGCATGCATCTTCAAAGAGAGATTTCCTGCTCTGTTGAAGAATTGCTGGATAAACACATCTGGCTCGTCTTCAATCATTTGCTGTATTACAACTGGCAACTCAACCGAAGCCGAGTTTGACAAATCCCTAATTCGAGCGAATCCAAGTATATCCTGAACAACATCTCTGCGAGAGTGATCTATACCCATGTAAATTCTTGCCCCTACTGACAAAACACCAGCATCAGACTTTGGCCTTAATCGAATTACATGCATTGCAGGTTCTGTTACGACAACAATTACACCACCATCTTCTGGGTGGTCGATAACTCTACACCATTCAACCGAAACAAGTGGGTCTGGTTGTTCGGATCGATTGTTATGCCTACGCTGTCCGCCTCTACTATCACTACGCATGATGCTCACTACCTGCTATCGAGATCTATTCTACGCCAACGTGCTGACGCACAATATCTAGTATTGCTTCAACGTCCCCAGTCTCTATTGAAATACGACGGCTGGCAATCACTGCTCTTACGTCATCAGAGTGCATTGGCATCAATTCAGCAAGTTTAGCTGCTAGTTCTGGATACTTGTGAAATAACTCTATGTCCATTATTGCATTGAAAATATCCGAGAACACTTTCGGGTCAGTGGAGTAGCCATTTCTGTTGTTACTTGCTGCCCACTCTGCGTGTTGCAAAGCAGCCTTTTGCTCGTAGGTGAGAAAACCACGGCGGTTTTGGGCATCTAGTAGCAAATCTCTCACGGATGAGTAGTCGGTGAATATTCCTTCATCGTCCATTTAAATCACTCCAACGGGCGTAGGTGTTCTGGCCTGGCAACTACTGTTTTTTGCATGTTACCATCCTTGACTGCGACGACCCAAGCTTTTCCTTGTCGACCTTGAATGAAACCAGTCCTTCCTTGGAATCTTCTGTGAGGCATACCCATCTGCTGACCTCCGTCGAGAACAATCGCCACACGGTCGCCTTCGGAGTAATCGTGCATGATGCGATTGATGTTAACGCGACCCCTTTCGTGGCGGCCTCTACGCAATATAGAACGGGTTCCTTGGCGTTGTCCTTTGGAGCGCTTCATGGTAATCACACCTCTGCTTCTAGTGTCAAAAGACCATTCGAAGCAACTTGGCGACCTGCCCAACCCATATAAGCACCGCGATAGGTTAATCTGCGTGTATATCGGCAACATCGAGCCATTCAACTTCGCATTTGGCCTTGATTAAGGATGCGATTGAAGGTTGTGTTCGGCCGTTATCACCATGAACTGTTTCCTTCACATATGTCCCAGACTCACACCTCAAACTAAACTCGGCAATCAAGTAGTTCTCATTTACCTCTGAAATAGAAGGTTCAGATGTTTCAAGAACCTTTCTGCGACGAATTTTATCAGCTCTGCGATGAGAGACTCTTTCGGGTGTTCTTTGGGCTAATGTACAACCTTGTAATTTCGTCATAATCTCCATGACAACGTCTTTATCAGGAAGTGGAAGAGTTTCCTCAACAAATTCCGAAAGTCTAGTTATCAGGACATCCTTTGTGCCACTTTTTGGAATTCCTTTTTCTTCACAAAGTTTCACTAATTCAGTCTTTTTTAATGAATTATAATCTATCTCATCTGATGGTTCTTCATCAACTTTTTTCGGTTTGCGATGATGCTTTTTCCTACGGTGCCTATCTTGATTATCTTTTGGAATTTCCATGACAGCCATCAATTCGTCGAGTTGTTTTTGAGTGATTGGTTCAATTTTGTATCTGATTCTATACGATTTTTCTGCTGGAGTGTCTTTTATTCTAACCACTTCACTTCTGTTTGAGTTTCTGATGTCTGATACCTCTATGCTTCCATTGGAGGACTGATTGATTATTTCCATGATTACTTCGGCATCCACATTTCGCTTTTTGGGATTCTTCATCTCTATGACGAAAGGCCTGCCTCTTCCTAAGCATCTGACATCAATATCCTCTCTTCCCATGCCGTGGAATGCATGTTCTTCACTGCCAAACTGTTCAAGAAGCGGATCTCCTATTAGCCCTTGAACTGACGATTCATATTGTAATCCAGTCTGATTACATCTATCGCATCCTCTGCCCTTACAAGAGCGACAAGGCCATCTTGTCTGTGGAATTCCTCGTTCAAGTTTACGGTAACGTCCGTATATGTAGTGTGAGCGTATATCCAATTCAACAGTCAATGTGAGAACATCGAAGAGAGCTAATATCTCTGGTTTTTCGTTTACAATTTTTGTGTCAATTTTCAATTTTATCAATTCTTTGGACACTTCTTCAACCAGACTTGATTTGAGTGGCGTCGAACCGGGTGCGCCAAATCTTTTGCGAAGGTGATCTTCGGATTCTGTTTGGTCTTTTGGAAACCTAGCACCAAGTTGCAACCGAGAACATTCCCTGTCCCCTATCGCCTCTTTAATCAACTGTGCCAGTAATTTTGTTTCGTCGAATAAATTTTCGCAAAACGGGCAAAGGCTTGGAATCTCCATTTCTTCAAGCGCATCAGAATCTCCACCAAAAATTGTCTTGCGTATTTCGATTCCTGAATCTTGATTTGACTGGTCAAATCTCTTTTTCCCACTCAACCTGCCCAAGCAAAAATCACATGCTCCTAGCCTTATCAAATGCTTAATTCCTGCGGGACGAGGAGCAGCAGGTATTTCGTCTCCTTCATCAAACTCCATGCTAGCATTATCCCATTCAGTCAAAGCATCATTTTCGACTTCCTCGACCGCGTCGTCCCAAAGCGAATAATCTGTTGAACCGAAACCTGTATTTGCGTATGACATCCAATCGTCATCGCCATCTGGATTTTCGTCAACTTCGTCTTTATCTGACATTTTACCACCATCCCTAGCAGGGGCCAACCCCTTACTGGAACATGTATTCCAAATGCTATCCCCTCAAAACTTCTTCCTTACAAAATGCCATTGTTCAAGAACCATGAGCACACAAGAAAGAGTATGGCGGGCGAAACACTCGAAGTAGGTCAGTTCGTTGCCATGGCTAGGAAGACGTTAATCAACGAACCATATCTTTCCAATGCAGCAATCATAGGTGAACTAACTAAACTTACTCTCGCTCGTTCTGGCCATAGTTATTTTACTCTAACCGACAGCAACGGATCAATCGACTGTGTTCTATTTGGAGGGAATACATCTTTCCAATCACAATCGATTAAAGAAGGAATGAAGATTGTTGCTGCAGGCGGGATTGATGTATATGTCAAGACAGGGAGAATGCAATTCAAAGCCAGTCGTGTTCAACCTGTGCAAAGTATTGGCGAACTAGAAAAAGCCAGACGAGAATTGATCCAAAGGTGGCGTGAGGATGGGACCATGGATCGAGACAGAAAACTTGCGCCCTTCATTCCCAAAAAATTGCACATAATTACAGGAGGGGGAAGTGCTGCTCTGTCCGACATGCAAAGGCTGATTGAGGACAGATGGCCGAGTTTTTCTTACACAGTAATCCCAGTTTTAGTACAAGGAAGTAGCGCACCTGGACAAATAATTAGAGCATTAAAGCAAGCTGAAAAGCACGCTGACTTGATAATTGTTGGACGAGGTGGTGGATCTCCTGAGGATTTGTGGTCCTTCAACCTAGAACCAGTATGCCAAGCAATAATTGATTGCAAAGTTCCTGTTGTAAGTGCTGTTGGACATGAATCTGACTTCATGGTAAGTGATATGATTGCAGATATTAGAGCTTCAACTCCATCTAACGCAATTGAAAGAGTTATTCCAATCAAAGACGAGTTGATTGCCTTAATTGCCCAAGTAAGTGATAGGCTAGATTTTGCAATAGACAGACTGTTTCTACAACATAACGAAAGATTGTCAAATATTGTATTGCGTTTGAGTTCAGCACCAATGAAAGGTGTTTCTAATGCAAAACTAAAACACAACAGACTATTAAATCGTATAAATTCTTCAATAGAGCGAAGAATTAGTCAGGAAAAAAATCGATTGAATTCGATTGAATCCATTTTATCTTCTACAAATCCATCAAGGGTGTTAGAACGAGGATACTCGATGACCGTAAATGAAAAAGGCTCACCAGTAACGAGCGTAGTAGGACTAAAAGGCGGGGATCAGTTGACGGTTGTTTTACAGGATGGACAAGTAGATACAGAGGTGAAAAAATGAGTTACTCAGAATCGATGAAGAGAATAGAAGAAATCGTTGCAGCACTAGAAGCTGGAGGGACTCCTCTAGATGAGACATTGAAATTATTTGAAGAAGGCTCTAAATTACTCAAAGCATGTCAAGCCGAGCTAGCAGAAGCTGAGGGTAAAATCGAGCAATTGAGACTAGAAGAAATTCAGTGAAACGATTGATTTCAAATCAATTTTTCTTATCTGTAATTTCTGCAATTTCTTTCAGGATTATTAGACCTGCAAATCCTCCAAGAATAAGACATATCGGGGGAAACAGTAACTTAGCTAATGCACTACTGTTTTGAACTGCTGAATCTGCAAATATTGCCGCTGTTAATGCTGTAATGAATGGGATTGTATGGAAATACCATGCGAGATTTGCTGCGAATCTTTCGTCTCTTGATCTCGGTCCACCTGCCCTTTGAATAGCGTCTGCACTGAGTGCTTGGGAGCAATTGGGACAGATATCCCAGTCCTTATCAAGCCCAATATTGCAGTGAGGACAGAGATTCATTGATGAACTGTTTTTGCAAATTATTTATGATATTTAGTTTACAACTATCAAAAATTTACACCTGAATAGAATACTCAAACAAACAAAAATCCTATGTTCATTAGAAGAATTGCTACCGTCAAATAGACACTCAACTTGTGTAGTATATTGAACAGTTTTTGATTGCCTTCATCGGTTGCTTTGTTGGTAGCGGGTATCATTAGGTAACACACAAGTGCGAAAAGAGTAGTCAAGCCTGCTATAATGTAATGAGCATTCTTTGGATTTTCTTCATAATAAACAGAAGCAAGTGTGGCTGCACCGAATATTGTCAAAAACAGAAAGAACTTAGGCCATAAGGCTCTAATTACTTTTCCAAAATTCCCCATGTCCAGCTTTTTGAATAATGTAGGGGCGACAATAGCTGTTTGAAGTATGATGAAACCGACAATCATACCTGGAAAGTAGTAGTGCATATCCGTTCCAAGCATGGCTAAATTAAAAATTAAACTGTATCAATCAAAAAACAATTTGTTATACAAAATCAATCTTTTGAACAGATATGAGCAAAGAGTGGAATGATGCCGCCCAAAGTGAAAAAGAGGGTCCAACACTCCTCACCCAAATTATCCTTATATTCGCAGTTGCACTTATGGTAATGATTTTTTTCTTAGGAATGTAATTTAGCGAGCATCATTCCTTTTGGATAACCACCAATACGCAGGGATAGAGGTTGAAATTACAGCACCAAACCAACAAACTATACTGCCTAAAATTAAGCCGTAAGCGGGTAGAGCAAAAGGTGCGATTAGAGAATATACCGATACCGATGATCCTCCAAGCATCATGGGTCCCGCAGCACCGGTTGGAACGTCAGCACCTTGTGCAATCCACAAGGCAACCATTGTTGTAAGGAATATTGCTGGGAAAACCGCAGCAAGTCCAGCGATTATTGGATAACCTAGGCTTGAGAGATAGACAGCCACGCCTATTGCTGATGCGGCCGCCAAACCGCGCATAGCTAGCACAAACTTGGTTACAGAATTGGTTCCTTTTGGCGCTGGTCTAGGTTTCCAAGTCATCCACAAACCAAGGCAGAGAAGAAGAAGCAGTCCTGCAATGCCAATATTCAATTCTGAAAAATGCTGTAAAAGAATTTCAAATGTAGAAGTTAAAATCACTGCCAAAATCAACCAAAATCCAAGTGAGATTGTTATCATTTGTCCTAAGGTCGCTTTTGGTTTAATCCTTGGAAATACGACCCACGACCCAACGAAAAGAGCGTTTAGCAACATCCCAAACGGAATTAATGACATGCTGGTTGCTAAGTCATCCTCTCCTGCCTCTGCATATATTCCAATTGTAGCTGGTATAATCGTAGTCGGAAGTGTACCTAGTATACCACCAATTATGCCACCCCATTTCTCTATTGCAACTGTGACAAATACTGCAACAATCCCTGCAAATATAGCGGATAGTAGTATTGTCAGCACGTTACTATTGAGATGGGCTAATCATATCAATTAGACACTAACAAAACGTCCCTACAAGTAGGTTTTACTTACTATCAGAATTTGAATGATTACTGCAATTATTCAGCAGCAACTTGAGTTGCTTTGTGAACATAAACTGCTGCAATAGCACCGGCTAGTTGAGGCGCAATGTGCATCCAAGTGTCTGCAATTGCCATCTTACCACTGGCTGCTAGCATTGTAGTAACCGCTGGATTGAATGAACCGAGAGAGATACCACCTACGGTAAATGCTCCTGCCATGACTGTGAGGCCAATAGCAGCACCATAGAACTGATTTCCAGACTGCTCAGTTGCCACATTGATGATTACATATACCAATGCAAATGTGAAAAGTGCCTCTGCGGCTAACACGGCTTTAGTTGCATCAAAATCAAACTCATCAATTGTAAGATCGCTCAATATTACTTTGGAGCCGATAATCCAAGCCATCACACCGGCAAGAATCTGGGCACCTAGGTATACAGGCAACTCATCTTTTGAGCAGTCACCTTTTACGAAAAGGCCAATCGATACAGCTGGATTAAAGTGTGCACCAGAAACATGCCCTAAAGCGTATATCATTACCATTAGTGTCAAACCTATTGCGATAGGGGCGAAATCCCCTGCTTGACCACCAAGTGCTGCAATGAATATTGTCAGTGTGAGGAAAAAGGTTCCAATAAATTCTGCCACGCCTTTGCTAACATTTTCTGATGTCATAAACTAACCAATGAAAAACAGCATAAAATTGTAGTGATGTGAGATTACTTGGAGCCGTGATATCGATGGCTTGTAATCGAAAGCGATATACGACACTGATTGATGGGGTGTTTATGGTCAAAACTGGAAACTCTGCGCCTAACTTTACATTAAAAAACACTAGTAAAGACGATATTTCACTGTCAGATTATTCTGGACAAACGGTTATTCTCGCATTTTATCCTGGGGCATTCACAGGTGTATGCGACAAGGAAATGTGCGCATTCCAAGACAATATGGGAAAACTAAGCGAAGCAAATGCCGTAGTGCTTGGAATAAGTGTCGACTCACCTTGGGCAAATGCTGAGTTCGCACGAAAATATGAGCTCGGATTTACCTTGCTTTCTGATGTTGACAGAAAGGTTGTAAATTTGTATGATGCTACTTTTACCGGACTTGGTGGAATAGAAGGTTACGTCTCTGCTAACAGAGTAGTTATTGTAATCGACAAGGATGGAGTTGTGCAACACAGATGGGATGCGGAAAGTCCAGGCATAGAGCCAGATTATGACTCGGTTGTTGCTCTGGCAAGTTCTTTTTGATTCGATTTAATTCATTTATTTTCGAACTTAGCCCAAGCAATTTCGCTTGATGAACGGAAATACCAGGTGCCGCTTGCTAAAGGC
>MDSY01109414.1_pt1 | contig 25174 bp, 28 predicted proteins | sample 811131 | NCBI WGS metagenome assembly MDSY01 (sample SAMN05326643, study PRJNA326480) | marine metagenome | isolation source: seawater | place: Atlantic Ocean: South West | collected 2010
AAGCGCTTAATCGAAAATGAATTTTATAAATTTAAGGACTGTACCAAACCGAAAAGTCCGTGAGTAAAACCCGCTACTTTTCATATACAACACCGTTGTGCAATAATAGTATGACAACATATCACCACAATCAATTAAGTAAAAGACTAATACAAGATGCAGCTAAGTATGGCATATCCGAAAACTTAATTCAGAAAAACATATCTAAAGGAAAACTATTAAGCGTAAAAAGAAATGAGATACTTTTAAATATTGGAGAACGAAACAATTATATTTATTTTATCATTGAGGGTGGGTTTATAAGTCAATATTATAATGAGGATAGTTCAAAGTACAGAACCATTGCTTTTTATATTGATAATTATCAACCCTATATGACAGAGCCCGAAAGTTTTTTTACCAAATCTATTTCCAGTTGTCAGCTAACAGCGTATAAAAATTCAAAATTAATAGCTTTTCATCGTGACAGTATCAATAGTTTAAATAATGAGTACAAAGCTTTTAATAAATATTATAATGCCAAAATTTTACAAGCACTTATAATTGAAGGTCAAATGAAAACAAAACTCATAAGTCTTTCTAAAAAGAAGTTATATCACTATTTGATAACCGAACATAATCCGGTTACAAGAAATGTTCCTTCAAAGTATATAGCAGAATTTATTGGTGTAACTCCACAATGGTTAAGTAAGATTAAAAAAGGTATTTGAAAGATGAAATTAGTTTCATAAATGTCATTTAATTTTCTCATTAATTTGTCTGAAAGGAAAAATTTAATGAGGAAATATTATGAAAAAAATGAGTTCATCTGCTAAATTCAGCTATTATTTAGGTTGGGGATTAATACTACTATATTTTATTAGCAACCTTATTTTTGTTCATGACCCAAGGCCAGCAACAGGAATTCTTGCTCTGGCAGGGTGCATATTTCTCGTAATTCACGGCATAGCTAGATATGGTTGGAAAGGTACCGGACTATTCGTTATTATAGCTTATACCGTTAGTACATTTTTAGAAGATTTAAGCATACATACGGGCTTCCCTTTTGGAAATTATCATTATGATTTATCTAGTGCTCCTTTTGCAGTTCCTTTTATAGACCAAGTGCCTGTAGTTGTAGGTCCAATTTATATTTCTGTTGGCTATTTGTCTTGGACAATTGGCTCTATTATACTGAACCATGCCGATCGCCATTTAGATAAAAAAAATAATATTTTCTTATTACCAATGGTAAGCGCATTTATAATGGTTCAATTTGATTTGGTTCAAGACCCATCAACATCTACCTATCAAGGATTATGGGTTTGGGAAAATGGTGGTGGTTTTGTAGGTGTCCCTTTGGTCAATTTTCTTGGCTGGTATTTCACATGCTACCTTTTTATGCAACTATTTACACTAGTTCTTGCCAAAAATCAAAAAATGATTAAAACTTCAGGCTTGGTTGATAAGAAATCTTATTGGGTGCAACCAATAGTTCTATATTTAACCATTGCTTTTTCTTATGTTACCCAATACATTTATCACATAGACAACAAAACAGAAATACAGGATTTGGCAGGAAATACATGGACGGTAGCAAACCTTTATGAAACAGCTGTAACTGTCATGGTGTTTACAATGTTATACTCTTCTGTATTAGCAATTGTAAATTTATATAAGAATGGAAATAGTGACCTGAAAGCATCGTAATTATTTGCTTATTTAATTTTACTTAAAGCTAGAATAAGTGAACAAGCATATTTCTAAATGAACCAGAGTACATTTAAACTCCAATCAATTAAATAGATTTTTAGTAATGCTTCATCAATACCAGTCATGGTATTTTCGAGTTAATCAAACGAGGCTTAAATAACAAAGTTTCGGACTTGAAAGAGACAATAATGTTATGCTTTTATTCCATTTTATAGGTTTGAATTACATTCCTTTTAATAGATTAAGAATTTATAATAGAGCCGACGGAACAAACTTTGTAGGTATTAATTTATTCCATAACCATTGTCTTAGGTGTTTGGATTTTTAAAACTTCCGGGAATGGACTTTGAGAATAAAACAGTGTATAACAAAACCAAAAACGCTGTGCGTATTTTTTTCATTAAAACAAAAAGGTCTTAGTATTTATTGTCCCTATAGCTATCGGGAATGAATTTAGCTTTGGACAAAAAAAGTAAAACAATAATCCCTCAGTTAAAGCATTGTAGAAATTTCTAAGCTTTAATATATGATTTGTATCTTTTTTTTTGAGATTAGCATATTAATCTGAACTGCTTATTTTATTATAGTTTAAGACGAATATCAAAACAGGTTTTTACTATATTTCCATTATTAATATAGACAATCAATTATCCACCTGTACAAAATCACCATTTAATGAAGTACAATTACATTAAAAACCTTCTTACGGTTATAAGTTCCTTATTCATTCTTTCTAGCTGCAGTGAGCCTGAAAAGAAAGTTAAAAAACCTAATGTACTATTTATTTCTATAGATGACCTTAGACCAAATTTAGGCGTATACGGTGACAGTATTGCCATAACCCCTAACATAGATAAATTAGCAATGTTAGGAACAACATTTATGGACGCTTATTGCCAAGCCGCTGTTTGTGCGCCATCTAGAGCTAGCTTAATGACTGGCATTAGACCAGATTCCACTAGAGTATGGCATCTTGGAGATAAGTTTCGCGATATAAACCCAGATGCTGTTACAATGCCCCAATATTTTTCCAAATTTGGCTATCATACCGTTAATATTGGTAAAATATTTCATAATTACATGCCCGATTCTATCTCTTGGGACGAGCCAGACCTTAGACCCAAACGTTATTTACAAAAAGATTGGATAGGTAGAGATGGTGAAACTTTTTACATCAGTAAAGAAGTAAACGAATCTCAAGCATTAAAAAGAGATTCGTTATTAAAATTAAAATCTGTTAGATATGCCGATGGGTGGAATACCGGTCCTGCATGGGAGGCAGCAGATGTTCACGACACCATGTATTACGACGGTGCCCAAACAAAATTGGCTAAGCAAACATTATCTCGTCTTTCAAAAATGGACAAACCGTTTTATCTTGGACTAGGTTATTTTCGTCCTCACCTACCCTTTACAGCTCCCAAGAAATATTGGGACATGTATGACCCCGAAAAAATACCATTGGCAAATAATCCTAATATACCTAATGGGGCTCCGCTACACAGCATGAATTCCATGTATGAATTAAGACATTATGATGGCTTTTCACATATAGGCCACCCAACTACCGAAAATAATATTAGTATTGATACCGTACGTACTTTAAGGCAAGGGTATTATGCAAGTGTAACTTATGTAGATGCATTGCTTGGAGATTTATTTTCTCATTTAAAAGAATTGAACATATACGATAATACTATTATCGTACTGTTTGGAGATCACGGTTGGAAATTGGGCGATCATAATAGTTGGGGAAAAATGACCAACTACAATATCGATTTAAAAGTTCCATTAATTGTGAGCTATCCGGGTCAAAAAAACCCAGGTGCAAAAACCGATGCCATGGTAGAATTGGTAGATATTTTTCCTTCATTATGTGAACTAGCAGGAATAGATATACCTAATTATTCGCAGGGAAAAAGCTTTGCCCCCTTAACGGAGAACCCCCAATTACCATGGAAAACTGCTGCATTTAGTCAATTTCATCGTAGACCTAAGGTTTCTGCCGATGGTAATCGTTATATGGGTTATTCGCTAAACACCAAAAAATACCATTATATAGAATGGTATGGTTGGGACCCAAATACAGGAACTAGAGGAGAATACAAAAATGCAGAATTGTACGACAAAGAAAAAGACCCTTTTGAAACTCTGAATTTAGCTGATATGGATAATATGAATACTATTATACCAGAATTATCCAAACAGCTTGAAGATGGATGGCAAAAAGCATTGCCTTAATAAAATAGTTCCTACTAGTAAAAGGAATTACATCAAGTAAAATCTACGGTATCATTTAAAACTAACAATTAAATACTAGTACAAATCATCTTGCTTATGAAAAGGATACTAAATTCTTTTCATCAAATAACACCGATTATTATCTATTATGAATAAACTAATATTATTAATACTACTTGCAGCATTTCAAATTACAACAGCTCAAGAAAGAGGATTTTTTTCTAGAAATGATATGAATAAACAAGAACCAAGATTAAGCTTTGGCACAGAAAAACAAAGAAGTGCCTCAATTAGTCTAGGTGATATTAACAATGACCAAAAATTAGATGCTGTTATCGCCAATGGGCGTCACTGGCCAGAAAATAATTACATATTCTATAATTACGGCAAAGGGTTTAACACCGTAGGGACATTAGGAACAAAAGGTTCAACCAGCTATACTGCTGAATTGGTCGATTTAGATAATGATAATGACTTAGACATTGTAGAAATCAATGATAACGCACCACATAAAATTTATCTAAATAATGGAAAAGGAGATTTTGAATTTTATTCAGAAGTTGCTCTATACAAACCCGCAACTATACTAATACATAACCGTTGTAAGATAGCTCTAAAAATTATTGCACCGAATGGAATTTGATCAAAACGGAATCATTTGAAGAAGGACTAAAAATTTTGACTTATGAAATAGAATCATAGCGTAAAATTAAAGTGGTTTTTTTCAATAAAAAAAAACTATTAGATACTCATTAACAAATAGTTAAATTAATATGTTAGCGCTATTTTAATTCATAATTATAGTACTTTACTTTTCACCATAAACACAAACCATGATGAAACATTTTTATCTTTCTATTTTAATAGTTTTAACCCTATCCTTTTCAATACAAGCCCAAGTAAAAAGTACCCTAGTAGACATTGGCGGCTACCAAATGCATTTCAACATTATAAAAGGAAAAGGAACTCCAATTCTTTTTGAGGCGGGTGCAGGTAATGATGGTTCTGTCTGGGACAACATTTTAGAAAAAATCCATAAAGTTACGGGTACAACATTGATTTCTTATGACCGCTCTGGTTTTGGACAAAGTGAATTAAATCCAAACTTGAAAAACGATTCGGATTTTGGAATAAAAAATGGAATTAAAGAACTGGAAACAGGTCTTTCAAAGTTGGGGTACGATGATGAAATCATTTTAGTTTCCCACTCGTATGGTGGGCTGTACAATTTGCTCTATGCAAACAAACATCCTAAAAAAGTAAAATCCGTGGTCTTAATTGATGTAACGCTTAACAATTTTTGGAATGATGAATTATTGAAAATGAGAGATAACAATGTTGATATTAGTACAATACCTAAACCTTCAGGAGACTATTTTTTGAATGCCAATTACAATGAAACCATGCGATATGCAAGAAATATAGATTTCCCAGAAAGTATACCATTACTAAATATTTTTCCTGAAAACTCTTTACCAGGTTTACCTGAGACACTTTCCACTAGATGGAGAAAACTTCACGAAGAACTTGACGACAATAAGGAAAATGTTACAAACATTATCGCCAAAGGAAGTGGTCATGCTGTATTTCAAGATAACCCCTCTTTAGTCATCAATGCAATTATAAAAGCATATTCAAAAACACTAGACGAAAGGCAACAAAATGAGCTATTACAAAAGACGTTAGATAATGCCATAGAATTATCTATTGAAACTAAGTTGAACAATCGTTCAGAGCAAGATTTGAACACATTGGGATATACATTTTTAGGAAACGAAGAATTAGATAAGGCTTTAGAAGTTTTTAAATTAACTACAATTTTATTTCCAGATAGTTCTAATGCATATGATAGTTATGGAGAAGCATTATTAAAAGCAAATAGAAAAGCTGAAGCAATTGAAATGTATGAGAAATCAATTGAATTGAATCCAGAAAATGAAAATGGAAAAAAGGTATTGCTTCAATTGAAACAAAAATAATTTGAAGAACAGTATGCAAAAAAGGGAAGAGCTAAAGTACTGAATCAGTAAATAGAGATTACCGGTCGCCAATTTTAATAATTGCTTTTTAGAATTCAGAATACTTGTTTAACTCCCAATAAACTTTACTTCTAGTCTATTCTTTTTCATTGAATTATTGGTCTTCAATTTCACATTATAGCTTTTAGCCTTTATAGGGTATTTCACAGATTTTCTAATTTGATATCGCAGAATTAAAAAACTTTGAAATCCAAAGGACAACTCTTAAATCTAAATAATCATAAAAATGAAATAGATAGTTTAGTTAAATTTATACTATGGATAAAATAGCGATATTATACCAAGCCCAATTACCTCCTATTAAAGAAGGTATTCAAAAACCTATGAAACCTGGAGGCTATGCAGATAGTGGAGCGGATATAGCTTTTGCATTATTAAAAAACCAATATCATGTAATTACACCTGTAGAACATCCAAATGAAAATATTGACAAGGATTGGGTTTTTCCAGACACAGAAGATGGTATTAAAAATGCATTGAATAAAGGTGCAAAAATCTTTTGGCTGAATACGGTGCTCTATAACCATCACAACATAGAAAAATTTTATAACGAAGATCTTTATATTGTAGGGCAAACACCATCCTTAGTAGATACTTTTGATGATAAAATGTATACCAATTATATTTTAGCTACCAACAATATACCTATCCCTAAAAATCAACTCATTACCAATGAAGATTACAACAACCTTTCATTGGACTTAAAATTTCCTTTGGTATTAAAACCGATAAGAGGAAGAGGAAGTCAAGGTGTAACGAAAATCAATAACCACAAAGATCTTTTAGGTAGGTTACATGCTATGTTTTCAAACAATACCTATGGCACCGCTGTTTACATTGAAGAATTTTTAATTGGAAAGGAAATAACAATTACCGTAATGCCAAAAGGGAATTACATGGTAAATGGCAAAGAATTGTTTTATGATAGACCATGGTGCTTACCTGCAGTAGAAAGATATAATCATGATAATGGTATTGCCCCTTATAATGGAACAGTAGCTGTTATGGAAAACAGTAAAGTACTAAGTGATGTAGAGTTACAGAGTAATGAAATTCTAGAAGTTTATGAACATTGCGTTAAATCTGCAGAGATAATAGATATTAAAGCTCCCATTAGAATAGATTGCAGATCTAACAGTACAGGAAAATATTATTTATTTGACCTTAATATGAAACCGAATATGACCGGCCCCTCAAGGTCCCACAGAAATAACCAAGATAGTTTATCGTTACTATCTGCAAGAAAAATAGGATGGAATTATATTGATCTTTTGAGCAACATCCTGAACCAAAAATGGAACTCGGTATCCATAGACAATTAAACAGCAAGCACTTTAAAATGAAAAGTCACAAATACGAAATAAAAGTTGAGTGGACAGGTAACGAGGGAAACGGAACTTTAAACTATACCTCTTACAACCGTAATCACGAAATTAAATCCGTTGGTAAATATGATGCAATTCATGGGTCTTCTGATCCATCATTTTTGGGCGACAAATCAAAATATAACCCAGAAGATCTTTTTCTGTCTTCAATAACAGCATGTCATATGCTATGGTATTTACATTTATGTTCCGTACATAAAATTATAGTAACTGCATATGAGGATAATGCTACGGGTATAATGGCGGAAGATAATAACGGTAGCGGAAGGTTTACAGAAGTTACCCTTAACCCTACCGTTAGAATTTCGGATAAAAACAGAATTCAAGAAGCTAAAGAATTACATGAAGAAGCTAATAAAATGTGTTTTATTGCCAATTCTTGCAACTTTGAAATTAAACATAAACCTAATATTATTTCAGATTAAGACTCACAGACGAAAGTATTTACACTAAATGACATATTTTTTGATTATAGCATATAAAATTACGAGATGGGGAAACAAAAGCCATTAACATTGGAATTAATAGATTAAACCTATAATTACCTAGAAACATCATATTATGAAAATTTTAATAATAGGAGGCAACGGAACTATTGGTAAAACCGTAGTTTCTCACTTTAAAAATGATAATGAAGTTATTATTGCTGGCCGTACAACCGGTGATGTCACAGTAGATATTGCAGACAGCAGCTCCATTTCATCAATGTTTGAAAAAACAGGAAAATTAGACGCCATCATCTGTATTGCCGGAGAGGCAAAATGGGACAATTTCAACAACCTAACGGAAGAAGATTATTATATAGGTTTAAGAAGCAAACTAATGGGGCAAGTAAATTTGGTTCGCATAGGACAACATTATTTAAACAAAAAAGGCTCCATCACGTTAACTACCGGTATTTTAGCCGATGATCCCGTAGTAAAAACCACTAGTGCAGCTATGGTAAACGGTGGTATTCATAGCTTTGTACAAGCGGTTGCCCTTGAAATGGAAAATGAGATTAGAGTAAATGTGGTATCGTCTGGTATGGTAGAAAATGCCTATGAGAAGTATAAAGACTATTTTCCGGGGCACAACCCCATTTCTATGCCTAAAGTAGTAAATGGTTATGTACGTAGTGTAAAAGGAAGAGGAAACGGAGAAGTTATACGTTTGTATGATTAATTATGACTTCTTAAAACAAATTATCAACTGTTTTTCTATTTTTAATTGTGAAGAATAAAATTGATTTTATCCAAAAGTGGGAATACCCACAAGTTGTAGAGGTTTGGGAAGCTTCCGTCAGAGCTACACATCATTTTTTAAATGAAGAGGATATCCAGTATTTTAAACCTTTGATCTTAAACACCTATTTAGATGCCGTAAACCTTCGTGCCTATAGAAACCATGAAAAGGAAATCATTGCTTTTCTAGGTGTTGACCAAAGTAATCTTGAAATGTTGTTCGTACATCCAGATTATAGGGGCCAAGGTATTGGGACATTGTTATTACAATATGCCATTAAAGACTTGAAAATAGACAAAGTAGATGTTAATGAACAGAATGAACAAGCTGTAGGTTTTTACGAACATTATCAATTTAAAACACAAAGCAGGTCAGAGTTAGATGCTACAGGTAAACCCTACCCTATTTTACATATGCAGTTAGAAAAATTTGGTACATAATTTAAAAGCTTTTGACGTTCAGAAGGTTAATAAAATAACTAACTTTAGAAAAGAACTTTCTTAAGTATCAAAAAAAACAAAAACCTTTAAATCATGAACAAACTTCTAGCTACATTACTACTTGGCGGTCTTGTAATATCTTGTAATACTTCTAATAAAAACAAAGGGACTTCTAATGACAATTCTACCGAAACTACCGAAGAAATTGCGGATAAAAAATCGAATTTAAAATCTATTGAAAGCGATCAAGATTTAATTGCTACGGCATTAATGGCAGCACCAAAAGATAGTAGGGAAAATACTAAAGTTATCGGTTACAATATGGCAGGTGAATTTATTACGCTAAAGGAAGGTGACAGCGAGTATATTGTACTTGCAGACGACCCAAAGAAAGACGGTTTCAATGCCGCATGTTATCATAAAGACCTAGAACCTTTTATGGCACGGGGAAGAACCTTACGTAACGAAGGCAAATCTTCAGACGAAATTTTTACTATACGCGAAGCAGAAGTAAAATCTGGTAAAATAAAAATAACTCCCGGTTCTACTTTACACATTTATTATGGTCCAAATACAACCTTTGACCCTGAAACATCACAAGTTGAAGGTGCTAAACTACGTTACGTTATATACACCCCTTTTGCCACATCTAAATCGATCGGTTTGCCGGAGACACCCTCAGCTCCAAATCACCCTTGGATCATGGACCCTGGTACTCACAGGGCACATATTATGATTTCTCCGTTAGAAAATAAAGTTGAATAATACCATTGCACGTCTAGTAGCGTTTAAGTGATATGACCAAACGAATACTAAGATACCTTGGTTGGCTTGTTGTTGCTATACTTTTAGGGTTATTCCATATGCGCATAGTTTTAGGACCGGCACCAGAATCAGACCATACTAAATTCTCGTTGTCAAGTATGGTATATGAATGGGCATTGGTACAGGTTGGCACAATCATTGGCTGTATTATTGCCGTTATATTTATTTTGCTCGATGTTGTATTTCTAAACAACAAACTTAAAGCTAATAGTAATTCAGTACTTTTTAAATTTCTGATTATTTCTATAATTGCTGTTATTGTTGGGGTTACCCATTATGTCTTAGAAGAAGTTGTCAATGTTATTTAGATAAGCAGAGGTATAGATATTACTACAAACTATATCTTAGCAATATGAATACAATTGATATTAGGACAGTAGATGTTGTTCAATATTTGCAACCCTTACGGGAAGGAGGCTCTATGCCGGCCATTGTAAAAGCAAATGATGATTTTTTATATGTACTGAAATTTAGAGGGTCAGGCCAAGGAAAAAAATCGCTCATTGCAGAATTTATTGGCGGAGAATTGGCACGTGCCATAGGTTTAAAAGTACCTGAACTGGTATTTATGAATTTAGAGGACTCCTTTAGACAAACAGAGCCGGATGAAGAAATTCAGGATTTATTAAAGTTTAGTGTTGGGTTAAATCTTGGATTGCATTTTTTATCCGGCGCCATTACTTTTGATCCATTAATTTCTAAGGCAGATGCATTGATAGCATCTAAGGTAGTAGTATTGGATAGCTTGATCAGCAATATAGATCGAACGGCAAAAAATGCAAATCTCTTATTTTGGCACAATGAGTTATGGGTCATAGACAATGGTGCCAGTTTCTATTTTCATCATAATTGGGAAACCTGGGAAAACCATTTATCAAGAACCTTCCCGTTCATAAAAGATCATGTACTATTACAACAGGCCACTGCCCTCTCTGAAGCAGCAGCAGAAATTAAAAAGTACATTACCTTAGAAAAAGTAACTGAAATAGTTTTAAATATACCAGAAGATTGGCTATCAAGCGCGTCTGACGTTTTGAATGCGGATGAAAAAAGAGCAGCCTATATTCAATTTATAAACACTAAACTATCAATGATAGATGTATTAGTAAAAGAAGCCGAAGATGCAAGATAGACATACATTTAAGTTTGCCATAGTTAGAATAGTGCCCAAGGTAGAACGAGAAGAGTTCTTTAATGTTGGGGTGATTTTATTCTGTAAACGAACAAAATTTTTAGATATTAAATATCATATCGACGAGAAAAAATTAAAAGCTTTTTCTCCAGAAATAGAATACGAGATATTAAACGAATATTTAAAGGCATGGAAGCTGATATGTGAGGGTAAAGAAGCAGGCGGACCCATAGGTAAATTAGACCTACCAGATCGATTTGGATGGTTAACAGCTTGCAGAAGCACCGTTATACAAAGCTCCACCACGCGATCAGGACTAAGTACAGATCCTGAAAAAGAACTTGAAGATATTTTTAATACCTATGTTCTTTAAGCAATCTGTTTATCTTATTACATCAAAGTGCCAACCTAAATTAATGCCTGATCTATTTGAAAACAATAGCTATAGCAAACAACAAAAATAAATATCAAGTTTTATAAGTAAGTTTATTACATTAAATGGACTTACATATCTTAAAAAAGAAAATCAAAACTACTACGCTATGGAATTATCTAAACTTAAAACTATTATTCAAGGAATTCCAAAAGCGGAACTCCATCTACATTTAGAAGGTAGTTTTGAGCCAGAATTGATGTTCGAGATTGCAAAGAGAAACAACATCAACTTACCTTACGATTCCATTGAGTCTGTAAAAGAAGCTTACAAATTCAATAACTTACAAGAGTTTTTAGATATCTATTATGCCGGTGCACAAGTATTGTTGCACGAGCAAGATTTCTTTGATCTTACATGGGCATATTTAACCAAAGTTCACAGTGAAAACGTAAAACATGCAGAAGTATTTTTTGACCCACAAACACATACAGAACGTGGAGTAAGTTTTGATGTGGTCATTAATGGAATTCATCGTGCCTTAGAAAAGGGCAAAAACGAGCTTAATATTTCTTATAAACTCATAATGAGCTATTTGCGTCATTTAAGTGAAGAGGCTGCTTTTAAGACCTTAGAAGAATCATTACCATTTAAAGACATAATTGATGGTGTTGGTTTAGATTCTTCGGAAATGGGAAATCCGCCAAGTAAGTTTGAAAAGGTATTTAAAGCATCTGCAGAACATGGATACAAACTCGTGGCACATGCAGGTGAAGAAGGTCCTGCAGAATACATTTGGGAAGCTTTGGATATTTTAAATGTTGAGCGCATTGACCATGGTAATCGTTGTCTAACGGACGAAGCTTTGATAAAAAGACTAGTGAATGATAAAATTGCGTTGACCCTATGCCCTACCAGTAACGTTGCCTTAAAAGTAATTCAGAAGATGGATGAGCATCCAGTTGCCAAAATGTTGGACAAGGGAATTCTTGCGACCATACATTCAGACGATCCTGCCTATTTCGGCGGGTATATGAACGAGAACCACTACCAGACCGCAAAAGCGCTAAATTTGAGTTTGGCACAAATAGAACAATTGGCCATTAATGCATTTGAAGCCAGTTGGCTAAATAAGGCATCTAAGGAAAGCCATATTACTGAGGTAAAAGAATATTTTAAATCTCTTTAATCTGCAAGGGGAATAAATATATCAAAAACAGCACCGTTACCAAGAGAGCTCTCTACCCTTATCTGTCCGCTATGGGTAGTTACAATTCTCTTTACAATTGCCAGACCAATACCGGTACCTTGATATTCTTCATCACTATGTAAGCGTTGAAAGATTTCAAAGACCTTGTTTTCATATTTTTGATCGAACCCAATACCATTATCAGATATTAAAATACGAGAATATTGTCGGTCTTCGTTTAATTTAAGTTCCGGGTAATCCGTTCCGTTAACCACCGAGCCATGTACTTTTATAGTTGGTTTGATTTCATTTTTTGAAAACTTTATGGCATTGGTAAACAAATTAAAAAGCAATTGTTTAAACTGTACAGGTCTCACTGTAATTGGACAGTCTTTTTGAACTCTGAGCAAAGTTTTATGTTCTTTTAATTCTTCACTCAAAATATCCTTTACATCTAAAACCAGATTTTTTAATGAAACAGTGGTCAAGCTATTATCAATAGATTCCGTTGCTCCATATGCCATCAAATCTTGAATTAGATTACGCATACGACCGGCGGACAAGTCTATTCTTTCTAATTTATGCTTTCCAACTTCCGATAAATTGTTGAATTCGGTATCACTGATCTGAGAAATGAACATTTGAATTTTGCGCAACGGTTCTTGAAGGTCATGGCTACAAATATGATTAAATGACTCTAAATCATTGATCATCAACTCAAGCTTAATCGTTTTTATTTCAAGTTGATTGGTTCGTTGAAACACCTTACGCTCTAGTTTTTTAGAGAATTTTTTCAGCTTTTTATGCGCACGTTCCAATTCTAACTTGTTCTTTCTAAGCTCCAACAAATTAATAACCTGCTCAGATAAAATGTTGAGAGATTCTTTCTGGCTTTGCGTAAGTTTTCTAGGTTTATTATCAATAACACATAAAGTACCTAGAGGTAATCCGTTAGCATTTTTTAATGGAATACCTGCATAGAAAACAATATTAGGATCACCTGTAACCAAAGGATTATTTTGAAAACGGCTATCTTCTCTTGCATCTTCCGTAGTAAATATTGGTTCATCACTAGTTATAGCATGAGCACAAAATGCATCTTCAATTGGTGTTTCAGAGGTTTCTAAACCATAGTGAGATTTAAACCATTGCCGCTTATCATCAAGCAAAGTGATCAAAGATATTGGGGTCTGACAAATTTCTGCTGCAAGTTGGGTTAGGTTATCATAATCTTTTTCAGGCAAGGTATCTAAAATTGAATATGAATCAAGAAGAGCTAATCTTTCTTTTTCCTTAGGATGGATCTTGGCTTTCGTCATTGTTTTTATAAGAGCGGTAGGTTTAAACGCAACAAATATAAGGAGCGCTTTATTCAAAAACCTAAATATAATATAATCTTATGGAAATCTTACTTTGCTAGAAACCCCTCAAAGATTATATCATCATGGTTTAAACTTTAGACATAAAAACTGCGAATACATATCAAGAATAAAAATTCACAATGCAAAAAAACTAGCTATCTAAAATGAAAAAGCCCAACAATATCAATTGTTGAGCTTTCATTATGCGGAGAAAGAGGAACTATCCATAATCTACATTATCGCCTGTTTTCGGGCGATAAACAAACTCTTAATTTTAAGGTCCACCGAATTAGCCCCTTTTTAACAAAAATTTGGGTGTTTTGGGTTATCTGCCTTTAAATTAACGGCAAATAAGCTCATTTACGAAATTCTAATACGTAATCTACATTTCTAAAAAAGCAATATAATATCTTCTTTAAAATATAATACCATCCTTTATTTAAACTTTAAGGATTAAAACATGGAATCCTAATTCTTCATTTATTCTTAATCTAATTTTATATCATTAGACTTTTCACGATTATTCTGCGATTGGTAGCAATCATATTTTACCAATCTCGGTAATACATCATTTTACCGTAATTAATATTTCATGGATCTTTTCAAATTTGAAAGGCTTAGTGATGTACTCGGTAATTTCTTCGATTTCCTCGGCATTTTGCAAATCGTTAGGGTTTATCGACGAGGAACACATATAAATCTCCGCTATTTTATCAAGTTTATCTTTTAAACCTTTATACTCTATCATGAATTGAAACCCGTCCATCAGGGGCATATTGATATCAAGAAAAATGACATCTGGAAGTTCTCCCCCTTCTATTATTCGCTTATTATAAAAATCGATGGCTTCCACACCATTAGAAAATTCTATGATACCTAAGTCATTAATTTCCAGCTTTCTTAGCATTCTCCTGAGCGCATACTTATAAAGCTCATCATCATCTATAATACTTATCAATAATTTTGACATATGTTCTCTTTTTAAAATTCGGCCCCGAAATATCTTTCCTTATTTGGTATTCCCAAAGGCAAGGATACTTCCTGCCAGCGTCTCCACGTATGACGGTACTATAAAATAACATACCTTCGAAAACGGTATCACAACGGGATAATTAGCTTGGACTAAAGGTTAGTCACCATGTATACCCACATTCCATTCCAATAGGCAGATGTTAAAATAATTCTTTTCTTTTTGTTCATTGATTTTTGATATTCTCAATAGATGTTTAAGACTGAAACATTTATACTATCGCTCATCAGGTTCTGTAGAATAATATCAAGTTATAATTATTAAACATCAGGCCCTTTTCTATTTTATAAATAAGGTTGAACCTATTTTTAAAGAGATACAAGGTATTCCCCTTACATAAATATATACCAAAATTCGTACATTCTAAAAAATAAGTATATTACAAATTCTAAATTGCAATGTGCAGTAGTATTATTGGAAGATTTATATAAAATTGGTAACTTTCAATTATGGCATATTCAATTTGAATGAAGTGTATCCATATTGGCTCATTATCCGATGACTCCGTTCAAAATTAAAATAACCACCTGATTTTAAACGCTATAATAACTTAAAAGCTATAGCGTTCTATAATTAATATCTAACAATACCCTCGCAAGTATGAAATCCCCCCCCTTATGCATTAAGGCATGTTTCTTGCTTTTATTTATACTCAGTGCATTTATTTGCTCGAACTCAAACCGTCCAGGAACTACAATATTCCATTTCTCGACCCGAGCTTACCGAGAAAGAGCGGATCAATACCTTATATACCCTGAGCCGGGAATTGACCTACGTCGACAATATCAAATCACTGGAATACGCCGAAGAGGCTCTTACACTGGCGACCGATATCAACGATATCGATGGTATAGCCTATAGCTATAGGATTTTATCGAGCATCTATGCTTTGAACGATAATTATTTTATGGGCATGGAATATATACAAAAGGCCATCGATATTTTTGAAGATCGTGGGGATAAAAAAGGATTGGCGAATTGCTACATATCGTTGGGACATATATATCGCAGCCTGAACAATCGTGAACAGGAAATAGAATATCATAAAAAATCCTTTGAAGCCTTTACCATGCAGGGTATAAAGGAACGTATCGGGGTCAGTGCACATAATCTCGGGGAAAGTTATTATAACAACAAAGAATTTATAAAGGCAGAACAACTTACCAGGTTGGCTATACAGATCAACGATTCAATTGCCAATCTCCCCGTAATGTCAAGTTGTTACAAGGTAATGGGACTGATAAAAGAAAATGAAGGCCAACTTGACTCTGCCGGTCATTATTTTAAAAAGGTTATTAGTATTTCGGATGAACTAGGGGACAACGCTCAAAAAGTAGCTACGGCAGAAGCTTTTATACACTTGGCCACCATGGCGGGATCTGCAAAAAATGATGCCCTTGAATTTGAATATCTGGCAAATGCAGAAGCCTTTTGCAGAAAATACAATTTAAATAAATTCTTGCTTCGGGTATATCGCGAAATGCAAACGTTCTACTTAAAGCGGAACAATATAGAGAAAACAGGGTTATACCTCAATGAATACGATGAAATTTCCCAGGACCTGCAAAGAGTCCAACTTGAAGATCGGAACAGGCTCACGAAAAGTATGGCCTCTATTCATAATCTTAACAAAACCACCGATAAGCTCCTTAAAGAAAATCTGGCACAGGCCTCTAGTATATTTAATCGGAATGTAAGTTTACTGATCGGCTCTTTATTCCTGATCACGTTGGCCGTAGTACTTGGAAAGGTGAAAAACATCAATGGAAAACTTAAATCTCGAAACGCAACCATAAATCAACAGAAAGCCGAGTTACAGGAACTTAATGCAACTAAAAATAAGTTCTTCAGTATTGTCGCACATGATCTGAGAAGCCCATTGACCTCCCTTAAATCCTTTAGCTCTGTTCTGGTTGAACATATCGATTTCATAAGCAAGGAGGAAATACAGGATATGGGCAAAGAACTTGGCAAATCCTTGGACAATACCCTGAAAATGGCGGACAACCTTATCATATGGGCACAAAGTCAGATGAATGTGATAAAGGATAAAAAAGAAGCGATATCTCTTAAAGTGACCGTATATGAGATTTGCGAGATATTCTCGGTAATTGCGAATAACAAGGAGGTAGAGTTGACAGCTTTGGTTACCGGCGACCCCCATATTATCGGGGATAGGGATCAGGTTGAATTCGTTATCCGCAATCTGGTCAACAATGCCATTAAGTTTACCCCAAGAAAGGGCTCGGTCAAGGTAACCGTAGTCCAAACTTTAGACCGCATTATAATAACCGTGTCCGATACGGGCGTTGGAATGTCGCACGAAATCAGTGAAAGTCTTTTTTCAGTTCAAAAACCGAAAGGCATTAATGGAACGGAGGGCGAAAAAGGAAGTGGGCTTGGCCTTGTACTAAGTAATGAGTTCATTAAAAGAAACGGAGGTGAAATCCATGTTGCCAGTGAAGAAAATAAAGGTACCGACATTACGGTAACTTTTCCCCTTGGGCATAAGTTGCCTGATATATAATTCTACATTTAAAGAACTATTGCAGTAAAGAGGCTCCGATGATTGATGGCTTCCTCAGCTATTGAATGAATACTTTAGTTGAATTTTACAAATTAAGCCTTAGTGTCCCAACCTATCCTTTATTTGAACTTTCACAATACAATTTAATAACAATTTGGATAACTAAATTTCTATCCCAACCGATTTGAACTAAATAACTTCGCAGTGCCATTCGTGGATACGTTCTTAAGTTTGAATTAGCGAGTTTGAGCCGGTAAAAGTTATCGGCTTTTTTTATATAAATTGGCGGAGAAATTAAATCTCTAATTATCTTTTCCAATTACGACTTGGTGTCCTAACTTGTATCTTTTAAAAAAATTTAAGTACTGGACAATGCCATTTCATATGGAGTTGTATTTTATTGCTTTTTTTTCAATTCCCGGACTGCGTAACTTTTATTCCATCGAAATAATTACCAGCTTGAAGTCCAATTAGCAATACCCTCTCAGTTGTAGATTGATTTTGTTGCATTGAAATATAAATCTCTGTTGAATTTTTTCTTTCAATAGAGAATTCAGCTTGTTCAATAATAAAATTCTCCTTAGTTGTATCAATTCCATCTAAGTCAAATTGCTCACCGTTCATAGTAACTTCGCCAATCCACCATCCAGTTCCTTCCGTTGATATTTCAACATTGTTATTCGTTGAAGAAAATTGTACTTCTTTTTGTGACAGTTTTATATTATCGTCCCAGTCTCCATCTTTAGAGTCTGAACACGATAAAACAACTAGAAGCAATAAGGTTAAAGCGATAATTTTTTTCATTATTATATTCTATTAAGTAATTAGACAGCTGTTTTAAATACAGTTAAACACATTGATTTACAACGATTGATCTCGAATGTAAGTTTATCGTTTATATATACTTTTCTTCATTGATAAAAGCCTAAGTTTTCTAATTTAGAAATATCTGAAACGTTAGTTCCGATAATAATCCGTTGCCCAGTTCCACAACCACAGGATTCACATAGTGTATCCAAAGGTGAATTATTGTCAAAACCCAAACTAGTGACGACTATATCTTCACTTTCTAAATATTGCGTAACTGCAACTTCAGTTTCATCAATTGAATTATTTTCCCCTGTATTCCAAGGATCACCGCATTTTGTTTGATTCCAGAACAGAAAATTTTCATTGTCACTTAAATCATCATTGTTGTTACAACTAAAAGTAACTAGGACAAGAATTCCAATAAATATTTTAATCTTCATTTCATCCTTTATTTGAACTTTCGAGAGAGGGGCTAGGGATTTTTCAAACCGATTAGTCCATTTCCTTATATTTTAAAATTTGTTTTTCGAATTTAAAACTGTCCTTAAACGCACACAGATTACCGTCAGGGTCTGTAAATTTTGCTATTGTACCCCAAGAGTGCTCCTGATAATCTACTTCTATGTTTTTCGAAATCAATTTGTTCGCAAGTATCTTCACGTTTGAAACATTCTTTCTCAAACAGGTTTTTGTTCGTTCCATTCCTATTTTTCGTCCCTTAAACTGATTATCTATTTCGACCATCAGATATGCTTGCCCAAATTCAAAACAAGTAAGATTTTCATTTTCGAACATTTTTTTAAGACCTAGAATTTTTCCATAAAACTCCAAACATTTTTTATATTTAAGAGTATATAATATTATTCCAGTTCGGTCGAATTCCATAGGATTTTATAATTTTTTTTACAATTCTGGAATATGTATATATTATTGACAAACAAATATCTGTTTTTCCGAATTATCGTTAAATACTTCTTCTTCAAAATTACCAAACTTGTGAAGAATATTAAAACGGCTCCATTCCAGATATGAGTTTAATTCTTGAGGAAAAAATAGTCTCATATCCAAATTTTGGGTTGAATCAAACTCTCCGTTAATATGAAAATGCCATTCTATACGATTAATTTGTGTTGTGTTTTCAAATCGCATTGTCTGCTTTATTGATATTTCTCTTCCATCATTGGTAATATATTCAGCAATTTTTTTTGCTCTTTTTTGACCTTCAACAATAAATTGAAAATTGGGATTAAAACAATCTAACAGAAATAACCCTCCTTCCTTGAGATGCCTTTTAACAACAGTTAACGACTTAAATAAATCTTCAGTTTTGTATAAATGATGGATTGAGTTAAATGGAATAAAAATGAGGTCGTACTTTTTTCCTAAATCTAAAGTTCTAATATCTGATTGAATAAATTCAACTTCTAACCCTCCTTTGGACGCTTTTACTTTTGCTTGTTCCAGCATTGAAGTAGTATTATCCACCCCGCTAATATTATACCCATCCTTTGCAATTGGAAGAGTAAGTCTACCAGTACCACAACAAAGTTCTAGGATACTGGCATCCTTGTTTTTTGGAAGCCACCGCTTATAAAATTGTAAATCAGCTAGGTTGGTATTCATCCCATCATAGATATTTGCATCATAGATTAAATCCCCAACTTTATAATTGCTATCCATTCGTTATTAAATTATATTAATTATTTATTCAAGATGAAATTTCATTTCTAACTGTTCAAGATGGTTTTTAAGTCCTATTCTTTTAAAAAACGTATTTATACAATTTGAACTTTTATCAACATTGATAATAGAAAGTGTGTTTCCATATGTCTCAGTTAATTGTTTTACTAAAGTAGAAGCTACCTTTTTTTGTCTAAATTTAGGACTTACAGCAATTTGTAGTATTCGATTATTTTTTGGATTGAAAACGATATAACCAATCAAAAGATTATCAATATATGAACCTAATGAAATGTTATTAGGTCTTAATTCATTAATGACGTTTTTTGAGTTTTGCCAAGTAGGATAAACGTCCCAAAATGATTCCATTAAGTCCCAATAATAATTGTGCAGTTTTCTAATTTGTAAGCCGTTATTTGTATTTGATATACTTACTTCTCCTTTATAGCAAACTAATTCTCTTGCGATCTTATACCCAGATTTTTCATAAGAAATAATAGCTTGGCTATTTACCTTTATGACTTCAAGTTGAAGCATATCTATTCCCTTTTCTTTTAAAAGTGGTAAAATGAATTGATGCATTTGTTTTGTCAAACCCGAGCCCCTTTTTTCCGGAATAACTCCTGTTCCGCCGTTATAAATTGTCTTTTCGTTATTTACTTTGTCAAACCCATGCAATATAAACGCTATTAGATTTGAGTTTTCAAAAACCCCAACAGACAAACTGAGGTTGATTTTATCAGCTGTCATTTTAAAGGATAATTGTTCTTCAGTTAAATGAAAAGGAATAAAGTAATCTGAAAAAGATTTATTGAATACATTTAAAATCTCTTTTCTATTTATTCCATCTAAAGTCTTAAATTCCATTTTGAGTGTTCCTGGTTTACCGCTAACGATTACATTTGAAGAAAGTCTATTTCCGATATACTATTCAAAAACATATCCTTTATTTCAACTTTAGTTTTAGTACGGTTCTTTTTTTGCTATTAGTATTATTCCTCCAGTTCTTTAAGTATGTTAATTGCATTCTGATTTTTAGGATTTAATTCTAATGACTTCTTGTAGTTGGAAATTGCGTTTTTATTATCCTTGTTGTAAAGATAGGCCAAGGCTAAACTATCATATAAATTTGCTGAATTTGGATAAATATGTATGGCTAATAAAAAGACATTTATACCTTGCTCCATTTTTCCAGCATTAAATGACAACCTAAGCCCTAGACTATTCAACATACTTTCTTCAAGCTTAAGTGTTGGATGTTTAGCTATGGTCTTTTGGTACAACGGCACTAAATCTCGATAATTCTGATGGAGCGCTAAATTATTAAAATCCAGAAACTTGAATTCTCTTGAATGCGCTTTTTTCATTTTTTTCGAAACAAGGGTTTCGGAAATGCCATTTTCATCAGGGCTTTTCTCAATGAATTCCTTTGCTTTTTCTTTATTTTTTAGAGTAGCATTTAAGAATTGTAAGGTGTACTCCAAAAGTAGCCTGTAGGATGCCATAATTTTCACATCACTTTTATCTTGTCTTTTGTCCCGATATGCAAATAAGACACCTATGGAACCAAAATGTGAATGTGTTAGGTCATGTAATTTGTAACTGTAGGCATCGTTATATTTTAAAGAATCGTACAATTGGAATTTATAATTCAACTCGTTAGGTATTTTATCACTGGTCATTACTTCTTCAGGAATATCTTTTTGAGCGAAATGGATATACGGCACATTAAAACTATCTAAATCAAAGTAAGGCGATTGTTCAAGTACAGCGTAGTTATATCTTTCAGTACCATCTAAGCTAACAAGTGCATCAATTTTCTTGTTTTTCATAACAGTTATAGCATTAGAAAGTCCGCCAAAACTGAAACCCATAAGTGCTATTCTATCGAAGTCTATATTTTCGTATTTATGTATTTCTTTTAAAAGTAATTCTACATCCCTAGACTGTGTTTCCATATCCTTTGTAGTCCCACCTTCTAACCATCTTGTACTTGTTCCTCTTGAAGGACTTGATATCACAATGAAACCATTACTTGCTAAATATTCGAACAAAACAAAATTTTCAATTGATGAAGCTTGATAGCTTGGTGCATAAACTACGACCGGGAATTTTCCTTCTAAAAATGTGGCATTGGAGAAAGCATTTACTTTTTCAGACAAATGGGTCCTACTTTGAGGTGTTTCTCCTCCCAAGTCGGGAAACCAATCCAACAATAACTCATTTGGTAATTTTTTAGATTCTTCCTCTTCTTTTAGAACCTCCAAGTAATCTAAAACCGTCAACTGTTTAGAATCTTTATTGTCCATTACAGCTGGATACCAAATGCTAACTGGTATTGGTCTATAAACTAATTGATTATTGAAGTCATTTTCAATTTGATAAGTTCTGGTGCTATCAATTATCAGATAATGTTCAAAACCTACATTAAACTCTCCGGTTTTTAGGTTTATTTCTTTTAATGATGTTTGCGCTTTGACAAAAAATATTTGTAAAAGAAGTAGCGGTATTATAAATTTCGCTCTCATTTTTTTGCTATTAGTGTTCACTTTAAAGATGCAAGGATTCAACGATTGTTACAGGGAGGGGGCGCCCGTCATTAATGTTGTACATCATAGATGGGAAAATATAGCCTTATACACCCTTTTTAGTTTTTGAATAAAATTGAATGTCATTTATTTGAACCGTACTTGAAGATACTAAAAACCCAAATGCGTTCTTCATTCAATACTGTAGATAAAGAGTTGTGCTTTATTAAAGTATAATTAAATTTAACTTTCTTATAACGCAATGAAGTATTCTTATGTTGCTTCACATAAATACAATTAATCCTTTATTTGAACTTTTACAATAGTCTCGGCTTTTCTTTCGCCCCAAAATTCATCAACGATAAGAATTAGAGCCATTGTTGAATTTAGTTTTTTCTTCGGCTTGTTCAAAAAGTTGATTGATAACTTCTTGATATTCCGATGTGTCGTATTCGGATTCTGTAACAAAATCATCGAATACTTTATCTTTCATCCATTCTGGCTTTTCAAAAGGATAACCACCATATAATCCCAATGCCATATCAAACCTAATTTTGCTTCCCATAACGGTCATTTCATCAAATGTTGAATGAGATAGCCATAAATCCATTCGTCTTTTAGATTCAATATATATTTCAAGTATTCGGTTTTCTGATATTTCTGAAGATGGTGCCATTGTTAGGATTTCTTTTTAACCCATTATTTTTGTTTCCTTGCCAAAGTAATCTCATTAAGTATATCTATAGATGAGAAATAAGCCCTAGCATATGGCTGTGTAATAGGATTTTTTTGATAGTACTTATTCATAAAGTCCTCCCATGAAATATCTTCAGGAAGTAAGTTGTAATCAAAATCATTTCTTAAATATTCCGTGAAATCATCTCTGAGCTCCTGAAATCGTACTATTTCGTAGCCACCTGCAGTCGATTTAATATACTTGCCTTTACCTTTAATTCTAATATATGAATACCCCATTTCTTCATGAAGAAATTTGAACACATCTAGTTGGAAGAAACTAAATTTAGTTTTACCTCCTATACCCTTTTCAACTCTAATAAATTTTGTTTGCATTACACTTCTAACTTTTATCAAAACTCTTCATGATAATAATAGGATGTTAAATCTTCAAGCTTCTCATAAATCTCTAAAAACATTGTATTCAAGTTTTCTAAATCAACTTCAATATTATCCCACTGTTTAGCGTAAAAATGTCGTTCATAATCATTAGATATTGGGTATCTAGAAAAATCAATTTTATTTTGATCTGGATTCTCCTGAATTATCTCATAATGTTCTTCTATATACAATTTAAGTTCTTTAGTAACTGAATCAAAGTGTTTAACTCCATTTGCTCCATGAAAAAGTTTGATTTTGGCTTTAGCATTTTCATAAATCTGTTTGATATTATGTTTACCCTCTATTCTATTGGGTATATCGAGTAGCCTGTTGACTTTCCATATTAAGGCTTTCAAGTATAACTCCATTCCATGATTAACGTTATGGAAAATTGGAAAAATAAGTTTATCGGCCACCTTCCAGTAGTTGTCATTCAAACATCTTTGGGTTAATTCTATTCCTGAACTAAAGTAACCATCAGCTAAAACAAGTAAGTTACTTATATCATCTCCACCATCAGTACGCCAATTAACAAAAGATACTTTAGAAAAGTGCCGGTCATTTCTACTAAAAACTTTTTTCATAGACGCTATAGGCTAAATCTATTATTTTTTATGATCGTTTATTTAAACTTTTAAGCGTTCAGTTCCCTATATATCATTACTAACTCCATAATTAATTTGCTAGCTTTTTTATTCTTCATTCCATTTTTACCATTCTCAAAAGACCCAACTATAACTTCGCCATTAATCGCAGTTAAAGGTCCATTCTTTGTTAGTCTGCCTTTTACTTTATTAAATCTACTCCAATGCTCAATACTGAAATGCTCTTCCCTCAGGTTGAATAAAAAATACTGGAAAGCTTTTGAAAGTCTATCACGAGCATCACCCTCACCAATAGCAAAACATTCGTAAAGGGCTAACATTAATTTTTCTTGGGAGTATGTCATCTTTTTTTGAACTTTAATTAGGTTCTGTGTTGCCCTTTTTAAGGTTGATTAATCAACTAATGTGTTTAAAACACCCCTATCATATGGACTTATTCCAAAGTCACCCAAAACAATTTCATGTCCATAGCTTTTCCATATAATTTCAAAACTCGTTCCGATTGAATCTTCGCTCCATTCCGATTCTGTAAATTGCATTACTGGACCATGATTTATATCACAGTGATTTGAGGTAACAACCAAACCATTCTCATTATAATTCTTCATTTCTTCAAATATCTGCCTTGTAATATTGTATGCTATTTTTTCATTTTCGAATACTTCTCCTAGCGGAATCTGACTGGCTCCAATTAAAAGTCTTGGAGTTAGTCCATGAAAATATCTCGCAAATTTACCTTCGCGGTAGGCCATTAAGATCTCAACCCAATCCTTCATATCTGTATTATCCTTTATTTGAACTTTGATAACGGTCTCGTGTATGAGTAGTAGCGGATTTCTACTCACAAAACTTTCGGTTTTGCTCTGAACTTTGCTTTATGTTTATACTTTAGTTTTATCACTTAAACCGCTATTACTTATAGCATCTATGTAAAAGCAGTAAGTCGAGTATCTTTAAGATGAACTAAAAATCAAAGA
>MDSY01125690.1_pt1 | contig 25167 bp, 17 predicted proteins | sample 811131 | NCBI WGS metagenome assembly MDSY01 (sample SAMN05326643, study PRJNA326480) | marine metagenome | isolation source: seawater | place: Atlantic Ocean: South West | collected 2010
AAAACATGGCTGACGAGGAGCCGAAGAAAAAGGCTGCGCCCGCCGCCAAGGAGGTGACCGGCCTGAAGCTTGGCCTGACCGCCAAGGAGGGCGAGGTCATCATGGCCGTCTGCCACATCTACGCGTCCTTCAACGACACCTTCGTGCACGTCACTGATCCCTCGGGCCGTGAGACCATCAGCAAGGTCACCGGCGGCATGAAGGTCAAGGCCGATCGCGACGAGGCATCGCCGTACGCTGCTATGCTTGCCGCCCAGGACGTTGCCCAGAAGTGCAAGGACCTTGGCATTGGCGGTCTCCACATCAAAATGCGCGCGACTGGTGGTAACCGCACCAAGACGCCTGGCCCTGGTGCTCAGTCTGCGCTTCGCGCTCTTGCCCGTGCCGGCATCAAGATCGGCCGTATTGAGGACGTGACGCCTATCCCGTCCGACAGCACGCGCCGTGCCTCCGGCCGCCGCGGTCGCCGCTTGTAAAAGACCGGCGAAGTCATGCGAGACGTCCAACCTCTCCCATTTGCTCTTCTCACAACGCTGCCGATGCAAGTGCCTCTCTCGAGCTCTTTCGATGGCGTACGTGTTTTTTCTACACGTGGCCTTTGTCGGTGGCGTGTGTGTGCTGTGTTTGGGAGAGACGACTGGCTCGCCAGTGAGTTCTCTGCAGAAGAGATCTAGCACTAGGTTTTCGTTTTAGGATAAGGATAAATATTTTAAGTAAATATATTAAATACTGATACTCTTACTCTAAATTATTTTTCAAATAGAGAACTTAATATTTATTCTACAATCTAGTTAATCTCAATCGGTAATGTTTAATCTAGACGTCATACAAGTACGAAGTAGATCAAAAACGAGCTAAATCTAAATCGACGAATTGATGACAATCATGATGAAATAAATGCGCTGGAAATTATTCGGTGGACGAAAATAACCACCGCCGTTAATAAGATGGAGATCTGCGACTAGGACTACCCTGGTACTCACTGACTAACAGATAACAGTGCACGTCTGATGACTGGTACAACAACTCTCGAGAGCCACTGTCACTAAAGTCCGGCAAATTCACATTTTTCATGAGAGCTCGAGCTCTTCACCATGACAAGTCGAAGTCTCCCGTGCGCTCTAGCCAGGTGGTGAGGTACTCACACTTGGAAGGGCTAATGTCGCCTTCGTCGTGGCAGTCGTTGAAAACCGGACACACTGCACATGGCACACATGAGTATTTCGTGATGCATGTTTCAAGATTGATGAGCCTGTACAAGGCATCGTCATCTTTGCCCGTGTAAGCGTCCCTTGCAACCTCGAGGCGTGCATCATACACGAGAGACTCGAGAATGGAGCGGATGTCTTCCAATTTGAGCGGTTTGCCGCGAACAAGACCCGACTCACGTACAAAATCAGCCACCTGTTGCGCTGTCGCACCCTCCTCGCGCGCGATGAAGTTAATGGACTGCTGTTGCAGGTGTTGAATGAGCTCATGGTCGAACTCTTGCGCGTCAGAGTACCAAGCGCCGCCAGTCACTTCGTTGCTGGGTTCCATCTCTATCAGCATGTACAGCTTCTTATTCTTGGCCGAAATGGACTTGACCGAACGTACGAGCTTGCGCAGCTCGAGCGTCTTCAGCACCTTGGTCAGCTGCTGCTGCTGCAAGTTTGAGCGCACCCGCAAGTCCTGTGGGACCGAGTACCAAACGATTGAACGCGGGCCTCCCTCCCGGGAACAAATAGATCGATCGGAATGCATGGGATGGCACACGCGCTTCTTGTGCTCACCACCCTGCCGCCTCGCCTCCGTGTGCTTCGGGAAAGACACCCTAACCCTCACCCTAACCCTCACACACACCTTGCTCGAGATACCATTGGCGCCCGACTTTTGTATCTCCTGGTAGATGAGCCTGTCCTCCACTGTGAGCTGCTGGAAGCGTTGCGCGTCCGCGTCACTCTGCAGCCGGAAGACCAACTTCTTGTCCCCCCCTCGACTGTGAACCAACTTGCCGCATTTCATGAGCTCGTTGAGCGCTGCGACAACTTGCTCCTTTGGAGTACCCATCAGCTCCTTTTCGAGCACGTCCTGCTGAATCCCGTCCGGGTGCTTGTGGCACACTTGGACAATAGACAAGGCTGCTTGAGACATCGAAGTGGCCGACATCGAAGTGGCCGCCATGGCGCAGCAAGAGCTGCCCCACCGCCCGATGCGAGGCGAGCACGCGGCGCTCTTCAAGAGGACGGATGGGGTTTGTTTTCTGTTTTTCTTTATTTTATCAAGGCAGGAAAAACCCCGGAAACATTTCCGTCGCCGCCGTCCTCAAGCGCCGAGCGGAAGCGCGCCACCCGCTGACTGCAATTCGCTCGGCATTGTGGGCGCAAGAGTCGCTGCATTCCCTGCGCAGCTTCAATGGACTCCAAGTCGGAGCCAGAGTGCATAGATTGTGCGGACCAGAAGGCCAAGGCTGAGGAGCGCCAGGATCGGCTACAGCTTGGTGGCTGCAAGCTTCTTTACCAGGCACGCGCAAAAGAGCGAGGGTCGCCATAGTGCCACACTGCTGTGAGTTGAGCGTGTCTGCTGAGTGCGTGCATCCTTTGCGACAAGCACTTGGACTCTCTGAGATGAAAACTCACTAGACTGCTGTGTACGCTCTCGACCAGGACTGGGCAGATTGCGTCGAGAGATCCAAGGGCCAGGTGAGCTCGTGCACCATGCAGCTGAAGAAATTCCGCGAGTGCCATAACCAGAACAAGACGTAGCCCCACGCCGTCTGATCATCCTCGCGGTGCGTGAAGTGTCGACTATTAGGACTCACGTCTCGTGATCATGCACATGCTAATGCTTCATGCTTCAATGACCCAGCATGCAGACTCGACCATTTAAGCTGCAGCCGGATTTTCGATCGATGTGTCGCGGGAATAGTGATAAAAGCAAAATATGGAATGTCAGTGTTTATCTATAGGTATGCCTAGAACTAGATGTTTCAGACTATGGCAATGTCAATGAGTCACGTGTATTTAGATTTACGTATACCTAATATTAATATATTTATATATATTTAATAGTAATACTTATACTAAAACTAAGTATATAACTATTACTAATACGTTTAATATATGCGTATATAGATTTACGTATACGAGTTCCTGCATATGTGCACAATTCATACGTAATAAAAATAATTTGAAAATAAATTATATAATAATAATTACCACATAAACAACTCGACAAACCTCTCACCCTTCCAGCCATTGAATAGTGAATTTGACCGTAGCTATATAACAAAATCGACTCAAGCTCAAGCAAAATGGAAGGCATGCCGTTTAGCCTCTAGACGATTGATGTGCACATTATGAGGGAGGAGAGAGTGACTGGATGGCTCGTTGGTCTGTCCACCGACTGCCCAACGAGAGCCTTGCCCTGCTCTTGCCAGTGAGCCTTGCCCTGCGCTTGCCCGTGCTGAGTGTCGGCGCGGCCTAGAGGCTGTTTCTGCATCGGCTTGCGAGCTCTCTTCGCCACTGCTCGCGGGCAATCCCAGCCGCATTCGCCAGCTTGTACCTTGCACCTCGAGTTCCTGTTGCACCCGTGAACGAAATGTCTTGAAAGAATCGCGTGACGAAGTGGCAGCTGCCTCAATAGGAAGGATCATTCGCTTGATTGCTGTGGACAGCTTTGAAGTCTCTTTCGCGTCATCACACACGTTCTCATCGTTGTGCGCCGGCGCTGGCAAATGCGGCTTGGACCTCCCAGAAGACTTCTTGGTACCCTGCTTCCTCCGGCTCGGAGAGGGACTCAAAGGTGCGTCACCTTTGCTGGCCTCTGCTCCTTGACCATCCGGTGCGCTAGATGGCTTACCACGTGCTGAAAGGGACGGCTCTTGGCCTTGTATCGATTGGCTCATCCAATCCTCCTCCTCTTTGATAAGTGAGCGCAATTGATGGAGCACTCCTTCGTGTGCTGCCTTGACTTGGGCATGAGAGGTCTTGCTTGCTTCTCCGGCTGCTTCCATCACCTCCTTTTCCACTGCAAGCTCTGCCGCCTCTTTCGCTGCCGTCTGCAGCGCGGCCAGGCGCTTTTGCCGACGCAATGCGAATGCACTTTGTCGGACTCGTCCCGCTGCGGATCCCTGTTGTGCTGACTTGAGCTCGCCTCTCATGCTCCCGCGGCTCGAGAGCGCCGCGCGTAGTGCACTGCTGATTCCATCAGCGAGGGCCTCGGCCCTCGAGAGCAGTTGCTCGGCACCTTCGAAGTCTGAGGGGTTGCGATCGACCGCTGCGAGTGCCCTGTGCAACAGGTGCACCAGCTCTGTGCTCTCTCGATCTGCCCCCTGTACATTCGCGAGCTTGTTGCTCTGGGCGCTACCATCTTTGCCCTCTCCCTCGAAGCCACTTTCGCATCGCGCTTCTGCGCATCGGGCCGGAGCTGCTGATGTATCATCACTGCTATTCACCGAGGGTTTGCACAATGTCTCAGTGCCATCGGTCTCAGATCGCCTCACAGAGCGCCGATCTCGTGAGCGCTGGGCGCCCTTGCGCTCGTGGGTGCTACCACGAGTCGAGCGACCCGGATTGCCAGCCTCTTGGGTTGAGTGCGTCCGTCGTTGTCGAGGCTGGCACTGCTGCCGTTCAATGCCAAGCACTCTGAGCTCCTCATCGAACTCATCCTCCTCTTCCTGCCGCGATCTTGCCTCGACTCGCCGTTCCCGCTCAGATTTGGCGCTCCGCGCAGTCGCTTGTCCTAGCGGCTGCCCCCCCTGCGGCTGCCTCCCCAGCGGCTGGCCCCCAAGCGGCTGCCCCCCCTGCGGCTGCCCCGCCACCTCACCCCCTACCTCACCTCCGCTTGAAATCTGGTTCGTTTCCCACAGTTCCGTGTGGCCAGCCGACGCACTCTGAGCACGGCGAGAAGTTACTGCAGGTGGCATCTCAGGAGGTACTTCTTCCACATGATCCTCATCATCATGATCCTCGTCTTCAGAATCCTCTCTTGGCTCTGCCGAGTCGACCGGCCCCTCAACAGACGCTCCTTTGATCTCACCGAGATTTCTCGCCTCAGGCTTACGCGGTGGCAAGCGCATCGCACGGGAAGGCACGGTGCGCGCGCTCCTCGCGCAGGATGCATTCGCCTCGAGCCACGAGCGGTCCTTGATGATGATGTTCTTCTCTTCTTCCTCTTGGCGCTCCGGTATGGTTTCCATCTCCCCAAGATGGACCTCGCCGCTGTCCTCCTCTGATGCATCGGTGAGATCACCATACTCAGAGCAACTCCGCTCGCTCACCTTGGCAGAGAGACTTGGCTCATCCCACCGGACTGTGCGCGCACGATCTACACAATCCGCACGCCACTCGTCCAATTCATTCTCGGTGCCCGTAGGCGGAGAGGTGCTGTGCTGAGTCTTGTCACGTCGACGGCTTGCGAGCCTGGACGTCCCAGACATGTCTGAATCCAAATGCTGCTGCGCGCGCTCTTGCCCGATTGCGCTCGGACTGGAAGCCTCAAAGCTCCCTGCCCCGGTCGCGAGCACATCGCGATCATCTGTTGCTCCTGGTGCTGAAGATTGAGAGTCCAACACCGGCGGGCTCGTCACGGGTGGCTCTGTTGTAGTACCTCCTGGCAGCCTCTTTCGCAGCAGCGACCCGATCGAGAAGCGGCTGCCGCGTTGCTTGAGCTCATCACGAGCCTCAACGGGCGGTATCTTCATTGTCGCCGTTGCTTGAGCTGCAGCTGTTTGTTTCGCTGTGGGTGCAGTCTGCCGGGCACCATCGCCATGGGCGTCGGCACCACTACGTGCGATGGAGGGCACAATGCGCGGCTTGTGATCCTCATCTTGCGCGGCGTCAGAGCTACGGCCATGGCTGTAAGCACTGGCGGAGCCTGGCTGTTCGGTCGCGGATCTGCGAAGATGGCTGGCGCGGGCAACGGAGAGAATGTGAATCGGCTGGGGCCGGAGCACATCGACAAGTCGACGGTCGTCCAGCGGGCGTCCTTGCCACCCAAGCACCACATCGCCAAGCTGGAGACCAGAGCTTTTCGCAACAGAGTCAGGCATGAATGAGGTCACCAAATTGTCATTGCTCAGCCCGATGCCAAGAGAGCGATGAGACCCCATGATGACGGTCACATTCAGTGTGGGCTCAGCTTCGCCGGGCAGCATCCCCGTTGGCGCCGGCTTGATATTCGAGGGCTCGGAATGAGGCATGGACCGATGCCCAGCCATCCTCGATTGAATTCGGCTTTTCGAAATGTGGCCAAAATTTGCTACCTACCTGGGTACCTTTTATTATACCGTTCTCGTGTAAACTTCGAACTTTCAAAAAATTTTCAAGTTTTTCAAAAAAAGGGTCGCCCACCATTCGATCAAGGCCCTTGCGCACGCTGTGGCAGTTGCGCAGAGGCAGCGGCGGCGCGCAGCTACGGGATGGGCTCACCAGAGCCACAGAAGGCTCCACGCCTGGAGATCACCACCGGCAACGCGAGTGAGGCCCCACCATCATTGCAAGCATCGCCTTCTGGACAGTCGAGGCCGATTCAGCTCTCCGCGGCACGTTGCCCACTCGTCGGAGCTGAGGTCTCGGGATCCTCACGACAGCCTGTACACGCAAACGTCCCAGCGCCCATCAAGAACGACTTGTTCGAGGGCGTGCTGCTCATTTTGCAGCGCGATGCGGCCACGGGCGAGCCGCCGCCGCTCTCGCAGTTCACTGACAAGCGCTTCTGGGAGCTCCAAGTGCAGGGGCGGTTGCGGCAGCCAGTGGCGCAGGTCTTCACCGGTGTTGAGGCCTCGCAATACCAGAAGCCTGGGATCATGGCCAAGGCGGGAGCCAACTTGATGATGCGTGTCGCACGAACCATGATGCCGGATCTCCACTATTCGTGGGGTGCCGCTTCCGGCGAGGAGCTCCCACACGTGAGCACGCCGCAGTTCCGTGGTGTGGATGCGCTCATCGAGACCCCTCCTGGCGAACGGCCACCGTTGCTTGGCTCTCACATCTTTGTCGAGAAGGAGAAACGCTTCTTCAAGAAGCCGGGGCAGAAGCTTCATCCGGAGTTCACGTACACCATCTCCATTTTCTCCTCCTTCCTCGACCTGCAGGGGTGGCAAGTGGCGAATCTACCCGGTGGCACTTCGATCGGATTCAAGAGCCTCATGAAGAAGGGCGCAGCAATGAAGCTCGTCTGCTACGAAATGACGCACAAACAAAAGGTGCATCAGCAGAGCGAGGCACGATACCTCTTCGCGCTCGAGATGTTTCCGCCAGGGCCTGCGCGTGTCTGTTCGATCGATCCGCTCAGATTGTCGCACTCTCCCTCATTTTCGAGCGAGGTCTCGTGCCCTATTGTGCTGCCGACGCCGCAGTCCACCACCGTGCCTGCCGACGATCCTTCCGCGGCAGTGGTCAGCGCGGATGAGCCTTCAACGCCATCACAGCTGATCGCAGCGGTGGATTCTGCAACGCCCGCACCAAGGGCGATCATCCGTGCTTCCGAGTGGCTGTCGGCACCTGGCTCTGGTGGGCCCATGCCAGGATCCATGCCGGGGTCCATGCCGGGGTCCATGTTGCTGGGGCTTGACGAGCCGGCTGAGACCCCGCCGCCCGCTAAATGCAGCGTTGCGCTCGATACAGCACCCGGACCATACGGCGCAGACCTGCCGAACTATGCGCCTCTCTTCAATAGCGGTATAGAAGGCAATGGAGTCGCTGCCACTCAATCGCAGATAGATCCGGAGTTGGTTGAAGCAGAGGAGCGCCTTTTGATGTGGATGGCTGGCTGTAACAGCCCCTCCATGCGACCATCGCGAACTCCAAGGTGCGGGCCATCCCTGAAAGGCTTCCGACGCCGCGTATTTAGATGGCGGAGTGTTGCTGCAAGTTGCCGTACGCCTTCCCCATCAACGAAAGCAGCCCACAATGCTTGGTTGGACATCCCGGCGTGTTCGTAACTCATGCTGGATGCCGTACAAGCGTGCCGAGCCACTGTAACTGTGGTTCAGAGTAGCGATCGTAGCCCCTGGTATTCTTCGCAGAGCTCGTCTATTGCAGGGCATTTTTAGCTTGTGGTTGTGCTGCCACATTTTTGATCGATTTTGAGTAGACTTCAAAATTCTATTTGCGTACATTTGATTTATGATTACTCGGTCTTAAGTATTCGTATTCGTATTGGTCGTATATATTAATATTTAGATTATCACTATTTCTTAGTATTTGTATTTAGCTATAGCATTCCCTCTATATTCTATTATAAATGAAAATGGAACTGTGTATTAGTATTGGCATATATTACCATTATTGCCTAACCCTAAACATTCTTATTGGTGTGTGGGTATCATAATCATTGGTAGGACTAGGAATTCCTATACTCATACTCGATACTGCTACTGGACATACTGATACTAGTACACTCGCTCCATTGCAATTGTGAATTGATTATTAGCATACTAGTGCTACTAGTAGTAGCCAAAAGTTCCTGTATATATATCTACTAGCTTTCATCATAGAGATCATTGTTCGATTTCCTATGATTATATACGTGAGCTAGTACAGCAGTTTCTTGCAACCCTTGGCGTTGCACAAGCACGGCATGGTCTTCCCTGGCACATCTTTGTAGCCATAGTCATAGCAGAGTTCATCAAGTGGCTCAATGTCCCTGAGTGCGAAGAAGGCGAGGCGAGGCAGTCGATGATTGTGGTCACAAAAGACACGTTGCTTGAAGCAATTGGGATCGCACGAGTGATTGAGGAATCGACCGAGGTTGGAATACTTGGTGGCGTCGATGCACATGTCGACGGTGTCCTCGCCATCGCCCACAACCTCCATCAATCGACTCATCTTCTGATTGTCATACCGGATCCCACGGCTCTCCGCCTCATCGTCGCTTATGTACTCGCCAATGTACTCACAGATAAAAGCGCCCTTCGGGATGCGATGGGCGCATCGCACACCCCACCCCTTGCTATGTCGCTGTCGGCCATCTCCACGGCAACGGAAGATCTCTAGATGTACCTCAGAGCCATGTTGCACGAGGCGATTTGCGCAGTTGTCTCCGCATGTGCTCATGAGCGTGCATTCATAGATGGACCTGGCCGTGTTCGGAGCGAATCGGAAACGTCTCCGCCTATCATATGGTTGACTCTCTGTTGAGCTCATGTCTCCTTCAAAAGGACACGGCCACGGATCACGCTGAGGTCCTCCAACGAGCAAGCGCGTCCCTTGGCTCACCACGCAACTCACTACATATGTGAAGGCGGGCACCGGCTCTCCGTCGGTACCGTTGAAGATTGGGATCGGGTGCCGCTCTTGGCCCCGGGAGATGTCCAGACAGAGCAGTCTCTCATTCGGTTGAGCGCGTGCTGCCATGCGCTTGAAGAGAACGCTGTCAGCCGATAGATCCGGAATCCTCTTTTCGTTGACAACGAGCGCGTGCTCGGGCCGAGGGAAGAAGGGAGAGACAAGCTTGTGATTTTGCGTTCGGAGAATTGGACAGAGCTCTGGATCTGCAAGCGGCGTGCCACTGCTCTCATTGTTGGCCGCTGAGTGGTGTGTGCTGATTGAACCTCGGCTGAGCAGCAGCTCTGTGTTGCCATGCTCCGCAAGGCCAAAGTCATCTCGCAGCATCTGGCGTAGCTCAAGCATGGTCGTATGCGGATGAATCTGAAGCAAACCCACAATCATGTCGGGCCTCGTATATCTTCTGAACACAAGCAGCTCCTGGAAATGCCTCATTTCCTGCTTTGTCCTCGCAAAGTCGTCAGCGTATACTCCGTTGAATTCTGGATGCAAAAGTTCTTTCTCCTTGAACTCCCGATACCTGAGTTTTTTTTCGATGGCACGAGAGGCATCTACCCCAGCTTGTCGCATCTCTTCTTGTAGCTCCTCTGCAGAGCTGTCACCCTGGCGCGAGCCCTCAACTTGGCGCGAGCCCTCACCATGCTGGCGCGAGCTCTCACCTTGGCAGTGAGCGACATTGAGGCTCTCCTCGGAGACGTCCAGAACCTCGCAGATGGCCTTCCGGAGCTCCTTTGAGTCGGGAGACTGTGCTGCTAGCGCACAACACGCCGCTGCGAGGTGGTCTGCTCCGCTATAACAGAACGTGTCGAGGCTCTTTTTGATCTGCTGCAGGGTCTTTGTCCGATGCTCATGCTCGCCCTCTGCCGGGAGCGACTGGCTCAGCTCCTTGAGCCGAGCGCCAGCAGGTATCTTGAGCAGCGTCTTGAAGGCTGCTGCGAGCGTTGGCCACTGCTTTAGCCTCGTCCACTGCAAACGGTCTTCCATTTCGTGCATTAGAGCTTGCACTCTGCCAGCATCATTCTCGTTCAAGACCTCTTCGTGCCATGCTCTTCTGAAGCTCACGTCGCGCCAAACGATCTCAAAGGCGTGACGCAAGATGGACTTCTCTAGCACGACGAGCTGCCAAGCAACGGCACTTGCATCTTGGCACGCCTCTGTTTTCCTCGCCCAGGCCGCCCGTTTTGAGAACCAAGAGGCTGTGACAACCGTCCAGGGAATGTACTGCTCGAGCTCAAGCAGGTCGGCCTTGATCTGAGATAGTTTCACGGCGTTGGAGCCACGGTGCTCTTTGCTGTTTGCCACAACTGGTGCCTCTGTCGCCTTCCGTTTGCCATGACGGGTCAGTCTTGCATCAGGTGATGGCCGCTCCACCTCGTCTAGGTCTAGAGATGTCAGCAATGCCTTCCTCATCTGTGCTGCCGCAAGTGGAAGTGCTACCGGTATGGCATTTGGCAGCTTGTCGGAAACGGAAGCACAAGCGGCTGCGTGTTGTAGCCAAGCTTTCTGGGTCACTCTGGGACGGTCGTCCATTTTTGAGTAGTATGCATGCAAGTGATAGATAAGGATAAAAATAGTACAGCATATACATAGGAACCCTATAGTAATGTAAATGTAAAATACATAAATAATCGTGCCTTACCAATACCAGGTACGGTTTAATAAAAGTTTAAATAATAGTAGTAAGCTCCCTTTTTTGCTTATCCCCTCAAGACAAGGCGCCCTTTGTGGCACCGCACACCGCCCTTGGTGGAAAACCGGAACGCAATGGCAAGAAGTGATCCCACAACTGCGCCGGCGATGAGTCCAAATGACACTGACATGCCGATACTCGTGGAAGCTGTGGGTTGCCGCAGCTGCTGCCCAAGGAAATGCACCTCCGCTGGAAGCAGCGATTGCAGATGTTGCTGCGAGGGCAATAATCTTGGAATTGGTGGCAGAGTGAAATCGAAGCCTTCCCCAAAGTCTGGAAAGTCGGGCAGCTGCAAGGCCTCGCCCTGCCGAATCCAGTCACAGCCTTGCTCGGGCCGAGCCTCGCTCGAATGAGGAGCGCCACTGCTTAGCTGTGCGAGCTTATGGAAGCGTTCGGCGAGATGAATGCCCAGCGCGCCAAAGCATGCCTGCAACGACGAGTACGACAAGGCATTGCTCAGAGAGGAACAGGCCGACGGGACAAGGGGCGATGGGAGAAGGAGTGAGCGTACGCACACGAGGCAATTGCGCGTGTGCGTGGGCATGCAAGCGTGTTTGTGTTGCCTGCAATGCTGCGTGGTGTGGAGTCATCACCCACCAGCAGTCGACACGCTCAGCCCAAGCGTCCCACCAAGCTTGCTCACCCTGGAACGCGGGCTGCGCTTCATTACAGTCCTGAACTGTGCTATCCTCCAAGTAAGGTCCGGTGCTGTCCAGCCCCAAACACCACTCTTCACCGACAGCGCATGAGCTTGCACATACCGCCCCTCCTAGCTTAGCGGCATTCCTCGCTTCGAGAAGCCGTCCGTTGAGAGGTGGCCCGCCCTTGATGATCCAGCCGCCCAAACCACCATCATCATCTGCCATGCTCTCGAGCTCGAGCCTTGCTTTGCGGGTCGCGACCCCTTGCAAGCTGTCGCTGAGCCGTTCAAGGCGCTCTGATTCCTTGAGCAGGTCAACAGTGACGAGCTTGGGCGTCCCTTTAAGCCTCACCTGGCCTGGCTTACCTCCCTTGGCGTTGGTCACGTGCTTCACTTTCGTCAAGTGCACCTCCACCACGCCATTATCCCGCGCCTGAGCAGAGATGATGTGCGATTTGGTCTGGGCGGAGAGTGTCTGTCGTGCAAAGGGCGATCTAGCCTCTGATGCATCTCGTGGATCTGAGAAAGAGTGTCCCCCCCATGTGTTGCCCCCCGTGTGTTGTCCCTCCCTCCTTGACAGGGATCACGGCAAGTTTTGCGCGCACCTTCGAGAAGTTGGCTGCAAGCACCGCACCATCTAGCATCACTTGATTCGGGAGCTCACCGTGCACGGGCAGGCTGCTATGGCGGATGACTACATGTGAGCCCGGGCAGTGCGCAGCGTGCAACCACCAGTCGCTGTTGTGGCTGTGACGGCTATCCGTGCTGAGGGCTGTGTTGTCACCCGCCTGCCGCCCAACACGTATCTCGGCACCACCAAAACCAATATACGTCTGATAGGGAAGCCTATTTGCTCCGGCCTTTGGACCAGAGTACTCCCGTTTTGCCTTCGGGGGCGGGGGAGGCGGCGGCGGCGGCGGCGATGGCGACGGTGCGATATCGCTCAATCCCATCTCCGCCGCCTGGCGCGCTAGCTCGGCATATTCGGCGCTATCCGGACCGCGCTGTGATTCGTCAAGAGTGAGGAGGGCGTCTCGCAGATATGTGTACTCTCTAAGCTCTCGCTCTATCGTATAAGCCACGCCGCGCAGCGCGTCACATCTATAGACAGGGTGCACATCCAAAAAATGAGCACAGAATCGCAACTGGCAAGCAAGTGGGCATTCAAGGCAGACGGTCGCGAGGCGAGCACATACCCATCGACGGGCGCGTCAGCTTCTTCCATTGCATCCGGATTGCTAAGTCGAAAGCCCTCCATCAACCGATCGATCTCGCTTCTCGTATCCCCACCATCCAAGAGCAACTCTTCCAAGAAATCTGCCGAGGTGTCAACTGCAACCTCGTGCATTTCGCCTTTCTTTTTCTCGTCCTCTTCCGGAGCACCCTCAAACCAGAGCGGCTCGGACGGAGCGAAGCCGAGATTCTTGAACAGTTTGGACGCGTCTTTTCGCACGCGCAGCAGCTCGGCGTCTTCCCCCCCCGCAAGCTCAAGAGACAGGAGCAGGTCGTTCAGCTTCTCTTGATAGCGCTCGCTCTGCTCCAGGAGCGGTGTGACCACCTTTGAACCGCGGCGGAGCTTACGTGCCTTTGTAAACTTGGCATCGGCCTCTGCACGCGCTGAGTCATACTTTGACGGGTCGAAGTTGAGCGTCACCTCAACGCCGTTGTCCCAGTCTTCTACCACAAAGCCCTCTTCGGCACCTGTCGGCGGGAACTTGGACCACTTTGCAGGAATGTCATGCAGGTTGGCGATCACTAATGTTGCCCAGTGGCCCATGGCCTCCGCGCTGAGTGTATTCTGCAGCTCCTTGGAGAGTGATGCGTGCTTCTTGTTCTCGATCTTGAGAGCGGCGTTCAACGCCTTCTCGAGACGAAGCTCTAGCTCGCTCTTCTCGCGCGGTCCCGACTCCATGGTAAGAAGGTCCGCCGCCATCGACACACATTCGTCGACGCGAGCATTGGCTTCCACAAGCTTTTGCTTGTGCTCCTCAATCCGGCGCTGGCACTCCTTCAGAAGGCCATCGTATGAGAAGGTGCCCTCCTCAAGTCGCCGCTCGCTGCTGGTCGACGCCCCGGGCAGCGGCCACAGGCTACTTGTCGAATCGGAAGACGCCATCCTTCCGTCCCCCTCCCCGTGCCGATATGTTTTAGAATAGAAAACGTGTAGAAAATCGTAATTTATCTCATTGGCGGGAAATCGCATGCGATACAGGATCGCGCACCGCCGCCGACCAGGCCACTAGATCAGTGCAGAGTGGGGTTGGGAGCGGCCAGGACCGCCGCGGCCATGACGCCAACTGGTCGCGGAAAACAGCAGCTCGACGCTGAGTTGATGCGCTTCAACCATGACCGCCGTGCAGCACTTGAGAGTGGGTTCGGGACTGGTGACACTTCACCAGCCTTAGCCCTACCTGCGCCCGCGAGTGCTGAAGGCGCCAAATTAGCTGCTCTGCTGCGCAGCACTCAAGAGACCGAGGCCGTCAGGTGGGCGAGCTCCAACTCGGGCAACACGGCCGCTGTCTTCCAGCGTTTTGACCCAGTGCCAGTCTTGCCGAGCGCAAAGCCACCACCATACAAGCCACCACCAACAAGACCGCATACTTCGATGGCTTGCCCTCCTGGTGCGAGTCAGCTGGCGGCGACGAGTGTAGCGGGAACCGTGCAGCCACAGCAGCCACAGCAGCCGCCTTGGCCGCAGCAGCCACAACAGTCGCAGCCTCAGCAGCCGCCGCAGCAACCGCCGCAGCAACCGCCGCAGCAACCGCCGTGTCCGCCTCAACCGCAACAGAGGACGTGGTCACAACAGCCACAGCCGTCACAAAAGCCACAACAGCCCCAGCTGCCCCAGCAGCTGCAGCAACAACAAACGCAGCAGCAGCCGCCGCAACAGCCACAACAGCCACAACACGTTCCGAGGCAAGAGCAGGAGCAGTGGGCGCACCCTGCCCAAAGGCCCTCTCTTTCGCAGTCTCAGCAGGCGCCCCCAAGCATGTCATCAGCGATGCTCCCGTCACCAGGCGCGGAACATCCAGAGCTGCAAGGAGTATTGCAGCAAATATTCCAATTGACGCAGACATGCATGCAGACCGGCAATTCCCTGAGCGAGAGCGACATGCGGCGCTACGAGGCCTTGTGTAAGCGCAAGAAGCTTCTTGAAACCTCGCAAGCAGCAGCTGGAGCCGCTCCTCACCAGCCAGCCCCTCAGGCGTTTGCTGCTCACGCGGCGCTAAACCCTCCAGTGCACTGCAACGTTTCCTCCTCTCGGGACTGGACCGATGGGTATGGGAGCCGAAGTGGCGGGATGTGTGGCACTGCCAATTGTGGCACCAGCTATCAACAGGGTGCTTTTGGAAGCGGCCTCGGCCACGTTGGAGCTGCAGCTCATGCTCAGAATGGTCGCGATTGGGGTCGCACAGACGGCTATGGTGGAACCCACAACGGCGAATTTCAAGGCCATAGCGGAGGTGGGGGAGACTATGGTGGATTCCAAGACAGCTTCTCTGGAAATTACGGCAGAAGCTACGATGGGGACTTCGATGGAGCGGGGCGCGTCTACGAGCCAGTCGCTCCATTGCGACTTCCCGAAGCGCCATCTCCGGGGGCTTGCAGCCAAGGGGCCGGCGGCATCATGAGCGCAAGCCAGGTTGCACACACTTGGGGCGGCGAGTCCTTCCCCTGGAGTGCGAGACTGAAAGAAGAGCTCTTTCGCTGCTTTGGCCACCGCAACTTCCGCGAAAACCAGCTTGAGGTCGTGAATGCAACCTTGAGCCGCAAAGATGTGTTCATCATCATGCCCACTGGAGGCGGCAAGAGCCTCTGCTATCAGCTGCCGGCGATGATTGAGCCGGGGCTGACGGTGGTCGTCTCCCCGCTCATATCTCTCATTCAGGACCAAGTGAGCGCCATGCAACATCAAGGCGTATCGGCGCGGTTCCTGTCATCTCAAAACGATCCCGAGGAAAACAGCGCTGTGATGAGAATGCTCTACGACTTCAACGCGATGCGCACTGACAGCGGAGTACGTCTGCTCTATGTGACACCTGAACGCCTCGCAATGGCAGAGTCATTCAGCAAGATCTTGCGCCTTTTGCATGACCGGGGCCTGCTTGCTCGCTTCGTCATCGACGAAGCACACTGCGTCTCGCAATGGGGGCATGACTTCCGCCCCGACTACAAGCAGTGCGGACTGCTCAAGGGCTCGTTTCCCACGGTACCCATCATGGCTCTCACTGCCACCGCCACGGAGCGGGTGCGCATCGACTGTTTGACCCTCCTTGGCTTCTCCAAGGATGCCGTCACTCTCTCCTCTTCATTCAATCGCCCCAACCTTTGGTACGAAGTACGTCCGAAAAAGAAGGGTCTCGTCAAGGACATCGCCGAAGTGCTCAGGCGGCACCACAAAAACGAGACCGGCATCGTGTATTGCACTTCACGCAACGACTGTGAAGAGGTGGCTCGTCAGCTGTGCGACGAGGGCATCCAAGCAGCCTACTACCATGCTGCCATGGAGCAGCAGGAACGCAAGGAAGCACAGGAGCGCTGGATGTCCGACGAGGTGCGCGTCATCTGCGCCACGGTGGCTTTCGGAATGGGCATCAACAAGCCCGATGTGCGCTTTGTCGTGCACCACTCGCTGCCCAAGTCTCTCGAAGGCTACATGCAGGAGACAGGGCGCGCCGGTCGGGACGGAGAGGCTGCCCGCTGCTATCTTTGGTACACATACGGCGACCGGCAAAAGATTGCCTCGATGATTGAGAAGAGCGAACAAGGCGACATGGAGTCAAAACGACAGCAACACCAACAACTCCTCCAAATGATCTCCTATGCGGAGAATGAGTTTTGCTGCCGCCGCGCTCTGATGCTTAGCTACTTCGACGAGTCCTTCGATCGTGCCCATTGCAATCGCACCTGCGACAATTGCGCCCGTGGCGCGCGAGGCGTAGAGCGAGATATGACCAACGCCGGTTCGAGGATGCTGGAGATGGTGCGAGCTCGTGATAGGCTCACCCTAGTGATGGCAGTCGACTGCCTTCGCGGCTCGATGAGCAGAGAGGTGCAGAAGAAGCGGCTAGGCGAGCTCAGAGGCATCTTTGGCGCACTCAAGGAGATCAAAAAGACCGACATCGAGCGCATGATCAAGCTCATGCTGCAGTATGGCTATCTTTGTGAGTCACACGAGCGCAACCCGAATTTTGGCGGCGTCAACTCTTATTTGCAGCTTGGCCGCAACGCGCAGCGGCTGGAGAATGGCACAAGCAAACTGCTCGTCCCCTTTGCCGCCGCAAGAACACAAGAAGGCAACTGCGGGTCAAACGTCAGCACTGGCAAAACTGTGGTTGAGGAACAACGGCAAGCAGATTCCTTCTTTGAGGGTGCGACACCGAGTGATGCCGAGGCCGCTGCCCATGCGCAACTACTGCTAAAGACGCCAGTGCTTGCAGCAGAGTTTGATGCGCTGAAGAAAATCATCTGGATTTCAACTGGCAGGAAGGGCGCCATCTACCACATATGGAAAGAGACGGATTCCCATGCTCTCGCGCGGGCGTTGCCATGCTGCAATGAGCAATTGCAACAAGTGAACGGTTTCGGCCTGCGAAAGGTGAAGCAGTACGGTCCGCAGATCTTCGCCAAAGTAGCAGAGTTGGCGGGCCAATTCCCCGAGTTGCAACCTCTTCTCTCCAAGAGGCTCGCCCAAAAGGCCGCCTTGGAATCGCAGAAGGCGCAGCAGCCACAGATGGCCCTAGCCCCAGCAAAGACGTCCACAACTGGAAGAGGGCCGGCGCCCGCAAACGGTATCCAGGCTCGGCTGGCAGCGCAGGCAGCCCAGCGTGAGGGCATGGAGGAGGATTTGGACAACGACTTTGCACCCTCGCGGCCGCAACAAGAAGGCGCCGGCAGCGGTGATGTTGGCGGAACCAGCTCTGGTGCTACGAGCCAATATTTTGGTTGGAAGCGAAAGAAGACGGCCATGAACAGCAATGCGGCGAACCTTGGCGCGAATGTGGCGCGTGCAATTGTGGACGGGGCGGACACGCTTGGCTGGCGTGAGTGGACGAGCAAGATGGCGCTCTATCTCGAGAGTGCACAGGTCAGTCCACGGAATATCCACTTGACTATGCCTGTCGTTGAGCACCTTGCCAGTGGGCAGGGCATTGAGCACCCGCTCCGCTCTGGCGACTTCTTCTGCAAGGGGCGGTCGGTCTCGATCTGGGATGATCTCGACGACCTGAGGCAGCAGGCTAGCCGGTGGCTAACCCCCGACGATGACAAGAGCAAGGGATGGAAGCTCATGCACCCAATACGCAAGCTTATGGCTTTCAAAGAGCACTACTGTCGCCAGGAGGACCCAGCAGCAACAACAAAAGGAGGCGCTGCACCGTTTCTCGCAGATGACGATGAGGACTTTGACCGCTTGTTGGCCGGCATGTCCGACTCCGAGCTGAACATGCGGTAGGTTGCCGACTGGCGCAAATACGAACACCACTATCGCATGCAAATGTTTAGTACGTTTCAGTTCTAGTGCAAGGAGCCAAACAGATGTCAGTGTCCCTGGCTGTTGTTGGATTGGTGCAAACCTCATGATCAAGTGAGTAGGTATCTCTGTATGTTAGCATACTGCTGTCCTCTAAATCATCCCTTGTCTATCATTATTATCCACTAACTACATGAGTATCAACCTGTCGCAGCAAATCTGGCTGGCCACCAGAATGTTGTCTTGCCTCGTCGATCTGACCAATCCGCAGCAACAAGGGCACTGCTTCTGCCGCTGTCAGGCGCTGTGCGTAACGATTGGCCTCGACCAGAGCACCCTGGTTAGCACACGCCTCTGCAAAAGTCTCTAGCGGGACAGGAAGTCTCTTGGCTTGGCTCATTTGCCACAGCGCCTCCCAACGGTGAGCACGCGCGAGGCCCTTGAGCTTGAGGCGCAACCAACGGCGCTCAGGTATTTTGAACTCAACGAGCAATTGCTCGGCGGTTGCATCATGGCCATACCAGAAACATCTGCACACAGTCTCGTTCAGAGGCTGGTCAACGAAGAGAAATCATTCATTTGAGTCGCAATTGTTGCCTGCTGCACCACCAGAGGATCCCGTGGGGCTGCCGGGTGGCGGCTTGGCATTTTTCGTGCTCTGCTCAAGTTGCTTCTGCAGTTCGAGTAGGCGTAGCTGCTCGCGTGTAGCTCTAGCAAGCTGCTGAGAGTATTGGGAGCGTGCATTGTCACCCCAAGTCCCCATCCCTCCAGCCGCCAAGTGGTGCTCATAAAACTGGAGTGCGATCGAAAGTGCGCGCATCCGCTGCTCCCATCGTGTGGCGCGGTAGCCCTCATGGAGCGCAAGCGCAGCCGCGTCCGACGGCCGGTTGGCGTGATAGTAGAAGCTCTTCAGCATCTCCGGCTCGCGCTTCTGGCAATAGAGAACAAGCAGCTGCTCCGCCCAGGGGTGGGGCTTGAGAAGCTCGAAGAGGTGCGATTGTTCGAGGCGCTGCTTGAGCTGCAAGAGCACCAAGTATACCAGCTCGCCGTCGCCATGTGCGACAGCACTGTGCAGCGCGCGCTGGTCCTCTCCCATTTGCAGCAGCAAGGGCGCCTGTTTGGCCGGCTGTGTCTCTCGCTCTAGGAGTCGAGTGGCCAAGCCACGGCGGCCTACCGCAATAGCCTCGGCAGCCACTTCTGCGTAGCTTGCCGTGCGGCACCCGCGCATCTTAGGGACGATGGCTGTGAAGAGCGCATCATCCGAGAGGGATGCGGTCGCCGCGCGAATCTTAGCTTGGGCCCAATGCCGCACCGTGAATGCTGCAAGCTTGCCGAGCTTGAAGAGCTCGGCGAGACGCAGCGTGAGCAAGTGCTCGTGCTGGGCAAGTAGCATGGTGGCGAGTGCCGATGCCGGGCTCGCAGGAAGGCCGCTGCCCACACTTTGCCTCCGATCTAGCCGAGTATACTGAGCCCATGTGATAAGTAGCCCCACAGCTGGTGCCCGTACAGCATTGAGAGCACGTAGCTCGCGACAAGCATTCACAAAGAGGGATGCATCTCCTCGCCGCCGAGTCACCTCTTCATCTTCCTCCTTATGCGCTGGATGTGAGGCTTGGCCGCTGCCCGTAGCGGCTTCTGCTGCCGCAGCGGTCATCAACGATTTGGCGGACGTGCTGAGCTCGTCAAGGTAGTTCTTTCCATATGAAGCGGCACGGAGCAACCGTTGCTGTGTCGGAGGGTGTAACGAGTGCGTCGCGGCCTCGATGCAGGTGCGTACTGCATTCCGCAGCACCGAGCTATCCTCATGAGCGTCCCTTGCTGAGGCGGCTGCGTCTGCGGTGCATTCATTCCCGCAGCGGCGCGGCAGAAGTGGAAGCAGAAGCTCGTGACAGAGTGACGAATGGGCAGAGAAGGCATCGCTAGCCTGGAGCAGCTTGGCGGCCGACGCGCCAGAGTGTGGCCCTAGCGTGGCCTCGAGTGCCGCGGGCACGCGTCGAAGCAGCTCGGTGCAGCCCATGCCCACGATTCGGACGCAGTCGTCTTCGGCGAACATGAGCGGAGCACTCTCGTAGCTATATTGGATGCAATCACCGTATGGGCCAACCATCACCAGCTGTCGCTCCCACTGGAGGAGCAGGGCATCGTCGGCGCACCAGACGAGGTTCTTGGGCGGTACGCGCTGGCGCGTGATGAACTCAGAGAGCGTGCGCGAGAAGTCTGCGCTGAGCACCAGCAGCGAGCCGCTTTGCGAGAAGGCGGCAATGAACTTGCATGAGGGCGAGGGCACAAGCCACGAAAAGGGTCCTGATGTGATTTGCTGATCGTGCACGGCGTCTTCGTCGACGGCGAGTACAGTGCGTGAGGCGATCGCGAGCAGCACCCGTGGCGGGTCGACCGAGCCCGCAGGCGGCTCGAGCACCGCCATCGCAAACGGCGGTGAGCTCAGCCGTGGGTCTGCAAGCGCAACCAGGTGACGTTCCGTCCAGGACAGCAGCGCATAGAGGCGGAGGCTGTGGGTGAGCACGACGAGCGAGTCAGCGCACACGCGGCACTGGAGTACACCCTCCGCCTCCACCTCCGCACCGATCGCGAACTCAGCGAGCCTCTCGCCAGTGACACTCCAAAGGACGACGCGGCCGGTCTCGAGAACACACACGAGCTCCTGCGAACTACTCCAGCCAAGAGCGAGCACGCGGCCGTACTCCCATGGCCAGCGGCTGAGTGTGTGACCAGCTGCATTGAAGATGTGCATCTGCACGCCCATCGCAGCGCCACTGCCCTGCAGCAGCGCAACAGGCCCGCCACACGGTGCTGCAGCGCACCCGTGTTCCTGAAGATCTGCCTCGAGCTTCCAAGCCATGTCGTACATACGCAGTTTCATGTACCGACGCTCCTCAGAGCCGTGCTTCAGTGTCTTCCAATCATCTGTGGCCGCCGAGGCGCTCGGCACGTTCAGCATGCGCAGCTGGCCGGTGTCGGCCAGCGCCTGCCGCGCCGAAAATCAAGCCGAATTTTACTCGCAACAAACCAAGATAGGTCCTAGGTTCCTACGTGGTAATCGCAGGGGAAGGAGGCGCGCAAGCAACACCAGTGGCCGATTGTCAGCCCCGGCCCTCCGCTGCGCTCCCGAAGATGGTCAGGAAGGAGGCTCAGAATGGGAAGGCGCAAGCCGTACCTGCATCGTCGGCAGCGAAGGAGCGCAAGAAGTTTGAGCTGCCTGGGCAGACCAAAGATCTGAACATGGACGCCAGTGACTCGGCAGCACTCAAGATATTCTACGAGTCGCTGTACAAGCAGAAGCCCGAGAGCGAAATGGCGCAGAAGTTCCTTCTACAGCATGGTTTGCTCGAGGAGGTGCGGGGCCCACACTTCGAGAGAGAGCGCACTCGCACGCACAAGCGCTGCTCAGCTGCAACGTGATTCAACTGCCCTCTCCGAGTCAACATTGTCCTCTCTCATTGAATAGGATGACGCGGCGCGGGTATTCAAGAAGCTGGGGAAGAAGCTTCCGGCCAAGTCCAGCTCGCCTGCTCCCAAGCGAAAGGCGACGGCGGCGCCTGCTAAGAAGCCACCGCCTAAAAAGCCAGCTGCGAAGCAGGTGCCACCCAGCCCGCATGCCACCCCCCTTGAGAGTGAGTAGCTGCATGCGTAGCCCCGTATCGCAAGGCCCCGAGATTGAGTGCGCGGCCGTTTTCCGCCACAGGAGGTGGATTCGAGCGACGAGGAGGAAGCTTTCATCTCCAAAAAGAAACCCGCCGCCAAGCCTGCTCCGAAGCCTAAGCCTGCTCCAAAGCCTACGGCCAAGCCCGCCCCCAAGCCAGCTGCCAAGCCCAAGGTGCTCGATTCGTCTGATGAAGAGGATGATAAACCCCTGTCGGCGAAAAAGCCAACCAAGCCAGCATCCAAACCGGTCGTCAAGCCAGCTCCCGACTCGTCTGACGAGGACGACAGACCCCTGTCATCGAAAAAACCAACCAAGCCGGCTGCATCCAAGCCGATTGCCAAGCCAGCACCGGACTCGTCTGATGATGAGGATGACAGACCCTTGTCGCAAAGAGCGCCCGTCAAGAAGTAGCCCGGCCACAGCCTGGCTTGTCGTTGGGGTTCCGGTTCCGTATTACGGTGTGATCTTATTACGCTTTGCCATTCCCGGGCATTGCAATTGCCAAAGTTGGACATCCAATTCCAATGGCTAGATCGTAGGCGTCACGTTCAAAGCTGTAGAGTGATCAGCTAGTCATACATTGGGTTTACTATGATTATAATGAATTCCAAAGGATGTGCAGCATGTGCCCTTACGCGCACTCCTTTACCGTTTACGTGATATATCATTACAATTTTTAACGATATCGATATGTATATTCGATATATTCATAATCATATTGATATATTCAATATCAAAATCATATTGAATAGGATAACTGATAACGGCATTGCATATACGATATTCCATATTGATATTCATTATCATTGTGATTGTCCGACTCGGGAGCATGATATCGCCCAGCCCCATGCGAGGGCTTCACATCATCGTGCCCGGTCCGCATGTAAATCCTGGTCCTGACACGCCTAGACCGAATCCAAACGAATACCAACCCCAGTGAGACACCTGCCAATGCACCTCCACCCGTCGAATTTGTGAGTGAACGCCCGAACGAGTCGCCACGGCCACTAGCAGCGCTCTCTACTGCAGTGGAGGAGTGACCATTGGTAGGAGTCGTCTCGGCCATGGGCAGCTCCCTGAGGGGGGAAAGGAAGCGGGCTTACATGTATCTGTGCATGCGCAGAATGGGAGGGAAGCGGGTGGGGCCACTTTCGAATCGATCGCACATACGAACCCCACTCAGGGCGCAGCAATAGCAAAGCCGGCAATGGGAATGGCAGTCGGAACTCGGGACGGCAGCTCAGGGAAGTCTGGCAGGCCCGGCAAGTGCTGCTGGTCCCTTCCTTAGAGCGCACCCATTCGCAGGCCTGAACAAACGGTACAAGCGAACTCGATGTGCTGCAAGAGGTAGGCGGGGAATGACGGGCGAGTGATACCAGACACGCGCCGTGTTGGGGGGGGGGTCGCTCTCCACACACCTCGAAATTGGTGCCAGACACTGGTGGCGGCGGCGGCGACATCGCAGAACCCCCTCGTGGGCTCAAGAAGTGAAGCCCCCCTCGTGGGCTCAAGAAGTGAAGCCAAGTGCATGCAGAGTGCAGAGACCAGAGAAGCATAGCGACACATCATTGCGGATTGCGCACTGACTTGGGTATCTCGACCCACCACCAATCGAGGTCCATAAAGCATGAACCATTCCCCGTATCTGCCGGTGCACAGGTTGACCTAAGTGTGTGTGTGTGTGAACACTGAGATTGATCTCGTGCTTGTGTTTGGCCACTGGGCACTGGTAGAGCTCCGGCGCTACTGTTAACTCATGCTCAGTAACTCGTATAATCGCAATTTTACCGGGCCGGGAGTTCGTTCCCATGGCCTCGATGAACAAGGCGTCCCGCACCATCTTCGTCGGCAACATCAGCCATGAAGGGAGCGACGAGGAGATTGGCGCGCTGATGAACCAGATCGGACCCACCGTCAGCATGCGTATCATGAAGGATCGCGATACTGGCCGGCGTAAGGGCTTCGCCTTTATCGAGTACCAGGATGCTGACACTGCGATGAACGCGCTGCGCAGCCTGGCCGAGTACGACTTCCACGGCCGCCCGCTACGCGTGAGCCTCGCGCAGGAAGAAAACAAGCCCACGTCGCAGCGCGGCACACCTCCCGTGAGCGCGGGAGCACAAACGCGCACTGCGGTCTCAGACCCTGTCGCGGCTGTGGTCAACGCCACCCCGAGCATCCAGCTCTTCGATCTCTTGCAGCGGACGCGCGACTTTGTTGCACAGCAGCCGCAGCAGGCGCAGGCCCTGTTGATCTCCCAGCCTCCACTCTGCTACGCCCTCTCTCTCGGCCTCGATCGGCTCCTGGGTAATCTCGTGGACGACACTGAGACCTCGAAATTGAGTTCCGCAGCAGAGTCGACTCCGATGGAGGTATCCTCTCAGCAGATGCAGCCGCAGCAGGCGCAGCAGATGCAGCAGATACAGCCGCAGCCACAGGCCCCACAGCGCCCAGCAGGAGATCCGAGGCTAGGCGGAGGTGGGGGAGACCCGAGGCTTGGCGGCGGCGGCGGCGGAGACCCGAGGATGATGCAGAGAGATGCGCCATCGCCAACGCCACAGATGCAGCAGCAATACGGCCAGCAACAGCCACAGGTGATGCAGCAGCAGTACGGCCAGCAGCAGCCGCGAATGCAGCAGCAGTACGGCCAGCAGCAGCCGCGAATGCAGCAGCAGTACGGCCAGCAACAGCCGCAGATGCAGCAGCAATATGGCCAGCAGCAGGGTTGGGGCATGCACACGCAGCAGCACGCGCAGCAATCATCTCAGCAGTGGCAAGCGCCTCAACAGGTGCAACAATTAGACAACTCGCTCAAGGAGCAGCTGTTATCCTTGGGACCCGAGCAGCTCGCCCAGTTGGGCCCGGCAGAACGCGCTCAAGTGGAGCAGCTCAAACAGCAGGTCATGCAGGAGCAGCAGGAGCAGGCACAACGCAACATGCTGAGACAGCAAGTGCTCGCCTTGGGCCCAGAGCAGCTCGCCCAACTAGGGCCCGCGGAACGCGCACAAGTGGAACAGCTGAGAAGGGAGTTTGCTGCATGAGTCCATGCAGGTTGCAGCAGAAGCTGGCAGTGCGGCGCAATGACAATATTTGGAGCTCGCGCAATTCGTATTCGCGCGGCGGGGATCCTCTCCTCTGACGTATTGCACTCGCCCGCGGCCAATATAGGATAGGAATATCGATCATATTTGAATAGATACATGTGATAATATAGTCGGTGCTATGGACGCGCCGTTATCGTATATTTAGATAGATCTTAATAGATATGAATTCGAAAACAATCTTGTCCACGGCCATATGGATATGAGTCCAAAACTCAAATCACAAATGTAAGTACCAAGATCTCGAACTATCGTATGACGCTGCATGTGCCACGTACCAGTACCGTGCAAAGTGCTGTAGGCGTGCATACCCTACCACAGCCGTACTATA
>MDSY01010316.1_pt1 | contig 25164 bp, 23 predicted proteins | sample 811131 | NCBI WGS metagenome assembly MDSY01 (sample SAMN05326643, study PRJNA326480) | marine metagenome | isolation source: seawater | place: Atlantic Ocean: South West | collected 2010
ACTAGCCATGCTCAATTTGATTGGTCAACCAGCCCCTTAGATAATGGGTGGATTCAGTATGTTGGATCCAACGGGGAAGGAGCTGCACAATCATGGACCTGGAGTAATTCAGGTTCTGTTAATGGTTTTATGTATATAACATGGGAGGCTTCTGGAGCTTTAGGACAGCAATGTGAAGACTGGCTGGTCTCGCCTCTATTAGAAATCACTAATACCACCTCAGGGTTATCTTTTGGAGTACAAGACCAATATCCTGATAATAATTATGGTTCCAACTTATCAGTACAGGTTTCAACGACTGACCAGAGCTCTGGATTTTCTGAAGTAGCTTCCTTTAGTGAAGACGATATTAGCCCAAGCGCAGTTCTCAGTGCAGATCTAAGTGCATACGAAGGTTCTAGTATATACATTGCTTTTGTATGGAGTAATGACGATGGTGACAGATTATACTTATTTGATTTAGCATTAGTTAATATAAATGCAACTGCTCCAGCACCTGCTACAACACCAAATCCAGAAGATGGAGCTACAGTAGACTTAACTATGGACTCTGACATGAGTGGTGATGGTGTAATTGATGTAATAGACCAAAATTACACTTTTACTTGGTCTCCAGGTTCAACTGGTGATGCTCCAGTAGCTTATGCTTTTAACTTTGGTACTACCGCTGATATGACCGGTGTAAATGCTACAACTACAGTAACTGATGGATTTTCAATTTATGGCATGACTACAGAAACAACTTACTACTGGCAGGTTGTTCCTGAAAACGCTGGCGGCTCTGCTGTAGATTGCCCAGTTTGGTCATTTACAACAAGTGCTAATATATTATCTATTAAAGATATTCAACTTAGCGCTATTGTAGTTAGTCCAAACCCTGTAAAGGATGTGGTCACTATTAACAGTCCAGTAGGATTTGACAGTGTTGAAGTGTTTAACCAATTAGGACAACTAGTGTTGAAGTCTAATGCAGATTTAATGAACAATAATAAATTAGATCTTAGTGCTTTAAACCCTGGAATGTACATGTTACAAATCAAGGCTGATAACAAAAGTAAAACTGTAAAAATTATTAAAGAGTAAGTACTTCTTTAATACACTATTAAAAAATCCTGTGAAGTCAATTTCACAGGATTTTTTTGTTTTGTTGTGTGGGCTAACTGATCTGTTCTCGATACATTTTTTGCAAACACAAAACTGGAAGTTAAAAATAAAGGCGTCGAATGTTCTCCGTAGTTGGTACGATCTAACTGTTGGCGAATGGCATCGGTTTCAAAATGTTTTGGGGTCATAATTTTGAGTTTTTTTATCAATCTAAATCAATAAACTTCTTGTGGTTTAAAAACAGTTTCTAAGATGGCTTCTAGTTGTTCATATTCAATTAAAAAGGCATCATGTCCGTGAATGGATTGAATTTCGGAAATTAAAACTGAGTCTTTATGTGACTTTAAATCTACATAGGTGTCCCAATTTTCTTTGGCTTTAAAAAACAAATCAGAATTGATTGTAACTATATGAATGTTGGATTTTATTTTTGAAGCCACTTCAACAAAATCGCCATTATCTTGTGTGATATCAATTGTTTTTAGCACTTGATTCATCATCTTATAAGCTGCTAACTGGAATCGATCGTTGAGTACGTTTCCATGGTAATTTAACCAGCTTTCAACAGCGAATACATTTTCGTCTTTTTGTAAGATGCGATCAAATTTTGCTTTAAAGGATTCTGGTGTTCGGTAGAGCGACATGGCGTGCATGCGTGCATCGACCAAAGGCTGTGACGAATTATTTAATATTTGCTCTTGAATGTAGCAATTGGCAATGAGCCAATCAGTAGATTTCCAATCGGATGCAATGGGGATTAGGTGTTCTATTAACGCTGGCTTGAGGGCTGCGAGGTCCCATACCAATCCACCTCCTACAGAACCTCCTATCACTGCAAAAAGTTGAGTGATTTTTAGATGATCTAGAGCAATTGCAAAAATTTTAGCAATATCGGCTGCCGTAAAATCTTTGTAGTTTTCAATCAAACTGCTTGGAACTTGATCGTATCCATTGCCAGGAATGTTAAATGCCAATACCGTAAACACATTGGTGTCAATTACTTTATTGGGTCCTACAATTGGATTCCACCACCCTCCTTCTCCAGTTACCTTAGAATTGGCTGTAAGTGCATGATTAATCATCACTATAGGTGCTTCATGTAGTGGTTTTCCAAATAGCTGGTAAGACAACATTATTGCAGTCGTCTTACCAGATTTGGTTGTGTAATTAAGCGGTATGTTTTGTAGTGTACTCATTGGGGAGTCCTAAAAAATTATGCAAAAACAGTTTTAACTACTTTAAATGCTTCTGTCAGATCTGATTTTAAATCTTCGACATTTTCAAGACCAACTGACAAACGAATTAAATCTTTTGTAACGCCCGTTGATTCTTGTGCGGCATCGTCTAATTGTTGGTGCGTTGTACTTGCAGGGTGTATAATAAGGGATTTTGTGTCTCCAATGTTTGCCAATAATGAGAACAACTTGGTGGTATCTGCAATGGTTTTAGCAGCTTCAAAACCTCCTTTAACTCCAAAAGTTACAATGCCACTCTGACCATTCGGCAAATATTTATCTGCTAATGCTTTGTAAGGACTTGACTCCAAACCTGGATAATTGACCCATTCCACATCTTCTTGTTTTTGTAACCACTGAGCGAGTTCTAGCGCATTATGGCTGTGCTTTTGAATTCTGATTTCTAAGGTTTCCAACCCTTGAATAATTTGAAATGCATTGAATGGACTTAAAGCTGCTCCATAATCTCTTAATCCTTCAATTCTTACTTTCGCAATAAAGGATGCTGCACCAATTACGTCGTTATAAATGAGTCCATGGTATCCTGCAGAAGGCTCTGTAAATTCAGGGAATTTACCACTGGCCCAATCAAAGGTTCCCGCATCAATAATTGCACCTCCCAAAGCCGTTCCGTTTCCGTTGATGTACTTTGTAAGGGATTGAATTACGATATTTGCGCCGTATGCGATTGGATTTAATAAATATGGAGTCGCCACTGTATTATCTACAATTAAAGGGACTTTATAGGCTTTGGCTTCCTTAGAAATTCCTTCGATATCAAGGACATCTAATTTTGGATTTCCTAGAGATTCAATAAAAAAGGCTCTTGTATTTTCTTGAGCGGCAGTTTTAAAATTTTCAGGGTTTGAAGGGTCTACAAAAGTGGTGGTAATCCCATGTCTTGGAAGGGTCACACTTAATAAATTGTAGGTACCTCCGTATAAACTACTAGATGCTACAATATGGTCGCCTGCTTTGAGCAAGGTTAAAAGGCTCGTTGCAATGGCTGCCGTTCCTGAGGCAGTAACTACTGCTGCAATTCCCCCTTCTAAGGCTGCCAAACGCTGCTCTAAAACATCGTTTGTTGGGTTGTTTATACGTGTATAAATATTTCCGGGCTCAGCTAAAGCAAATAAATTTGCGGCATGGTCCGAGCTGTTAAACACATAGGCTGTAGATTGGTAAATAGGAACGGCTCTTGTACCTCCATTTTCTGACACATTGTGTCCGGCGTGCAACGCTTGGGTTGCGAATTTTTGTGTACTCATTTTTCTAGTTTTTTTGAGTTAATAAATTAATTAAACCAAAAGTCAAATGCACTTTTTGAAAAGTGTACTTATTAGAAAAATGTTATAAAGAAATTCTAATTACAGAACTGTAATTAGGTTAAGTTATCTATCTAATTTTTAATAAATGAATCAAAAATCAAGTAGAATTTAGCACCTACTCTATAAATAAAGGGTTGCTAAGGCTTCAGCGGGTCTAATCCCTCCACCTTTCTTGATAACATCTCAGTAAGCTATTGAACTTTGTTGATGCAAATATTCAATAATAAAAATGTAATAACCAAATAATTTTCGGTTAAAATTAATTATTTTTATTTAAAGATAAAAATTTTCGTCTAATTATAGATTCTACCGATTTATTTTCTATTCTACTTTCAAGCCACGATAAAACATCCAAGTACAAAAAGGCACGCCTTTCATAAGGATCGTTTTCTAATACCTTTAGTTTGGCATGCAGCTCTTTAAATGCGGCTTTAATTTCTTGTGGATAGATGTCTCCTAATTGTTTTAAAAACTTAATCATTTCCTTTTGTACTAAATACAAATCTTCCATTTTGATCAAAAACTTGTAGGTGCTTTTAATCAGCGATTCCAAGTTGTAATCCAAACCTGCTTCATAATGTGCTACCAAATTTAAAATTCGTGAAAAACACAAAAGGTCTTCCCGCATTTGCAGGGACTTATTACTAATAATTTTATCTAAGAAATCTATACATTTTTGATGTTCACCAATACCAAAATATAAACTAGCAATTTTATAATAAAAAACCATCACATGGTGTTCATCAATACGTGTTTTATGTTTTTGAAGCCCCTCTAAGGTTTCAGGGATTAACGGAAGGCCTTCTTTAAAAGTGCCCTCCATAAAATGGGCATTGAATTTATTGGACCCCACATACAAAAATGTAAGACTCTGAACGTTATCATCTTTAGGAAACCCATCTCCTTCTGTAATGCCTATTAGACTTCCAAGCGTCTCTTTAAATTTTTCGTGTTGTTTTATAAAAAACAAAGCTTCTAATAAATTTTGATAGCCATTTAGGAAAAAAACAGGGTTTAGCTTAATCATCCCTGGATGTTCATGGAAAAGATTCACCCATTGCTTAGAATACTTATAACAGCCTAAAAAATCTTGAATTAAAAAACTGTACCATAAATGGGACTTATAGAGCCATAATTTTTCTCTAAATCCAAGCTCAGAAATTTTATATACTGGCAAGCGATCGTTGAAATATTTAGTGATTTTTTCATGTTCTGAAGCTTGTTTTACAAAACCTGTTTTTAAAAACACCCCATACAATTGAAGTGATAAATTGGAGAGCTTACTAGCCAATAAATTTTGTTGACTTAACTCTTTGGCTTGAATCGTTAATTCATCAGCTCGACTACTAATGCTTCGAGTGATGTACTGGCCTTCAATTACTTTTTCTAATTCAATAATCTCGTAAGCAATATTTTTTTCTTCATTTGCTACTGCCAAAGATTTGGCTTTGTCCAATATTTTTAAGCTTTGCGTATAAAGACCTTTATGGTATAAAATAGTCGCAAAATCTAACTGCTCTCGAATTTGAATTCTAATATTTTGATGAGAGGGGTTTAAACGTAAACTTATTAAAATCTGCTTATATAAATGGGCTTTAAGATTTGATAATTGCTCTTTTTTAACAAAGCCATGTTTCAAAATTGCAGATTCATCATAAATCTTAAGTTTTTGTAAAACCGTAAAGAGCAATAAAAACTTAGAATCTTCATTAACACCTATTCGACCCACATAAAGTTTAAATTGTCGTTTTTCAGATTTGGACAACGACTTTATCAGCACAAATAAATTATCTTTTTGCTCTTTAGTCATAGTATAAATATTGAATATATAATGTTGTATATTAGCTCCTTAATTGACATAAGGCAGAGTTATACATCGTAAAAAAATGTGATAAACGCCTCATTTGAAAGAACCAAAATATAAATTCGTATAACAATACAAAAATATATTCCAAGAAATGTCTAACACACAAATCCAAATCTTTGACACAACACTTCGCGATGGCGAGCAAGTTCCTGGCTGTAAGCTTAATACAGCGCAGAAAATAATTATTGCCAAACAACTCGATTTATTAGGTGTTGATATTATTGAAGCAGGGTTTCCTGTTTCAAGCCCAGGTGACTTTAAATCTGTTGAGGAAATTTCTAAAATCGTTAAAAATGCCACTGTTTGTGGCTTGACACGGTCCGTAGAAAACGATATTAAAGTAGCTGCTGAAGCACTTAAATATGCGAAAAAGCCTAGAATTCACACAGGCATTGGGACTTCAGATTCTCATATTATTCATAAATTCAAATCAAACAAAGATGCCATTATTGAGCGTGCCGTTAGAGCCGTTTCTTATGCAAAATCTTTTGTAGAAGATGTTGAGTTTTATGCCGAAGATGCTGGACGAACTGATAACGAATATTTAGCACGTGTATGTGAAGCTGTAATTAAGGCAGGCGCAACGGTATTGAATATTCCCGATACGACTGGCTACTGTTTACCACAAGAATACGGGGCTAAAATAAAGTATCTAAAAGAAAACGTAAAAGGAATTGACAAGGCTATTATATCGTGTCATTGCCACAATGATTTAGGACTCGCTACTGCCAATTCTATTGAAGGAATTGTTAATGGGGCTCGACAAATAGAATGTACAATAAACGGTATTGGAGAACGTGCTGGAAACACCGCTTTAGAAGAAGTGGTTATGATTTTAAAACAACATCCATATTTGAATTTAGATACTAACATTAACACAACGATGTTATATGGCATCAGTCAATTAGTATCTGAAAGCATGGGAATTTATACCCAACCAAACAAGGCAATTGTTGGCGCCAATGCGTTTGCGCACAGCTCAGGAATCCATCAAGATGGGGTGATCAAAAATCGTGAGACTTATGAGATTATCGACCCTAAAGATGTTGGAGTTACAGAATCCGCCATTGTGCTTACAGCTAGAAGTGGACGTGCAGCTTTAGCTTATAGAGCTAAAAATATTGGTTTTGAACTTACAAAACTTGAACTTGATATTGTGTATGCAAAATTCTTAAATTTTGCGGATACTAAAAAAGAAGTTTTGGATGCCGATATTCATCAAATTATAGAAACTAGTAAGATTTACAAATAAATCGAATCCTCATAGTTATGAAAAAAACCTTATTTGATAAAGTTTGGGATGCCCATGTCGTTGATTCAGTTCAAGACGGACCTCAAGTTTTATACATAGACAAACACTTAATACACGAAGTAACAAGTCCACAAGCATTTAATGAATTGGTGGATAGAGACATTCCTGTTTTTAGACCCGATCAGATTGTGGCGACGGCCGATCACAACACACCAACGTTGGACCAACACTTGCCTGTCAGAGACGAATTATCGCGGAAACAACTCGCACAACTCTCTGAAAATTGCAATAACAACAATATTACGCTTTATGAATTAGGGCATAAATACAATGGAATTGTGCATGTCATGGCTCCTGAGCTAGGCATCACCCAACCGGGGATGACCATGGTTTGTGGCGATAGTCACACGTCCACACATGGGGCTTTTGGAACCATCGCTTTTGGGATTGGAACAAGTCAAGTCGCTCAAGTATTTGCAAGTCAATGCTTGCTTTTAACAAAACCAAAGAGCTTGCGCGTTACGGTCAATGGAACCCTTAAAAATGGGGTGCTTCCAAAAGATGTCATCTTATATATCATCTCAAAATTAGGAACCAATTCTGGTACGGGATATTTTTGTGAATACGCCGGAGATGTCTTTCAAAACATGAGTATGGAAGGTCGAATGACCGTTTGTAATATGAGTATTGAAATGGGAGCTAGGGGCGGAATGATTGCGCCAGACGACACTACGTTTGAGTATGTTAAAGACCGTGAGTTTGCCCCTAAGGACGAAGCTTTTGATGCTAAAGTAGCCTATTGGAAAACACTTCCAACAGATGAAGGTGCAGTATTTGACAAAGAATATTATTTTGATGCGGAAGACATCGAACCGATGGTGACTTACGGGACAAACCCAGGAATGGGCATTAAAATATCCGAAACAATTCCTGTTGACAACGACCCTTCTTTTAACAAGTCATTGCAATATATGAATTTTGAAGCTGGGGAATCCCTGATTGATACGCCTATCAATTTTGTGTTTATTGGAAGTTGTACAAATTCAAGAATTGAAGACTTTAGAGTCGCAGCAGATTATATAAAAGGAAAACGAAAGGCAGAAAATGTAACGGCATGGTTAGTCCCTGGCAGCAAACAAGTCGAGACTCAAATTATTGAGGAAGGATTGAAAGACATTTTTAACGACGCTGGTTTCGAATTAAGACAACCGGGATGTTCAGCTTGTTTGGCAATGAATGACGATAAGATTCCACAAAACGAATATTGTGTTTCTACTTCAAATAGAAATTTTGAAGGGCGTCAAGGTCCAGGCTCAAGAACCATTTTAGCAAGTCCTTTAGTAGCCGCAGTAACCGCGATTGAAGGAAAAATTATAGACATCACAAAACAATTAAATTAATGGAAAAATTCACCACACACACTACACAAGCAGTTCCATTAAATATTGCGAATGTAGATACCGATCAAATCATTCCCGCACGTTTTTTGAAAGCGACGGACAAAAAGGGATTTGGCGATAATGTATTTAGAGATTGGCGATTTGATAAGTTGGGAAATCCAAATTCAGAATTCACGCTTAACAACTCTATTTATTCTGGAAGTATTTTAATTGCAGGCGATAATTTTGGCTGTGGATCCAGTCGTGAACATGCTGCTTGGGCTCTTGTTGGGTATGGATTTAAAGTCATTGTCTCTAGTTTTTTCGCAGACATATTTAAGGGGAATGCTTTGAACAACGGATTGCTTCCTGTTCAGGTTTCTGAACGTTTTTTAAGCCAACTATTTGACGCTATTAAAACGGATGCAACGACCCAGTTTGAAGTCAATTTAGAAACACAGACTATCAGCATCAAAGGAGCTGACCTCAGTGAAGGTTTTGAGATTGATCCTTACAAAAAAACCTGTATGATTAATGGCTATGATGACATTGATTATTTATTAAGTAAAAAAGAACTTATAGAAGCATTTGAGCTTCAAAAAACATATTGATATGAACTTAAAAATCGCTGTATTATCAGGAGATGGTATTGGACCCGAAGTAACGGAACAAGCTGTAAAAGTACTGAAAGCTATTGCAGTTAACTTTGACCACAACTTTAAATTTACACCTGCACCCGTTGGTGCTATCGCTATTGATCAAGTAGGAGATCCTCTTCCAGAAAGCACACTTGACATTTGTAAATCCAACGACTCCATTTTGTTTGGTGCCATTGGACACCCAAAATATGATAATGATCCGTCAGCAAAAGTACGGCCAGAACAAGGACTTCTGAAACTTCGTAAAGAATTGGGCTTATATGCAAATGTAAGACCTGTGAAAGCATACGAGACCTTACTAAACAAATCGCCTTTAAAGAAAGACAGAATTCAAGGAACAGATATCAGTATTTACCGAGAATTAACAGGGGGGATTTATTTTGGTGAAAAGAAACTCAGTGCAGATGGAAACACCGCTTCTGATTTATGTGAGTACTCACGCTATGAAATTGAGCGCATTGCGCGTTTGGCGTTTGTTGCTGCCAAATCGAGACGCCAAAAAGTGACTTTAATTGACAAAGCTAACGTCTTAGAAACTTCGCGTCTGTGGCGAAAAGTAGTAGGCGAAATTGCAAAGGATTACCCAGAAATTGAGCTTGATTTCTTGTTTGTGGATAATGCGGCTATGCAAATGATTTTAAATCCGACACAGTTTGATGTGATTCTGACCGAAAACTTGTTTGGTGATGTGATTAGCGACGAAGCGAGCGTTATTGGAGGCTCTATAGGCTTATTGGCCTCTGCGTCTGTTGGTGACAAGCATTCTATGTTTGAGCCCATCCACGGGTCGTATCCGCAAGCGGAAGGCAAAGGGATTGCCAATCCAATTGCATCGATTTTATCCGCAGCTATGATGCTCGATCATTTTGAACTTTTCAAAGAAGCTGAATTGATACGAATAGCTGTTGAGAAATCATTAAAACTCAATATTACAACACCCGATCTAAACACAAAATTTGATAACATCACAACTTCTAAAGTAGGTGACTTTATAGAAGACTATATTAACAATCCCAACGATTCAAATCTGAATTTTACAAATATGCATTTGGGACAGTCCACGATTATATAAGACTTTATCAGTCTGTAACAGTTACCAAAATATTTATTAATACAAAGCCCCTGTAAGGTCATCTTTACAGGGGCTTTGTATGCGAGATCTTGAGGGCTCAAGGTCTTTGTAATATATTTGTTTTAAAACGCAAGTAATTGTTTTTCAGTTGTTTACTTCTTATTTTGGACTCTAATTCTTTGGTGGGTTTAAAAATATGTTTTAAGTTTGAGTGATAATGACCCCAAGTCTAAATCTTCTTAAGTGATTTAACCGAAGTTTTAGATGTTTTTTTGCTAGAATTATAGATTACTTGGGAAACTGGAGTGGCACAATACACGCCAATTTGGGATGTATTGTTGAACAAAACACTGATTATAATGGAAATATGCACACCTGAAGGATATATACACACTAGTTGCCCACAATATGAAAAAATCGCCGTCTGAAATAAAAATTGGAATTTGTATTATCACAATTCTGACGACAATTTTAAGTTGCACTTTGATTCCTTGCGGTTGGGATTCTGATTTAGATTTAGTAGAAAAAAATCCAAAAAATGAATTTATGATTGGAAAATATAAACTTGACGAAAGGACTGTTGAATATATTCCAGGTTACGAAAATTTCCAAAATGCTGAATTGAATATAAAATCCGACGGAACTTTTGAAATGCGGAATATACCAAAACGGACTTTTGACTTTACGAGTAATTACAACTCAAATAATGACGTTGTGGACGCAATTGGAAAATGGAAAACGAGCTATAACAAAGGAACGGCTGAATTAAATGTTAATGTCCAATTTGACAGTATAAAAACGGATTTAACTGACTTTTGGACTTCTTGGAGAATTTATGAAAAAGACGGAAAAGCAGTTGTTTTTATAATTGTCGGAGACCCAGACAGTTGTTCAGCAGCTAGATTTGAAAAAACTAATGAATAAAATACTGTGGGCAACAATGTATAACCGCAATTACTTGGTTATCTGCTACTTGGAAATTCCTTCGGAATTTCCCCCGCTGGTGCGCGAATCCATTCGCGTTCCAAATAAATTTTGTGAACCACACGATAAGATTCTTGCGGAGCAGAGATTACAAACTAAAAAATATGAAGAATAAAACAAATGAACGAGCAAGCTTAAAGGATCCTATAGGAAATGCAACAAAGTCTTATTCTTTTAAAAAGGGAGATGTTTGGCTCGGATAAAAATAAAAAACGACACCACAACAAGGGCTATAATTAATACGGGTTTTGGTGCTTAATCGAAAGTTCACTACTTTTAATTCCCTCACAATGTATAGCACACACATTGTACATCATGGTGATTACCAAAAACAATAAACACATTAGATTATGAAAACTTTATCCAGATTTCGTTTTATAAATTCACTTATTGAATGCTATCCCAGAGTTAAAATAAGTAAACATAGCTTAATCTTTTTTTTATGTATCGTATCCGCTGGAGTTTCAACATCTTGTGCTCATAAAAAAATTAAAAAAGAGGTTCATAAACGATCTAATATTTTACTCATAGTGGCTGATGACCTCGGTTTTGGTGATATTGGCACTTATGGTGGAGATATAAAGACACCCAATATTGATGGTCTAGCCACTAATGGTGTCAAGTTTAGTGGTTTTCATACTGCACCAATGTGCGCACCTACTAGAGCCATGTTACTCTCTGGAAATGACAACCATATTGCAGGAATGGGAGGCCAAGGGTTAGTGACTAATGAATTTGGTTATGAAGGAAGGCTAACAAATCGCATCATTGCAATTCCAGAATTACTTAAAGAAGCTGATTACCATACCTATATGGCGGGGAAATGGCACCTTGGCAAAGAACTTAGATCCAATCCCCACCAAAAAGGGTTTGAAAAATCATTTGTCTTAATTAGTGGTGCAGGAAATCATTATACAAACCAAAGTGCTTTAAGGGGTGGAACATCTAATTACACTGAAAACGGAGAGTCTGTATTATGGGAAGACGGAAATTATTCTACAGATTTTTATACAGATAAATTAATTGAATATATCGATGACAATAAAAATGATGGCAAGCCTTTTTTTGCTTTTGCTGCCTACACATCGCCACATTGGCCATTGCAAGTAGATAAAAAACATTGGGAGAAATATAAAGGACTCTATGATGGAGGCTATGAAAAACTAAGAGAAAAAAGATTTAATAGCTTGAAAAAGGCGGGGATAATACCTCAAGGAGCCATGCTACCACCTGTCCATGAAAGAGTTACACCTTGGGATTCATTGTCAAAAGTTGAACAGAAAAAAGAAGCTAGAAAAATGGAGCTCTATGCAGGTATGGTTGATAACCTGGACTATAATATTGGAAGGCTAACAACATATCTAAAACAAATTGGTGAATATGAAAATACACTCTTCGTTTTTATGTCAGATAATGGAGCCGGACATAGAGACTTTATTAATAATGATAATTTTACACACCTAAAGGATTATTATAATGATGATTACGATAAGATGGGAAATGCAGATTCTTATATTTCATATGGGCCACAATGGGCAGAGGCAGGTTCCTCTCCGTTCAGATATTTTAAAGATTATGCAACCCAAGGGGGTATAAATACAACAATGATCATTAGCGGACCTAATGTTAATAGAAAGAATGAAATTCATCATGGTTTTACAAGCTTATTAGATTTAGCCCCTACTTTCTATGAGGTAGCAGATGTAACGTATCCTAACACCTATAAAGAAATAGAAATTTATCCGCTTAAAGGCAACTCCCTTATCCCTTTTGTATCTGGGAATAACGATTCAATCCATGGAAAAGATTATGTATTTGCACTTGAACATTACGGCAACGCAATGCTACGGAAAGGAGACTGGAAAATCACTAATTATATAATACCGTTTAAAGTAGAAAATTTCGGTCTCTATGACATTTCAAAAGAACTTTCAGAGCAAAATGACCTAAAAGAAAAAGAGCCAGAAAAATTTGAAGAGTTAATGAAAGAATGGGAAAAGTTTTCGACAGAGATTAAAATTCGGACTCCACCTCCAAAAGCAGATTAATTTGATCCCGTCGAATCTTCCACTTTCTGACTTCTAAGGACAAAAAATTCCAAAAAAAAAGTCCCGCTATTGCGGGACTTTTTTACAGTTTAATGGTTTTGCCATTTTCATTTTTGAAATGAAATTCCAGATATGTGTAAGCATCTCTTGGCATTACTTTAACCCATTTTTTATGTTCAAAATACCATTTTGCACGTATGGATGGGAAGCCTTTTGTAATAAAGGCTGCTATAAAAGGGTGTGTGTTTAAAGTCACTTTTTTATAGCCTTTTTTCATAATTTGATCCAGCTGATGATTAATTTTATCAATCAAAACTATTGGCGCTTCTACTTCTGCTCCATTAGAACCATTAGGATTTGCTTCCTTGGTTTTAATGTTCATTACAGGGCGAACACGTTGTCTTGTGATTTGAATTAACCCAAACTTGCTTGGAGGTAATATTTTGTGTTTGGCTCTATCGTCTTTCATCTCATTTCTAAGATGATCAAAGAGTTTTTTGCGATTCTCTGCTTTGTTCATATCAATAAAATCCACAACAATAATACCACCCATATCACGCAATCTAAATTGGCTTGCGAGTTCGGTTGCTGCAAGGATATTAACTTCTAGAGCAGTCGCTTCTTGATTTCTTTCTTTACTTGAACGGTTTCCGCTATTGACATCCACCACATGAAGGGCTTCTGTGTGTTCTATAATTAAATAGGCCCCACGTGCCATTGAAACGGTTTTTCCAAATGAAGTTTTGATTTGTCTTTCGATCCCAAATTTTTCAAAAATGGGCGTTTTTGGATTGTGATATTTCACAATTGCCTCTTTGTGAGGTGCAATTTCATGAACATAATCTTTAATTTGATTAAAAAGCAAATTGTCATCAACCGTAATACCTGTAAAAGTATCATTGAAAATATCTCTAAGGATAGAGGACGCTTTATTCATTTCACCGAGTACTTTACTTGGTGTATGAGCGCGTGGGATTGCTTTACAAATAGATTCCCATTTCGTATATAAGTCTTGAAGGTCTTTATCAAGTTCTGCAACTTTTTTATCTGTTGCAACGGTCCTGATAATGACTCCAAATCCTTTGGGAGTGATGCTTCTTACCAAACGCTTTAGACGTTCTTTTTCTTTTCTGCTTTCAATTTTTTGAGAAATTGAGATGCGATCTGAAAAAGGAACAAGTACCAAATAGCGGCCTGCAAGTGAAATTTCGGAACTGATTCTAGGTCCCTTTGTGGAAATTGGTTCTTTTGCAATTTGAACCAGAATAGATTGGTTTGACTTTATAATTTCGTCAATACTACCATCTTTTTTAATGTCTTCTTCAAAAGTAAAGTTTTTTAAAGAGTAATCTTTTAGTTTACCTGTGCTTACACGTTTCATGAATTTCATAAGTGTTGGAAGCTTAGGTCCTAAATCATGGTAATGCAAAAATGCATCTTTATGATACCCTACATTCACAAATGCAGCGTTGAGACCCGGAACAGACTTTCTTACTTTGGCTAAAAACACATCGCCAACAGAAAATTTGCTGTTATCTTCGTCGTTTTGAAATTCAATTAGTTTTCCATCTTTTAATAAGGCAAAATCAACATTGTCTGAATTTGATCGAATTATTAATTCTTTATTCATGGTGTTAATTTTAATCTATACACGAATGTACAGATGGATTATAAAATATTTTTCTTGATTCATTCCCACAGATTACTGCAGGAGTATAATCTTGAGTATTTAAAACATCAGTATGTTTAAACACTAAGATTTGACAGGATTTAATCCAGTAAATTCATGTATTCAGCAAGGTGTAACTGAATTTTAGCACGAATTTGATATCAAAGAACGTTCTGATAATAACCTGAAAAAGTAGCTGTGCTACTTTTTCAAATTATTTCTTCTTGTGACGGTTAGCGCGACGTCTTTTTTTACGCTTGTGCGTTGCTACCTTATGTCTTTTACGTTTTTTACCGCTTGGCATAAATGTGATTTTTTAAAATTAGTTTATAAATAAATTAGTTTACTTTAACCTTCGATTTCACACCTTCAACAAATACTTTTGAAGGTTTGAACGCTGGTATGTTGTGTGCTGGAATTTTGATAGACGTATTTTTAGAAATATTTCTTCCAATTTTTTCAGCTCTAGTTTTGATGATGAAACTTCCAAATCCTCTTAAATAAACATTTTCTCCAGTCTCTAACGATCCTTTAACTTCGCTCATAAAAGATTCAACAGTTGCTAATACATCTCCTTTTTCAATTCCTAAATCGTTGGAAATTTTAGCTACAATTTCAGCTTTAGTCATTTTATTTCTTATTTAAATTAATGTTTTTTTAATAGGCTTGCAAATATATGTATTTTATATTCAATATTTCAAACCTAAAGAATTAAAATTAAATATATTAAAAGATTATTTTTGTGGCTCAACCAATCTCAAAATGAATTTTCATTCAACATTAACTAGCTGGTATTCAGTAAACAAAAGGAGCTTGCCTTGGCGTGGCTCTAAAAACCCCTATAACATCTGGTTATCAGAGATTATTTTGCAACAGACTCAAATCAAACAAGGCCTGCCTTATTATGAGGCATTTCTGTCAAATTATCCTTCTGTTCAAGCGCTTGCTGAGGCTTCTGAAACTGAGATTTTAAACTTGTGGCAAGGGCTCGGCTACTATTCCCGCGCTCGAAATTTGCATTTTACTGCCAAACATATCACTGAAAATCTAAATGGTGAATTCCCTAAAAGCTATAAGTCGTTGCTTGAACTCAAAGGAGTTGGCGACTATACAGCCAGTGCTATCGCCTCTATTTGTTACGAAGAACCTGTAGCTGTTGTCGATGGTAATGTTTACCGTGTTTTAGCTCGGTATTTTGGAATTAACACTCCTATTAACAGCACAGAAGGAATCAAACAGTTTAAAACACTGGCTCAATCGTTATTACCACTCTCTAATTTTGGAGATTATAACCAGGCAGTTATGGAGTTTGGCTCACAACAATGCAAGCCTCAATCTCCAAATTGCGAGCTGTGTCCATTGGCTTCATCTTGCAAGGCTTATGCGACTGGGTCTATTAAAATATTGCCTGTTAAACTCAAAAAAACAAAAGTCACTAAAAAGTATTTTAATTTTTTAGTAGTTGATTCAGACGATCAAAAAACCTATTTAGAACAACGCACAGAAAAAGGAATCTGGCAACAATTGTATCAATTTCCCTTAATTGAAACGGCTGCTTCAGTGTCTGAAAAAGAGTTTTTGACGCATTTTAAAAACACAAATAAAATTACAACACCCTACAAAAAGCTCACACTTTTTAATACTGAGGATATTATTCACAAGCTGTCTCATCAGGAGTTGCATGTAAAATTTTGGATTATAAGAACAAAACAAAGTCCTGAAAATGCTGTGAAATGGTCCGATATCACAACCTATCCTGTCCCTGCAGTCATCGAACGGTTTATAAAGAATTTTTATAATTAAGTATGTGCTTTTACATTTTTTAGATATCTTTATATCATTAATTTTGTTTCAAATTTATACACTCAAAAATCAACTATTATGTCAGGAACTTTAAATAAAGTAATGCTTATTGGACATCTGGGAGATGCCGTAAAAATGCATTATTTTGATGATAAAAATTGTGTCGGACGTTTTCCATTGGCTACCAATGAAACCTACACGAACAAGCAAACAAATGAAAAGGTAACCAATACAGAGTGGCACAATATTGTAGTTCGAAATAAAGCGGCTGAGATTTGTGAAAAATACCTCAACAAAGGGGATAAAGTATATATTGAAGGACGATTAAAAACCAGAAAATGGCAGGACGACAAAGGAAATGACCGGTATTCAACGGAAATTCAATGTGTTGATTTTACGTTTTTGACAACCAAAAATGATAATTCATCATCTGTAATGCCCGAAAACCAAGCACCACAAACCTCTGCTGCGACGCCCACTGAAAAAAACGAAGAACCAAACGATTTACCATTTTAATTAGTTTAAAAAATACTCTATAATTGGATCCTGAACCCTCTAGCCTTACTCCCCTTTTTGACAGTACTTTTATCACTGGCGTCGTGGGATTGCTTGTTCTTTTAATATGTTCAGCACTTATATCGGGAGCTGAAGTCGCTCTTTTTTCACTGACACAAAAAGATTTAGATGAGGCAAAAGAAAGCAAGTCAAAATCGTTTGAGATTATTATTGACCTTTTAAAACAACCAAAAAAATTATTGGCATCTATATTGGTCGCCAACAATTTTATCAACATTGCAATCGTCATATTATTTGCTTCTTTAAGCGAAACCTTATTTAGCGGAGTACATTCAGAACTAGATCTAGGGTTTTTCAAAATTGACCTCGTGTTTTTTATTGAAGTGATCTTAATTACATTTTTGATTTTGCTAATTGGAGAAATTTTACCAAAAGTCTATGCCAACAGAAATAATTTGAAATTTTCAAAGTTCATGGCCTATCCTTTAAAGGTTTTGGATGTTGTCATTTCGCCCATTAGTCTTCCCATGCAAAAAGTAACTTTAGGGATTCATAAAAAATTAGGAAAACAAAAATCCAATCTTAATGTCGATTATCTATCGCAAGCATTAGAGCTTGCTAGTGAGGATGACACAACCCAACAAGAACAAAAAATATTACAAGGAATTGTATCGTTTGGAAATACAGACACAAAACAAGTAATGCGTCCACGGATAGATATATTTGCTTTGGATCAATCGGTAGATTACAAAAAAATTATTCCTGAAATCGTAAAGCATGGATACTCACGTATTCCTGTATATAACGAAAGTATTGATACCGTTGTTGGGATTTTATACGTCAAAGACTTGTTACCACACCTTCAGAAAAAACAATTTGATTGGACTACACTACTAAGAGAACCGTTTTTTGTTCCTGAAAATAAAAAATTAGATGATTTGATGGTGAAATTCCAGGAGAAAAAAATCCATTTAGCCATTGTAGTTGATGAGTATGGCGGAACATCTGGAGTGGTGTCTCTTGAAGATATCATCGAAGAAATTGTGGGGGACATTAGTGATGAGTTTGACGATGACGATTTGATTTACTCAAAGCTCGATGCTCATAACTATGTTTTTGAGGGTAAAACAACGCTAAAAGATTTTTATAGAATCATCAAATTGGAAGATGAATCTGTTTTTGAAGATGAGAAAGGAGAAGCAGAAACCCTTGCAGGATTTGTTCTTGAAATTTCCAAAAGCTTCCCAAAAGTGAACAGTATAATTGCGTTTAAAACGTATCTGTTTACTATTGAAGCGCTCAATAATAAACGCATCAAACAACTCAAAGTAACTCTAAAAAAATAATGAAACCTTACGCTTTTATTTTATGTGTTTTTATGTGTTTTTCTTGTGACGAAATCCATGTGCCAAAACCAAAGGCCTTTTTGAGTCTGGATTATCCAAAAGCAACCTATTTAAAAAGTCAATTAGACATCCCTTTTGAGTTTGAGAAAAATAAATTAGCGCGGCTGAATGTTTCTAAAAAAAACAACACGCTAGAAGGAATTGTACTTCGCTATCCTACCCTAAAAGCATCTGTTTTTATCAATTATAAAAAAATAGATAACAACCTCGAAAAGTACATTTCAGACACGCGGTCAATGACTAAAAAACACCTTCAAGTAGCAGATGAGATTTCTGAACGGATGTATGAAAATACACAACAGAATTTGTACGGTATGTTTTATGACCTCAAAGGAAATGTAGCATCACAGTCCCAATTTTATGTAACCGACAGTACACAACATTTTATATCGGGGGCACTTTATTTTGAAACCAAACCCAATTACGATTCTATCTTACCAGCCATCAATTACATTCAAAAAGATTTGCTGCATTTTATTGAAAGTTTACGCTGGAAATAACCTATCACTAATCCTCTGAATCCGAACCTAAAGAATTCCACCCTTGAGCTGTTAATTGAATTTTAGTCTCTGCACGTGTCACTAAATTCATCCCCACACTCGGATCCGTCATATAACCAATAACCGTTAGATTTGGATTGGCTTTAATTTTAGGGAAATCTTCTTGAGAAATAGTCATGAGAAGTTCATAATCCTCTCCCCCATTCAGAGCGACAGTTGTGCTGTCCATATTAAACTCTTCACAAGTTGAAATCACTTGAGGGTCCAAAGGGATTTTATCTTCATACAAATCACAACCAACATCGCTTTGTTTGCATAAATGAATGATTTCAGAAGACAAACCATCACTAATATCTATCATTGACGTTGGCACTACTTCCAAATCTTTTAAAAGTTTTACAATGTCCTTTCGCGCTTCAGGCTTTAGTTGACGTTCAATGATATAAGTGTAATCATCCAAATCTGGTTGACTGTTGGGATTTACTTTAAAAACTTCTTTTTCACGTTCCAGGACCTGAAGCCCTAAATAGGCCCCACCAAGATCTCCACTCACTACCAACAAATCGTTTGGTTGCGCACCACTTCGCTTAACAACCGTATCTAAATCAACCTCTCCAAGAGCGGTTACAGAAATCATTAAACCTGTTGTAGAAGAAGTTGTGTCACCTCCAACCACATCAACGCCATAAACCTCAGCGGCTTTATGAATCCCTTCATATAAGGCCTCAAGAGCTTCTAATGGAAAACGATTCGAAACTGCAATAGAAACAGTGATTTGTGTGGCATTTGCATTCATAGCATACACATCTGAAAGATTAACCATCACAGCTTTATATCCCAAATGTTTTAGGGGCATATAACTTAAATCAAAATGAACCCCTTCAACTAATAAATCTGTAGTGAGCACCACCGATTTATTTTTAAAATCTAATATCGCGGCATCATCTCCAATTCCTTTAATCGTGGAATTATTCTTATCCGTAAATTGCTTGGTTAAATGATCAATTAATCCAAATTCTCCTAAACTGCTTAAGGGTGTGTTTTCTTGGTTTTTATCTTCTATCATACTGCAAAAATAAGACGCTTTTGGAGAATTCCTTATACAAAAGATGCATAATTCAACTGATTTTCATTTATATATAATTTTTTGACGTAAATTACGTTCCATGAATATACCTAAATTCTATACTATGAAAGCTATTTTTTCACATCTGTTGTGTGTTTTTATTGTCATTGGAACTATATTCTCTTGTAACAATGAACCTACGGGAGCTGTGTCCACAGATTCTGATGGGGATGGAATTATTAATAGTATTGATAATTGCCCTGAAATTGCCAACCCAAATCAAGAAGATTCCGATGGTGATGGTATTGGAAATGCTTGTGATTTAACAGATAACACAGATACAGATGGCGACTCCATAATTGACTCCCAAGACAACTGTCCTGAGAAGGCAAATCCAAACCAAATAGATACCGATGGTGATGGTATTGGCGATGCTTGTGACCCATTAGCGCCTTGCGAGAATGGAATGGCAGACATATACCCTTGTAATGGCTATGATCTTGTAGGTTATTTGTCTTTAGATGATTTGACTCCTGGTAATGGCGCAGGCAGTCTCTCTGGAAATGATTCATGGGGCTGGACGGACCCAACAACTAATAAGGAATATGCACTTGTTGGGCTCAATTCTCATGCAGCTTTTGTAGATATAAGCAATCCTGTGGCGCCTATTCTTGTGGGAATTCTCCCTACAGCCACCGTTAATAGTTCATGGAGAGATATAAAGGTTTATCAAAATCATGCTTTTATAGTGAGTGAAGCCAATGGCCATGGCATGCAAGTTTTTGACTTGACTCGCTTACGATCTGTTGCCAGCCCTCCTGAAACGTTTAATGCAGATACACATTTTACTGAGTTTGGGAGAGCTCATAATATTTTTATTAACGAAACTTCTGGATATGCCTACGTGGTGGGTACCAATCGTAACGGTCCTTTTTCGGGGGGTGCCTGGTTTATAAATATCCAAAATCCAACCTCACCTGTTTCAGAGGGTGGCTTTGCTGCTGGAGGCTATTCTCACGATGTACAGGTGATTACCTATACAGGGCCCGACAGCGATCATACTGGAAAAGAAATATTAATAGGCAGTAACGAAAATGAAATTGTAATTGCGGATGTTTCAGACAAAGCGAATCCTACAATTTTATCGACTGTCACCTACTCTAATGTTAGCTACACCCACCAAGGGTGGTTTACAGAAGACTTAAACTATTTTATTGTAGGAGACGAGCTAGATGAAAGAGATTTTGGTAACAATACCAGAACTTTAGTATTTGACTTATCGGATTTAGACAACCCTGTTTATACCTTTGAGTATTTAGGCCCTACCGCTGCCATAGACCATAACGGCTACCCCTATGGAAATGATTACTTTTTGGCCAATTATCGTGCTGGAGTGCGTGTCCTTGATTTATCTCAAATTGGAAATAACTCTTTAACTGAAATCGGCTATTTTGACACCTACCCCGACAATGATAGTGCAGCATTTGATGGTGTATGGAATGTATATCCTTTTTTTACGAGTAGAAATATTGTCATTAGTGATATTGATCGTGGATTGTTTATCATTCGAAAAAGCGAATAATCTTTTATGCATAAAGTATCTTTATACCTTCTTTACAGTGTGTGTTTTATAACACTCTCTTTGATGGGTTGTTCGGAAGACAATGACAACTCTACCCCACAAGCACCAGACATTGTAGTCGATTTTATAACCACCTTAGGAGGTTCAAAAAATGAAAGTGCACAAGCCGTGGTAAACACAACAGACGGCGGATATGCCGTTTTAGGACACGCCCAAAGTATGGACGGAGATGTCACTAATAAGTCAAATGAATCTTATGACTATTGGGTGCTAAAATTTGACACAACCAATCAACTACAATGGCAAAAAACCTATGGTGGGAGTGATGACGATAGAGGAACTGATTTAATTCAAACTTCCGATGGTGGTTATGCTGTGATTGGAAAAAGCAAAAGTAATGACCTTGATGTTTCTGAAAATGCAGGCTTTGATGATTTTTGGGCTTCTAAACTAGACAGCAGTGGCTCAATTTCTTGGGAATATACTTTTGGATTTGCAGGAAGCGACACGCCGTATTCAATCATTCAAACCAAAGACAACGGATACTTGTTGTCAGGTGTTTTGGATGTCTCAGCTTCTAATGGTCAAGGCGATCGAAATTCAATTGGAAGCCGGCACGCAGGGGGCGATTATTGGGTGATTAAATTAAATGCAAGTGGTGTCAAACAATGGAGCAACTATTATGGTGGAAGTTTTACAGACACGGCCTACGATGCCATTCAAACCGAAGATGATGGTTATATAATTATTGGCTCTTCAGATAGTGATGATGTAGATATCTCAAATCCTCGTGGAAGTTACGATTTTTGGGTTATTAAAATCTCTGATACTGGCACTTTGGTTTGGGAAAAATCCTTTGGCGGCAGCGAAATTGATGAAGCGCATGCCATAAGTAAAACAGCAGATGGAAACTATCTAATTGTAGGAGATACTAGAAGTAGTGATTTGGACATCTCTCAAAACAATGGCGCCGCAGATTTATGGGTCATGAAAATAACTCCCGATGGCACTTTGCTTTGGGAAAAAACCTTGGGTGGTAGTAGTTTTGATGTTGGAAGGTCTATTTCAAAAACACAAGACAACGGGTTTTTAATATCTGGAAGTTCACGAAGTACCAATGGAAACCTTACTTCTAATAAAGGACAGAATGATGCATGGGTCGTAAAAATTAATAGCAGTGGCAACTTAGAATGGCAAAAAGCCATAGGCGGCAGTGAAGTCGATTTTTTTTATGATGTAGTAGAACTCAACGACCAAACAATTGTAGTGGTTGGAGACTCCAATAGCTCCAATGAAGATATTTTTGAAAACAAAGGGTTTACTGACCTATTAATACTTAAATTAAAATGAACCAATTATATACAATATTAATATTTAGCTTAGTGCTTATATTTGGATGTAGTTCAGATTCAGATGACGTTGTAGCACCTGCAAATATAACGATTGCATTTTCTCATTATTGGGAGGATGTGCCCGTGTCGAACTCTGATTTTAACTCTCTTAATTATACAAATGATCATGGCGAACTATTGAGCATTGAACGCTTACGCTATTTAATTTCAGACGTTGAATTTACTAAAACAGATGGGCAAACCATTTTGATAGAAGGCTACAACTTAGTGGATGTTACCAATCAAACCAACCTGTCTTATACACCTATTGAAAAAATCGAAAAAGGCACTTACAGTAATGTCTCTTTTATATTTGGGTTGGTAAATGAAAAAAATACCGATGGCACTTACAACGATTTGAATGCGGCGTCGTGGAATGTGCCCTCTATGCTTGGTGGTGGGTATCACTACATGCAATTAGATGGAAAATTCATAAATAGTAATAATGATGCGCAAGGCTATAATTACCATGCCATCCGAGCAGCTGACAATGCTGGGGCAAATCCAACCTTTCCACAAGACACTTTTTTTAGAGTGGACTTGGGGGCAATTACGATTGAATCTGATGTAGAAATTAGCATCGCGATGCATATTGAAGAATGGTTCAAAAACCCTAATTCATGGGATCTTAATGTGTATAATCAAATGCTTATGCCAAATTCTGCAGCTCAAATTTTGATGTATGAAAATGGACAAAACGTATTTACTTTGGAAGGGATAAACTAGAAAAAATGACACCAAAAACATCTTATTTTTTTATAGTTATGTTTGCTTTGTGTATTGCATCTTGCAACAACGATTCCGTGGAGTCTTATGTATATACACCTACGCCGCGTCCGCTAGAAATTCCTCAATTGTTCCAAGACCTCATCTTAGACCCTGTCATTCCTTCAAATAATCCCCAAACAGAAGAAGGCATCACTCTAGGAAGAAAACTGTTTTTTGATCCCATTTTATCTGCTGATAATACTCAAGCATGTGCAGGTTGTCATAAAACATCCAACGCATTTACTGATGATACCCGCTTTAGTGATGGAATCGACGGCTTGTTTGGGAACCGAAACTCAATGCCTCTTTTTAATTTAGCATGGAATTATGACAACAAATTCTTTTGGGATGGACGCGAGTCTGGACTTGAAAATCAGGCATTTGAACCTGTCACCAATCCCATCGAAATGCACACTACATGGGAAGCGGTTACACAAAAACTACAGCAGCATTCTGAATACCCTGAGCTTTTTAATGCAGCATTTGGCACGGCCACTATTGACTCTGTTTTGGTATCTAAAGCCATCGCTCAGTTTGAGAGAACACTCATTTCGGCGAATTCAAAATTTGACAAATACCTTCAAGGTAACGCTATCTTAACTCCTGAAGAAACAAATGGGTTTAATATTTTTATGGACGAATCTAAAGGCGATTGTTTTCATTGTCATGGGAGCGACAACAATCCACTTTGGACAGATAATAAATTCCATAATAACGGCTTAGACACTGCTTTTTCAGACCTTGGTTTTGGGGAGGTAACTGGCGATCCGGCGGATAACGGAAAATTTAGGTCTCCTTCCTTAAGAAACCTTGCTTTCTCAGCACCTTATATGCATGATGGACGGTTTGAAACACTTGAAGAAGTTATCAATCATTACAGCGAAGGCTTACAAAATTCTCCAACCATTGACCCCTTAATGAAAAAAGTGGACCAAGGTGGTGTACAACTCAGCCTTCAAGAAAAAGCCGATCTAAAGGCATTTCTTTTAAGCTTAACGGACCTAGATTTTATAAATAATCCGAACTTTTCTAACCCATAGGCAAATCCTATAAACGCATCTATTAATATAATGTTAGGATGTATGGAAATCCCCTCTGTATGTTGTATATTTGTGCTCTATTTAGAAAGTATCTACATAAGCATTATGATAAAAGTATCTGAAACAGCTAAAAGTAAAGTCTTGCAATTAATGCAAGATGACGGATTTGACCCTACCAATGACTTTGTTCGAGTTGGGGTTAAAAGTGGGGGGTGTTCAGGGTTATCTTATGACTTGAAATTTGACAAATCTCAGAGTGAAGGCGACAAATTATTTGAAGACAACGGTGTGAAAATCGTGGTTGATACAAAGAGTTTTTTGTATCTCATTGGAACAACTTTAGAGTATTCTGGTGGCCTAAACGGTGCAGGATTTGTGTTTAATAACCCCAATGCAAATCGTACTTGTGGGTGTGGAGAATCTTTTTCTTTATAATATAATTTTATTAGTGGTATGAGTAAGTACACAGAAGATGATTTAAGAGAAGAATTAAAA
>MDSY01077528.1_pt1 | contig 25137 bp, 24 predicted proteins | sample 811131 | NCBI WGS metagenome assembly MDSY01 (sample SAMN05326643, study PRJNA326480) | marine metagenome | isolation source: seawater | place: Atlantic Ocean: South West | collected 2010
CAGCAATCTTCATCTGCATAGCCATCCTCACCATCTTTGAAGTAGTCAAAAGGGTTGCCCTTTCAGTGTCTGACATTGCCGCAAGTCGCTGCTCTAGTGGCACGTCTGTTTTGCTTGGACCTAAAGCCTGCATGAATTGCTGAAGTTGCGGGCTACGCTTGGTTGGCTGTTGTGCATCAGAGGCCATTAAGCCTTTAGGTTCGTTCATGTTTGTATCCCTTTATGTTATGTTATGTTATGTATGGGTGGTTGCTGTTGCACGGTTTCCGTGAGTTTTTTTATTGTACTTTTGTGAAATCTAACAACTGACGATTAACACTATGCGGACCCGTTAAGATCAGAGTATTGGTGGAGTATGAAATGTATTTAGACTGTTGATATAGCTGTGTTTTACTGCAAGTTGTTTACAACAATTTACGTGTAAAATAAGTGTTAAGCCATTATCAGGGAGGCATCGTCTAAATATGCATCCAGCAGGTCACTGATTACCAATGCGCCAGACGCTTTAGCTGTGGGAGAGATAAGCAAACGCTGCTCCACCATCTTGTCCAGATATGAAACAAGTTTGGTACTGAATCCATAGCGATGGTAAGTACCTGCCCTGCGTGTACCAACGTCAATCGTTGTATCTGCTTTGAAGGCTTCAACTACCATTGCAGCCAAAAGCTTGTGTAACTCACCATTGAGGCTGCTACGCTTGAATGGAACAACGCCTGATGCTCTCAGGATGGATAACAGCGTGTCCGCTTGCTCTTGGTATAGCGGATCATTGGTCTGCAAACGCTTTGTCGCTCTTTCTAATAGGCTGAAGACATTCAAACGTGAACCTCCTCATATATGTTGAAGAAAGCTGCGCCATGATGTTGATACGCTTTGGTCCTTTGTTTTGCTTTATGGGGGGATATAAGCAGGGCCTAAAAAGGGTGGCTGCTACTGGGATACTGGTACAGTATAAGGTCTTTGATGTCAATCAATAAAGACAATACTAAGGACAATACTTTATAGCTATTCCAAAGCTGACATAAATCATGTATTTATATTTAAATTTTATATAACAATACGATATTATTACTTTAGGTGACTGTATTGTCGAAGAACAAGAGAGTTCGGGCTTCTCACGACCCACCATTCACACAATTAGATTGTTAATTTAACGCAACCTGTGGTTGCTTCCGCGCGTACGCTGTTATGCGGGGTAGATCTCAGCCAAGGATGAGGGCGCGACGCGGGCTGTGCGGCGCATTTGGCTGTGATCAGTGATCAGCGCTTTTCCATTTGATTTGGGTAAGGTAAACGATGCTGCTATCAACACTAACCATCACATCACCGTCCTGAATATTGACCTGCAGCCGCATAGAACGACTTGCCTGCAAAGCCAGTTCACTGGTGTCCTTCTCAGAAAAGTTAATAACCTGAAGGTTATCAAAGCGGGTAGTTTTGTTTTGGATTTTTTCCCACCACATCTCAGCCGTCCTGCCGCCGTAGCAATAGACGACCACCTTTTTAGCTTTGCCACAGGATTGACGCACAATCTTTTCGCTTGGAAGGCCCAGGGAAACCCAGAGCTCCAGCTCACCGCTCAGGCTTTTTTGCCAAATGTCAGGCTCATCATCCGTTGAGATGCCTCTAGAAAATTCCAATTTCTCATGGGCATTCAGTGCAAAAGTGAGAATGCGTACCATCAACCGTTCATCTGTCTCTGAAGGGTGTTTGGCGACGGTCAGATTATGGGTCTCGTAATAGTGACGATCCATATCAGAGACGGAAAGTTCAACTTTATAAATGGTGGCTTTTTGCGCCATGACGGTTTCCTAGAATGAGAAGATTGGGTTGTTTAGAATGGCTGGTGACTTTGTGAAAGCAAATAAAAAAGGTGGCTTCAAACTTATGCGGGCAACCCTTACCCATTCAAGGGTAATTTCGCCTCGGTGCCAACCCACTTAAGCGGAGGCAATGTCAGATCACTTGCGCATGGGAGGAAAAGTGTTTGGCCCAGCAAATGGAGACTACCCTCTGGTCACGCGCCTGACTTAAAGTCATAGATCACGGCTTATGACAGCTCTGTTCTGACCCTGCCTATGTGGTAGAAAAGTGATATACTGCATGATTTTGATCACATGCGGTTCTTGTCGTTGCAGGGGCATTCTTCATGTGGAATAACTGCGTGACACTTTGACCACAGGAATACGTGATATGATTGACTTTTCGACTCGCCGGACCACAATGGTTGATACGCAAATTAGGCCAGCTGATGTGACTAAATTTCCGATTATCGAGGCGATGTTGCACGTACGTCGTGAAATGTTTGTGCCCGACGATCTGCGCGAAACGGCCTATGCTGATGCGGTTTTAAACTTGGGGAAGGGGCGCAGCATGCTCGAGCCGCGCACATTTGGTAAGATGCTGGACGCGGTTGATATCCAAGGCAATGAATTGGTGTTGGATCTGGGCTGCGGGCTTGGCTATTCTGCCGCTGTGATCGGTAATTTCTCTGAAGCTGTTGTTGCAATTGAAGAAAATGAAGATATGGCTGCGGAAGCAGAATCTATTCTGGCGGCTGAAGGCTGTTTGAATGTGGCTGTGGTCCAAGGCAAACTGGCCGAAGGCGCGGCACAACATGCTCCATTTGATGTTATTATGATAGAAGGTGCGGTCGAAGAAATTCCTGCTACTTTGGTGTCGCAATTGGCCGACGGTGGCCGCATGGTTGCCGTGTTTAGCCAAAAAGGCCAAGGCGTGGTTCGGGTTGGATATAAGACCGAAGGGCATATATCGTGGCGTTTTACTTGTAACGCCTATGCGCCTATGTTGACTGGTTTTCATAAAACGCAGGCCTTCACGCTTTGAGTGTTGCGAGATGATTCTTTTGCCTGGGGGGCATGTGATGTTTGGACGAAAATTTGCTGAGGTAACCTGTGCGGCTCTTTTGATCTTAACTGCGCCGTCTGTCGGGGCTGCAGACAGCCTGCGCGACAGCCTGCGCAATGCCTATCAAAACAGCGGTCTATTGGTGCAAAATCGAGCCTTGCTACGTGCGGCGGATGAAAAGGTTGCAGGCGCGGTTGCTGCTCTGCGTCCAGTGATCAGCTGGAGCACCAAATATTCCTATAGTTCCGCAGGCGTTGGTGATCCCAATTCGCTTGTCACAAGTTTGAGCGCATCTTGGCTTTTGTATGATTTTGGTCAATCCGATCTGAAAACAGACTCCCTCAAAGAAACCGTTTTGACGACCCGTCAATCTCTGAAATCGATCGAGCAAGATGTTCTCTTGCGGGCGGTCAACGCGCATATGAAATATCGTCGAGCTGTTGAATTTGTCTCGCTGCGCTCTGCGAATGTTGAGTTAATTGTTCAAGAACTCCGCGCCGCTAAAGACCGTTTTGAAGTGGGCGAAGTGACCCGCACCGATGTGGCGCTTGCTGAGGCCCGTTTGGCCAGCGCGCGTGCAGGATTTGCCACAGCAGAAGGCGACTTGGCAAAGGCCGCTGCGGAATTCCAAGCTGTTGTCGGGCGCAAGCCTGGCAACTTGATCACACCTTTAAGCCTGCCTGATTTACCCAATGATGTGGCGGCTGCCATTGCAATGGCGCAGGTCAATCATCCAGCTCTGAAACGCATGCAGCATGCGGTCGCGGCGTCGGAGTTAAACTTGAAGATTGCACAGCTGTCCAACCGGTTCACTTTGTCTGGCGCTGCGGGTTTGAAGGATACGGATTCGACCAATGGTTTGTCGCGTAGCTTAAGCGTGACGGCTGGGGGCCCGATTTACAGTGGTGGTGCGATTGCATCAGCTTCTCGCGCGGCCATGGCCCAACGGGATGCCACACGGGCGGAACTGCATGTAACCCGTTTGAATATTGACCAATTGGTGCGTAACTCTTTTGTGCTTTTGGATGTGGCACGCGCCAGCGGTGAGGCGACAGATCTTCAGATCCAGGCGGCCAGTGTGGCGTTTCGTGGTGTGCGTGAAGAGGCCTCCCTCGGTTCAAGGACCACTCTGGATGTGTTGAATGCAGAACAGGAATTGCTCGATGCCCGCGTCAGCCGGATTTCTGCCAGTATTGATGAGCAAATTGCCGCCTATACGGTTTTGGCCTCAATGGGTAAATTGACGGCTGCATCGCTGAACCTTGGAGTCAAAACCTATAATCCGGTAGAATATTATAATTTGGTGAAAACGGCACCGACAGCGAGAAGCACACAGGGCGCGGCCTTGGACAGGGTTCTCAGGAGTTTGGCTGGAAATTAATTTTATTGTCGGTCGTCTGAGTTTCAGTTTTTGACAGTGTTTGGCCAGATGGAAAGGATCAGATATGGCAGATGAGAAAGCACATTCAAAACCTGAAAAATTGGTGTTGTCTGCGCAGCTCTCAGTCGCGTCAAAAAAAACCACACAACCGTCAAAGCCGCTGGTGCTGACCGCTGATCAACTTGTGCCAAAACCCAATGCGCAAAATCCCTTTGTATTGTCAGCCGCAGCGCAGATAAAACCAACCCAAGCAAAACCGCTCAGGCTGGCCAAGCCAAAATCAAAACAGGCCGCTGATCAAGACAACAAAGCCCGCACCGGCTTGGAACAACGCATTGCAGCCGTTCTGTCCAATGTTGAAATCTCGATATCGGGCTATGATTTGCGCTCGGCTGACGGCAACAGCTTTGATGCAGAATCTGAGGCGTATGATCGGCAATACAAGAAGTTAATAGCCTCGGTGCGTGAGGCTATCGCCGGGCCTTTGGGTGATGATATTTCGAAAGTTGTCAGGTCGATGATCAGCAAAAAACTTGCTGAAAAAACTTCTCCAGCTGGCAAAGACTAGCCAAAGCTACGGCGCAACCTCGCCCGCCAGTGATATAAGCCCTTCCACATCCATATGCTGCTCAATGAAACTGGCCAATTGGTCCAAAGTCTCATGCACAGTTGTGTCGTAGGAGGTGAGCTGTGATCTGGTGCCAATCTCTGCCAAAATTTCGGCGCGAAAGCTGTCGGAGGCGAATAGACCGTGCAAATAACATCCGCGCACGCTCTGATCTGACGACATGGCCCCCTCAGGGCGATCTGTCAGCTGTAACCATGGGGTGTAGCAATCTGGCCCTGTGGTTTTGCCAAGATGGATTTCGTAGCCATCCACAGGCGTTTTACTGGCAACTGTATGTGCTTTGGCCAAGGATAGGTTCTTTTTTGGGGTCATTGTGGTTTCAATGTCCAAATATCCCAATCCCTCAACCGAGCATGCCGCCCCTTCAATCCCTTCAGGATCATGTATTTTACGTCCTAGCATCTGATAGCCTCCACAGATGCCAACGATTTTTCCGCCGCGACGGTGATGCGCTTGCAAATCAATATCCCAACCATTGGCGCGGAAGTTTTTCAAATCACTAATGGTTGATTTACTGCCCGGCAGGATCACCATAGCAGCGTCACCGGGCAGGGGTTGGCCCTGCTCAATGATCTCAACTGTTACATTGGGTTCAGCCACCAATGGATCCAAGTCGTCGAAATTGGCAATGCGTCCCAAACGCGGGACTGCGATCTTGATCTCACCGCCGGGTCTTGTGGCGATGTCCATTACATCTTCGGCAGGCAATTTCCAAGCGTCAGCAAACCACGGCAAGACGCCCAGATTGCGCCAGCTGGTCTCGTGCGCTATGGTGATCATCCCATCGTCGAACAGCGAGACATCGCCGCGAAATTTATTGATGGCAAAGCCGGTGATCCGGTCGCGATCTTCGGGCGGCAAAACCACATAAGTCCCCACCATTTGTGCAATAACACCGCCGCGGTCAATGTCGCCGATCAAGACGACTGGCACGTTGGCGGCTTCGGCAAAGCCCATATTAGCGATGTCACCGGAGCGGAGATTGATTTCCGCCGGGCTACCTGCACCTTCAATGATCACATAATCAACAGTTTTGGCGAGGTGGTGGAAGGACGCCAGCACCTTTGGCATCAACTGTGGTTTTAGTTTTGAGTATTCGCGGGCTTTGACTGTGGCCATGCGATGACCCTGCACAATCACTTGTGCTCCAATATCTGTTTCGGGTTTGAGCAATACGGGGTTCATATCCACAATTGCCGGCCGCTTACAGGCCATGGCTTGCAAGGCTTGCGACCGGCCAATCTCGCCGCCATCAACCGTCACAGCAGCGTTGTTTGACATGTTTTGCGGCTTGAAAGGTGCGACGGAATACCCGCGTTTGACCAAGGCACGACAGATCCCAGCCACCAGCATGGATTTGCCAACGTTTGAACCGGCTCCTTGAATCATGATCGCTTTGGTCATTTGCCCCGCTCCCTAGGCTTTGCATAATGAACTCAGACCGAAAAAAAACACCTTGAATGTGGCTGATAAATTATTTTTTTGCGGCACAGGATATCAGAGATTCAGCGTCCGAACACAAAGCGCACCAATTTGGGCGTGCTTTTGTAACGTATCCAAATTGATTGGTTTAGGCGGCTTCTGCCTGCTGACGGCGTTCGCTTTCTTCACGGCTCAAAGCCACGGAGGTGCGAATTCCTTTGCCGACAAAATCCATCAGGCCGGAGACAACACGTTCATTAGGGTCGATGCCAGCGCAAGACAGAACTTCGCGGCCATCACGAGAGCGCGCCCAGCGAGCGATTTGCTCGGGACCATTGCCATATTTCTTATCATCCGCGATCGCGTCATCCAATGCTGCCAAGACAACGGCTGCAAATAGTTTACGGGCGCGGTTGCCCTGTTCGTTGTTAAAGGCGTTTCCGTCGACGAAATCTTTCATCTGGTATCCTTTTAATTCTTACGCTTGAACTTTTTATTGTTGGCTCCTTATGAAGCAACTAAACCGATTCGGGTGCGCTCTTTTGGAATGCCTGCCATGCGTTGAGTGCATAGCTCTGACCAGTCGTCGTTTTCTTCTCTAGGCTTGAAACAACAATATCGTTTCGATATAGGCTCGATTGAGTCACTTTCAACCTTTTGCCTAAGGTTTTATAAATGCCAAAGATTAACGGAAACGAAATACGCATTGGAAACGTGCTGGAGCACAACGGTGGTCTGTGGAGCGCTGTTAAGGTCGATCACGTCAAACCCGGTAAAGGCGGAGCCTTCGCCCAGGTGGAAATGCGCAATCTGCGCAATGGATCAAAACTCAACGAGCGGTTTCGCTCTGCTGATAAGGTCGAGAAGGTCCGTTTAGAGCAAAAAGATCAGCAGTTCTTGTATGAGAATGATGGTATGTTGGTGTTCATGGATATGGAAACCTACGACCAAATTGAGCTGCCAGCAGAATTACTCGGGGATCGGCGTCCCTTTTTACAAGACGGTATGACGGTGCAAATTGAATATCACGAAGAAGAAGCGCTGCACGCGTCGTTGCCGCAAAAAGTAACTTGCATGATTGTGGAGACAGAACCTGTGGTTAAGGGGCAGACCGCCGCTAATTCTTTCAAACCTGCGATCTTGGATAATGGCATCAAGGTTATGGTGCCTCCGTTTGTGGGCCAAGATGAGATGATTATCGTGGACACAATCTCTATGGAATATACCGAACGCGCCTAAACGGTGACGATCGCGTCCCCTGCCGTCATATGGTCTGAGATGCGATCAAAGCGCAGATAAGCCAAAGCGAGCCCGCCGTGTTGTGTATAAATCACACCGGCGGGTTTTTTATTGGTTATGATAGGAGTACCACTGGGTGCGGATCCGCTGATTTTCACTTGGCGGAGACCTTTGCGCAGCTCGGTTTTGTGCTTCATACGCGCTACGATCTCTTGACCAACATAGCAACCCTTCTTGAAATCTACGCCATTGAGGCGCTCAAAATCCATCTCCAATATGAAACGATCTGGCTCCAGCTCAAGGCCAGTTTCAGGAATGATATGCACCACACGCAAGGCGCGCCAGTCAATCACATCGCTGTCTTGCCCCTCATAGGCCCGCCAGCCCATGGCTGGGGTCCTTGGATCGGGGTACGCACCTTCCGGCACAGGTCCCAAACCGCAGTTGACCGGACACGTGATAGGCCTAATATCCACCTTCGCGCGCAGCCGGTACATGCTCAAACGCGACAATAGGCTTGGCTGCAATGTCTCGGCAACATCAATTAAGATATCACCTTCTCGAACCAGCACGAAGAAATCCGCTAGGAATTTCCCTTGAGGGGTCAGCAAGGCCGTGTAGTGCAGTCCCTGGCTCGAAATGTCATTGGTCACCAAGTTTTGCAAAAAGCCAATTCGCTCATCGCCGGTCACTTGAAGTATGCCGCGGGGGTGTTCGGGCTGGGCCATGGGCTGTTCCTTCGGTTCACTATTCCGTATAATCTGTTTTCACAGCAAAGCCAGAGGCCACATGTCCGCACCGATTTCAATTGTCATTCCGACGTTCAATTCTGCGTGCTCTCTTCCGGCCACCCTGCTGTCGTTGATGGAGGGACTGGACGCAGGTTTGATCTGTGAGGTCGTCGTCACTGACGGCGGCTCGAACGACGCTACGCTAGTCATTGCTGAGGCTTGGGGGGCCGAGGTCATAGCTGGCGCCACCTCACGCGGTGGACAGCTGCGCCGCGGCGTGGCGGCTTCGCGGGGGGAGTGGGTGATGGTTCTGCATTCGGATACTATTTTGCAAGATGGTTGGGTTCGAGAGGTGCAAAAACGGATGCACGGAGGGCCGCTGTGTTTTTCCTTGGCATTTAGAGCCCCTGGCATAGCAGCAAAGCTGGTGGCGGCATGGGCCAATCTACGCACCGATGTGCTGCACCTTCCTTATGGTGATCAGGGGCTGTTGTTGAGCCAAAAAGACTATGATGCCGCAGGTGGCTATCTTGATCAACCTTTGATGGAGGATGTGGCTTTGGTCCGCGCGCTTGCCCAGCGGGTGCGCCGGATACGCGCCCATGCCTTCACTGGGGCAAAAAAATATCAACAACAAGGTTGGATGCGCCGTGGGGCCAAAAACCTGATCTTGCTGTTGCGGTATTTGGCCGGGGCTAAGCCAGAAGATCTGGTGCGGGCCTATCAGCCTTCAGAGCCGCCAAACTGAATTCTGCATAAGTCGGAATAATAACCACCCAATGCGATCAATTTCGCATGGGTGCCACACTCAATAATACGGCCTTCGTCCATCACAATGATCTGATCTGCAGCCACAATGGTCGAAAGCCTATGCGCGATCACCAATGTAGTGCGGTTTTGTGCGAGTTTTTCTAGCGCATTTTGCACCAAGACTTCGGATTTTGTGTCCAGCGCTGAGGTGGCCTCATCCAACAGCAAAATCGGGGTGTCGCGGAGCAAAGCCCGTGCGATGGCCACCCGTTGACGTTGCCCGCCTGATAAATTGGAGCCGCGTGGCCCAACCTCTGTGTCTATCCCGTTGGGCAGGGTTGGCAGAAAGTCAGCGATATGGGCCGCTGTTATGACACCTTCCAGTTTTTTGGGATCAATATCGACAGCATCTAGGACGATATTGTCGCTAAGCGTTTCGTCAAAAAGCAAGCTGTCTTGCGACACCACAGAGATACTGGCCCGAAGTGCATTGGGATCAATTTCGTCATTGGACACGCCAGAGACTGTAATTTTACCAGAGTTGTGGCCGTAGAGCCGGGTCAAAGCATTGAATATTGTGGTTTTGCCAGCACCTGAAGCGCCGACCAAAGCGGTGGTTTTGCCTGCTAAGGCGATGAATGAAACATCGTTCAAGACCAGCATATCGTCAAAACTCAGGCTTACATTTTTAAATTCAATATCGCCGGTCGCAGTAAAATGTTTTGGAGTGTTCGGGCCAAGTAATTGGGGCTTTTGACCGAAGATATCGCGCATCCGTTGGATGGACACTGAGGCCGCATTGATCAAACCTGTGATCCCTGCCAAACGGCGCAAAGGCTCAAAAGCCAAGCCGAGCGCGCTGAAAAAGGCCATAAATTGGCCAACAGATTTAGCGCCGCTGATAATTTCATATCCGCCATAAATAATCACACCTGCAAAGCCGATGCCACTCATGATATCTACCAAGGATGGGATTACCGCTGTGCCAAATAGGGTTTTCACCTCAACTTGAATCTGTCTTTTTGTTAGGGAGTGGTAGCGGTCGGTGTAATAGCGCTCAAGCCCGTTAAGCTTGATGGTTCCGACACCGTGAAATGCTTCATTTAGCCGTGTGGCCATATTGGCGGCCACATCACGAGCTTTGACGGCTTGTTTGCGGGTGTAACGCTGTGCGATCAAAGATGGGCCCAACAGTAAAGGTGCCCCCATCAGCGCCACAACGGTCCACAGCCAATCGATTGACAACATCACACCGAATAGGGAAATCAAACCAATGAAATCGCGGGCCGCACCACGAACGAGAAGCGCCCAAATGCTACCTACCGCCTGTACATCGCCATTGACGCGTTCCATCAAATAGCCGGGAGCGTGCTTTGCGAAAAAATCCATATCCAAGCGCAAAAGGTGCTTCAAAAGATCATTTTGCAAATCAGCCACCGATTGCTTGGCGATTTTTGTCATCAAAACCCGGTGCACTACTGACAAAATACCACGGGCAAGAAATAAGCCAAATACAATCGCGCCAATGACCCAAAGTTGCGCATAGCTGCCGCCGACGAACACGCCGTCGAATAGGGGCTGCATCATCCAGGCCAATCCGCCCACCATGCTGCCTTCTATCATCATCAGCACCACGATGAAGGATAATACCCAAACATGCTGGCGCAGATAGCCTTGCCACAGCCAGACAAATAGCTTGCGTTGGTTAATGTCTTTGGCAGATGATGATTTAATGTCCATATTCGCCTGTTAGTGCTTTGTCAGCGCTCCTGCAAGAGAAGGCTGGTTGACCCGGTTGCAAACCGCGAATACCGATAAGATATCTCATTATAGGTCTTATATCATGTCACTCTCTCAAGGTCGTCAATATCTCGCAATTCCTGGCCCTTCGGTAATGCCCGATCGTGTGCTGCAAGCCATGCACCAACCCTGCCCAAATATCTATGAGGGCGGGTTGATCGAGATGACACATAGTTTGATCCCAGATTTGAAATATGTTGCCGGTACCGCAGGACATGCTGTAATTTATATCGCGAATGGTCATGGAGCTTGGGAAGCAGCGGTGTCCAATGTCTTGGCGGTGGGTGATAGGGTGCTGGTTTTGGCAACGGGCCGCTTTTGCGTGGGTTGGGGTGAGATGGCCAGCAGCCTCGGCATTGCTGTGGAAACCATCGACTTCGGCGGTCGTGATACTATTGATATGGACCGTGTGCGTGACCATCTGCGCGCCGATACCGCCGGTCGGATCAAAGCTGTGATGGCGGTGCACGTGGATACGTCAACCTCAGTGCGCAATGATATTTCAGCCCTGCGCGGTGCAATAGACGCCAGCGGCCACAACGCGTTGTTGATGGTAGATTGCATTGCAAGTCTCGGTTGTGACGAGTTTAGAATGGATGACTGGGGCGTCGATATTATGGTCTCTGCCTGCCAAAAAGGTTTAATGACTCCCCCCGGCATTGCCTTTGTCTTTTTCTCAGACAAAGCCGCAGCGGTGCGCAATGCCATGGAGCGGGTCAGCGCCTATTGGGATTGGAACCCGAGAGTTGAGCCTGATCTTTACTTTAAATACTTTTGTGGTACGGCCCCCACTCAGCATTTGCTTGGGCTGCGTGAAGCCTTGGATATGATCCGCGAAGAAGAGTTGCCACAGATTTGGGCGCGCCATGAGGCCTTGGCCAGCGCAGTTTGGGCGGCCTGTTTCGCCTGGGGTCAAGGTGGGCCGTTGACGATGAATATCGCTGATCCCGCGTTGCGCAGTCGTGCGGTGACCGCCTTGGCCATAGGTGCCCCAAGCGGCACGAGATTGCGCCGCTGGACCGAGCACCAAGCGGGCCTGACCTTGGGTATTGGCTTGAATATGGCAACGCTCGAAGATCCAAATGCGGATGGGTTTTTTCGCATTGGTCATATGGGCCATGTGAATGCGCAGATGATCATGGGCACGCTTGGCTCTATTCAGGCGGGCTTGATTGCTTTGGATATCCCGCATGGTCCGGGCGGATTGGATGCCGCAGCGCGGGCCTTGGCCGCGGCCTAGGTGTTTAGGGCGGCTTCAAGCGCAAGCGGTAAGGCTTGCGCGAAGGCCGCCATAGCGGCGGCGTCTCCACAAGATACCCTGATGCATCTGTCCATTGGCGCTGTTGCGGGCATACGAATGAAAATACCATTGGTCACCATATGGCCCAGTACTGCGCGGGCGAAATTTCCATCTCTGCCACAGTCAACGGCTACAAAATTGGCAGCAGAGGGCAGGGCGCTCAGACCATTGGCCTCGGCAATTTTGGTAATCTGCCTACGGCTCTGGCCCACGTTTTCTACAACTGAGTTGAAATAGTCTTGATCGGCAAGGGCGGCCAAGGCTCCTGCTTGCGAAATGCGTGACATGCCAAAATGATTGCGCAGCTTGTCAAAGGCGGTGATCAAGGATTTAGGTCCAATCGCATAGCCCACCCGTGCACCTGCCATTCCGTAGGCCTTTGAGAAGGTCCGCATTCGGATTACGTTTTCGGTCTCGGGCCGCAGCACAGGCGCCGTGTCTGCGGGCGCGAGTTCCACATAAGCCTCATCCAGCACCAAAAGCGTGGTGTCTGGCATCGCGTCAATCAAGGCCTGAACCGCATCAGAGTTGTGCCAACTGCCCATTGGATTGTCAGGATTGGCGAAATATACCATTTTTGCTGAGACGTCACGAGCTTTGGCGATGAGGGTCGCGGGGTCTTCATGATCAGCAGCATAGGGCACCATATGCAACACACCGCCATATCCTGAAACGTGGTAATTAAAGGTGGGATAGCCACCTTTAGAGGTGACCACTGGTGTGCCAGGCTCTACCAAGAGTCGCACGAGATAGGACAGCAGCCCATCAATCCCCTCGCCAACCATAATATGGCCGGGATCAATGCCGTGATGTGCTGCAAGGGCTTGTCGCAGGTCATAGTTTTCTGGATCACCGTATTTCCAAACCTCACTCGCGGCATGCCCCATGGCTGCAATCGCGCGTGGAGAGGGGCCAAAGACGCTTTCATTGGCCCCCAAACGTGCGACGAATTCCCGGCCCGCTGCCCGCTCTTGGGTTTCCGGCCCCACAAAGGGCACGGTCGAGGGCAAGGTTTCCGCCAATGCTGTCAGTGCAATCTTAGTCATTTGCGTGCTCCCTTGGCAATATGGCGATTCTTAGTCTTTCATATTAAACAATCTCTGCCAAACGTGCCAAGGCCTCTGATAGTTTTTGCTCTTCCTCTTCACGGGCCGCCAAATTTGCCTGTGTTTCGGCTAAAACTGCTGGTGGGGCGGAAGCTGCGAATTTGGGATTGTTCAAACGGCCGCGCAAACCGCCCAGCTCTTTGGCCAATTTTCTCATATTCTTTTCAAGCCGCGCCTTCTCGGAAGCCACATCGATGATGTCAGCCAATGGAAGGCCAAAGGGGGCATGCGGTGCTGAGACAGTAATTGCGCCTTTGGGCATCTCTGCGGCTATGGTCACTTCGGTGATCCGAGCCATTTGCTGGATTTGCGCCATGTTGGCGGCCAAGGCCGCGCTGCCTGCAGCATCGTTTTGCACCTGCACCAAAGGCACTTTTGCACCGGCTGGCACATTCATCTGCGCGCGCGCTGAGCGGATGGCATCAATCAAGGATATGGCCCAGCTAATCTCGATTGTGGCGGCCTCATCGATCAGTTCAAGCCCATAGCTTGGCCAGTCTTGATGCACCAGCATGGTGTCTCGTGTGCCAGTGATGCCCCAAAGTTCTTCAGTGATGAAGGGCATGATAGGGTGCAGCAGTGTCATGCTTTGCTCAAGCACCCAAGCCAGAGTTGTCTGCGTCTCCAATCGGCCGGCGGCGCCGCTGGAATGCTCACCCTTTAGGATGGGCTTGGACAGCTCAAGATAGCGATCACAAATCGATCCCCAAACGAAGGCATAAAGCGCAGAGGCTGCATCGTTAAAGCGATAACCATCAAGGGCCGCATCTACAGCAACCCGAACCCGGCCCACTTCGCCAATGATCCATTTGTTCAGGGCCAACTCTGGTGAGGGCATCGCATCGCTGCGGTGTTGGAACGCTTCATTATATTCCGCAAAAGAACAGGCATTCCACAGCTTGGTGCCAAAATTCCGGTATCCAGCAATGCGTTGCATATCAAGCTTCAACACGCCCCCAAGAGAGGCCATCGAGGCATTGGTGAAGCGCAGAGCATCCGCACCAAATTCGTCTATGATTTCCAGAGGATCCACCACGTTTCCGGTGGATTTACTCATCTTCTTACCTTTGGCATCACGGACCAAACCATGCAGGTAGATGGTGTTGAACGGTATCTTGTCTACCACAGCCAACTGCATCATCATCATACGTGCGACCCAGAAAAACAGGATGTCAGAGCCGGTGATCAGATCTGACGTCGGAAAGAAGCGTTGCAGCATATCATTTTGCGCATCGGTCTGCGCATCGCCCGTCCAGCCCAAGGTGCCAATTGGCCAAAGGCCAGAGGAAAACCATGTATCAAGCACGTCTGGATCACGGGTCAGCACGGCGTCAGGACCGGCCAGATTTTGCGCTTCAGCTTCGGTGGTGGCGCAATATTGCGCGCCGGAGGCATCAAACCACACCGGGATTTGATGACCCCACCACAATTGCCGCGAGATGCACCAAGGCTCAATATTTTCCAGCCAATGATAATAGACTTTCTTTTCCGTCTCTGGCAGCACTTTAACCGTGCCATCGCGCACCGCCTCCAGGGCAGGCTCTACAATCTTGGTCGTGTCGACAAACCATTGGTCGGTGAGCATAGGCTCAATCACCATCTTGGATCGGTCGCCAAACGGCTGCATGATTGGTTTGTTTTCAACCAAAGGGCGGCGGTCGGTGCTCTCAACGCCTTCGGCATCGGTGACCGTGAAATTTTCAATAACAGCGAGCCCTTCGGCGGTGATATCTGCCACAATTTTCTTACGCGCTTCAAAACGGTCCATACCGCGATAGTCTTCTGGGACTAGGTTCATAGCGGCAATTTTCGCTACGTCAAAGCTTTCCTCGCCATTGGCGATGCGCTGCGCTATTGTGGCTTGTTCTGCATAGGGCAGGCCATCGGCGCGCAAATTGGCTTTGGTGTCCATCAGATTATACATCGGAATGCCGCCACGTTTGGCGACTTGGTAGTCGTTGAAATCATGCGCACCGGTGATTTTCACCGCACCTGATCCAAAGTCCTTATCGGGGTATTCATCGGTGATGATCGGGATCAAGCGGCTCTGGGCCTTGGGACCAACCGGAATTTCGCACAGCATGCCCACGATTGGCGCGTAACGCTCATCGGTCGGATGCACAGCCACAGCCCCATCGCCGAGCATGGTTTCAGGGCGGGTGGTGGCAATAGAGATATAATCGCGTTCTTCTTCAAGCGTGATGGAGCCATCTTCATCTTTTTCGATATAGGTATAGGTGGCACCGCCCGCCAGTGGATATTTGAAATGCCACATATGCCCGGCGACTTCGATATTCTCCACTTCCAGATCGGAAATGGCTGTTTCAAAATGCGGGTCCCAATTGACCAAACGTTTGCCACGATAGATCAGGCCTTTGTTATACATCTCAACAAAAACTTTGATCACCGCATCATGGAAATTTGGGCTATTTTCATGGCCCACGCGGGTATCGCCCTGCGCTCCGGCCATGGTGAAGGCGGTGCGGTCCCAATCACATGAGGCGCCAAGCCGTTTGAGCTGGTTCACAATCGTGCCGCCAGAGCGTTCTTTCCATTCCCAAACTTTTTTTAGGAATTTTTCACGGCCCAATTCAATGCGTCTCGGTTGCTGGGTCTCGGCCAATTGCCGTTCCACCACCATCTGAGTGGCAATGCCTGCGTGATCAGTACCGGCTTGCCAAAGGGGATCGAAACCACGCATCCTATGCCATCGTACAAGAATATCTTGCAATGTATTGTTAAAGGCATGTCCCATATGCAGCACGCCGGTCACATTTGGCGGAGGAATCATTATGCAATAGCTCGACGCTCCGGGTTTGGCGTTCGCACCAGCGGTAAAGCAGCCCGCAGCTTCCCAAGCCTTGTAAAGACGATCTTCAGCTTCTGCTGCATTAAATTTTTCCATAGCCATGTGATAGGTACCCTTCGAATTTACACTCGAATACCCATTTCTATAAGTGAGTAAAAGCCCTTGGTTTTCAACGCAGCCGGTTAACGGGTCAAAGGGTCTCGCACGCCGGGACGAATGACCGATGGATCATAGGCTTGGCGGGCAAAAACCTCTTGGACGCGTTCCTCAAAATGGCTGACAGGCAGAGTGTCATAGTCTGGGTCAAAGCTGTTTTGGTCCCAGCGCTCACAGAATATGGCGCAATCGTCAAAATAGATATGCCCGCGATAGGTTTCGCGTTTATCAGGATTGGCACCCACATGCTGGCCATAATAGAGCATTTGGAAGTCGCCATGTTTCTCAACGACCCAGCTGCATTGCTCGCGCACGAACGGGCGTAAGATAGAGGCTGCATATTCGTCGTGATTATAGGGGGCGAAGATGTCGCCGATGTCATGCAGCAGGGTTGAGACGACCCAATCTATATCTGCCCCGTCACGTTCTGCCCTTGTGGCGGATTGTAACGAATGGCCGAGGCGGGGGATTTGATACCCTGACAGCCCTTCATCAAGCCCCACCAGCGCATTGAGTAGACGGCTGGCCGTGCCTTTGGTGTGTTCGATCTCATGTTTTGTGAGGAACGCGTAATCGGCGGCATCACCATCTTTCATGGCGCGGAATTTAACTTGGTCCATTATGAGTACATCGCTGTTTTGGATTTGGCACCGGCCATCATGACCGCTGCTTAGTCTTCTCTGATTGTCTCGTAGTCTAGGAGATCGTCTGGATGAAACAAGCCCTTTGGTGGTGTGCAGAGTTTGAAATTGTCAGTGTCACAGTTCCCGCGCAACGGAACGCCATAATCACGGGCTTCATTGGGTTTTTTTACATGGGGGCTGATGTAACGGATAACTACGCCAATCCTACGGTTATCGGTGGTATTTGGTCCCGAGCCATGGATCATTAAACCGTGATGCAGGCTCAATTCTCCAGTGTCCAAAGCACCGCAGGTTTTGTCTTCCTCAGCCACGTATACTTTGATCTCTTGCCCGCGTGAGAGAAGATTATGCTCATCAAAGCTGTCTTCATGGGGGATGATTAGGCTTTGGTGGCTGGCTTTGACAAAATCCATACAGCCGCTTTGCCGGGTGGCCGGGGACAGGGCCAGCCAAGCGGTGACGATCCCATCGATCTCGCCCAAACCCCAATAGGCCAAATCTTGATGCATGGTGACCATATGTTTTGTATTGGGCTCTTTGATCCAAAACTCAGTAGAATATAGCAGAATATCCGGTCCCAATACGCCTTCAACCACATCCAAAATTGCTGGATGCGCGGCGATGTCATGGGCGATAGGCATCACCACATGGGCATTGACGCGCTTGTACACAGCCAAAGGTCGCGGCAGGCCATTGTCGAGCCAATCCTGCTCGATTCCTTCCAGTTCATCACGCCAAGCCTTAGATTGCGCGGTGGAAATAGCTGAGATTGGGAAGAGATAACCATCGTCCCAATACCGCTGCTTTTGCGGCTTGGATAGGTGATTTGATATGTGGGAATCTTGCATTGTGGCCTCCATGCTGTGCGTGAGATTGGCCACAGCCAAAAACGACGGTCTCACCAAAAACCGACATGGCTGGAAAAATGATCTATTCGCTGGACAGTGCAGGCGGGCTTGATACTATTCGTGAAGAAATGGGAGCATCTTGCGTGGAAAAATTTGGGAAGAGCCAATCTGTTAAACGGCGTGAAGACGATCGATTTTTAACCGGCTTGGGTCAATATGTTGATGACACAACGCCCGAGGGTGCTCTTCACGGCTATATGTTCCGCTCGCCCTATGCCCATGGAGTGATCACCTCTTTAGATGTTGAGGCGGCGCAAGAGGCCGAGGGGGTGCATTTGGTGCTCACTGCAGATGTGTTGGATCAGGCCGGTGTTGCCGGCAAAATGGAGGCTAGCCTTCTGGAAAACCAAGATGGCAAAACTGCGCCCAACACGGATCGGTTTTTGTTGGCGAAAGACAAGGTACGCTTTGTGGGCGAACCTGTGGCGATGGTTTTTGCCGAGAGTTTGGCGCAGGCCCGTGCTGCGGTTGAGATGATCTGGCTCGAGATTGACGATTTGCCCGTGCATATGAAAGTGGGAACTGGCGGCACGCCGTTGCATGACTTGGCGCCGGACAATGTGGCCTTTGATTGGGCCATGGGGGATCTGGCGGAAATGGAGGCTGCGAAATCAGAAGCGGCCCACGTGTTGAGCTTTGAGATTGCTGACAATCGGATCATTTGCAATTCCATGGAGCCCCGCGGATGTTGGGCCAATATGGAAGAGGGGCGGTTGCACCTTTGCGTTAATGGCCAAGGCGTTTGGGCGCAAAAAGAGCAATTGGCCAATATGTTTGATCTACCGGCCTCCGAAATCCGTGTGACCAACCCAGATGTGGGTGGCGGTTTTGGTATGAAAGCTATGAGCTACCCTGAGTATTTCCTAACAGCTCAGGCCACCCGCATGCTCGGGCGGCCTGTTCGGTGGATGTCGGATAGGTCTGAGGCTATGCTGTCTGACAATGCAGGCCGTGATCTGACATCAACCGCGACAATGGCACTGAATGCGGATTTGAAAATTATTGGTTATCAAGTGCAAACCCTCGCCAATATGGGTGCTTATTCGGGGCAATTTGCCCAACCGATCCAAACCCAATTATTTTCCAAAGTGTTGACTGGGCTTTATGATATTTCGGTGGCGCATTTGCAGGTGACTGGGGTCTACACAAATACCACGCAGGTCGATGCCTATCGCGGCGCTGGGCGGCCTGAAGCGATCTATGTGTTAGAACGTGCCATGGATTATGCGGCGCGCACTTTGAACGTGGATCCTTGGGATTTCAGACGTCTGAACTTCATCCCCGCTGAGAGTTTCCCTTATAAAACCGCCAGTAAAGTCCGCTATGATGTTGGGGATTTTCACCAAGTTTTGGATCGAGTGGTCGAAAAATGCGAGCTGGCCAGCTTTGTGGAGCGGCGGGCAGAAAGCGCTGCTAAAGGCCTGTTGCGGGGCATGGGCTTGTGTTGCTATATCGAAAGCATTCTTGGCAATCCGACAGAAACCTCGCGTGTGGTATTCAATGAAGATGGCACGGTAGATCTGTTCGTAGGCACCCAATCGAATGGTCAGGGTCATGAAACGGTCTATGCCCAATATTTGGCGGATCAGACTGGACTGCCAGTTGAGATGATCCATGTGATCCAAGGTGACAGTGACAAAATCCCAACGGGTGGTGGCACTGGCGGATCTCGCTCTGCCACTGTGCAAAATACTGCAACATTGGCCTTGGTTAGCACAATAACCCAGCGCTATGCGGCATTTTTGGCCCGCCATTATAACGCAGATGCGCCTTCTGTCAGCTTTGACGATGAGGTGTTTCGGATTGCGGGCTCGAATGTTGTGTTCAGCCTTATGGATGCGGCAGATCTGGCCCGGGCTGAGGGCGAGCTGGATTTGCTCGATATGACGCAATCTGCCACGCTGGACGATTTGAGTTTTCCCAATGGCGCCCATGTGGCCGAAGTTGAGATTGACCCTGAGACCGGTCAGTCTAATGTGGTGCGCTATGTGATTATTGATGATTTCGGATATTTGCTCAACCCGATGCTGGTGGAGGGTCAGGTACATGGTGGTGTGGTCCAGGGCCTTGGCCAAGCGATGATTGAGCATGTTGTTTATGACGAGAACGGTCAACTCTTGACCGCCAGCTTCATGGATTACGGCATGCCACGCGCTGGCGATGTGCCGATGTTTGAGTTCAACTCTGTTGTGGTGCCATCAACCGCCAACCCCATCGGCATGAAGGGCTGCGGTGAGGCCGGCACCATTGGATCGATGGCGGCAGTCTCAAATGCCGTGATGGACGCTCTGGCCGAGCGTGGTGTGACCCGGGCCGATATGCCATTTACGCCGCAACGGGTGTGGTCGATGCTGCAAGAGGCGGGCTAGGGCTCAATGTCCTTTTGCATTGGATTGATTCTAAGGTCTGGAGAAATTGCTTTGGCCGCACTGTGGGCGAAGCAAATCCCTCTCGTAGGGCGTTCACCCATGTCATCATTCTCGATGCTACGATGTCTTTGAGAGAACCTGGCTATCAAACCAATGCTGCGCTTGCCTATGAGTTGCTCACGTGCGGGCTAGCTCAAAATATTTTCCTACAGTACCGACCTGGGCTGCAATTTGAACGTCACAACCTTCTGGCCTCAGGCTAGGCAGTGATTACCGGCAGTGGGATCAATCGACAAATTCAACAGGTCTACGGTGCTTTGGCTAACCGCTACTGCCCGGGTGATTAGATCTTTTTAATTGGGTACTCGCGCGGGGCTTTTTGGGCGCAAGTCGGCTTCTCATCGCCCCTTCAAAACGCTATGTTGGTCGCGATCCCTCGGCGCGCATTCATGGCTCTATGCCCGTTGGCAGCGTTGGTGTGCTAGCTGATTTTCATTATGATGCAGGTGGTTGACCCGGTGGCGTAGACCTTACCGTCTTCAACACCACGGATTTCCCCCGCAGCCACGCCGGTGGAGAGTCCCACATGCTGCACCCAGCCGCGCGCTGCCACCTGCAGGCCAATGGGGATCGAGCGGGTGATATTCACCTTATACTCAAGGGTCGTGTAAATGCTGCCCCTGGGGACTTTGGTCATAACAGCACAGGCCATGCAGCTGTCGAGCACCGCTCCGTACCAGCCACCATGCAAGGTGCCCATTGGGTTTGTATGATCAAAATCTGGCATTCCTGTAAAGGTGACCTCACCGTCTAGGACCTCTGCCAGAGTATAGTTCAAAACTCGTGCTATGGGCGGGCGCGGCAATGTCCCGTCGCGCATGGCACACATGAAATCAAATCCGGACATCGACAATAATTGCGCGCGGTCTGGTAAATCAGCGAAGGTGGTTGCATCAGGCATCTGTTGTCCTTTGATAATACCTCCAGCCTAGCGTGCCAACTTACGGTCTTCAAGCAACCTGACGTAGGGTTTGCGTGGGGGACTTGCCAATGGCGGTGCAAATCGCGGCCACGACCGTTGCGCGGTTCATGGTATAAAAATGCAGCTGATCTACGCCCGCTCTGACTAATTTGTCGTACAGCTCGCTGGCCTGTGCGATGGCCATGAGCTCGGCGCGTCCTTTGGGGGCGGAGCGGGCAAAGTTCTTCATGTCGCATCTGTTGAAACTGGCGCGCACTGAGCCTGTGAAATTGCAACGCAGCTAGCCCTTGGCAAGTCTGCTTTGGGGGCGTATAGCCCACTCCTGATTTGCAGGAGCATCACAATGGCACAAAGTGCAAATATGAACGTAATGATCGCTACCGCCCGCAAGGCTGGCCGAGCATTGGCGAAAGATTTTCGCGAAGTTGCGAACCTGCAGGTGTCGGTCAAAGGCGCTGGCGACTTTGTGACTCGCGCTGATATGCATGCGGATCAAGTGGTGAAAGAAGAACTGATCGCTGCCCGCCCAACTTACGGCTTTTTGGCCGCAGAACGCAATGAAATTGAAGGCAAAGATCCAACCCGCCGTTGGATTGTTGATGCAATGGTTGGCGCCACAAACTTTCAACACGGCATGCCGCATTTCGCAGTGACAATTGCACTTGAGCATAAAAGCGAAATTATTGCTGGTGTGATCTACGATGCCGCTCAAGATGAATGTTTCTTTGCCGAAAAAGGTCAAGGCGCTTGGATGAACGAAACGCGAATGCGTGTTTCCGGTCGCCGCACGATGTCTGATTGTGTATTTGCTACGGGTTTGCCCAGTGCTGGTCGCTCAGATCTGCCACAAACTCTTACGGATTTGGCACAAATTCTGCCTGTATCTGCTGGTATCCGGAACTTGGGTGCCCCAGCGTTGGATTTGGCCTATGTTGCTGCAGGCCGGGTTGATGGTTTCTGGGAGCGTCGTTTGAAGGTATGGGATATGGCTGCTGGTCTTATTATCCTGAAAGAAGCCGGTGGCTTTTCTGAATCGATTCACCCGGGTGAAAATAGTTTGGAAGATGGCACGCTCATTGCCGCCAACGACCAAATTTTTACACAATTGGCCAAAGCTGTGCGCAAAAGCAGCTAAGCACCCGTTGCGTCATGTATTGACAGATGGGCCAATCGGGCCATCTTTAAATCATGAAGTTTATATCTACAGTGCTCTTGGTGATCATGGCCAGCATAGGATCGGCGAAATGTCCAGATAATCCACCGATTACGCAGGCTTTGAATAAAGCTTATACTGATCTGAAATTTGCTAAATTCTCCGCAGAGGCGCAGGTGGTCACGGATGAGCTGTGGCGGCTCTGGACCCAAGCGCCTGATGGCAAAGCACAGCGTCTGTTAAACAGTGGTATGCTCAAGATACGCCAAGGTGATTTGCGCGCGGCTCAGGAACATTTGAGGGATTTGATTGCCTATTGTCCCAACTACGCAGAGGGCTATAACCAAAGGGCTTTTGCGCACTACTTGGCGTTTGACTTTGAAGAAGCCCTGCCGGATTTGGCTCGGACGCTCGCCATTCAACCTCGACACTTAGGCGCGCTGTCGGGCAAAGGCCTGACGCATTTGGCGCTGGGACAGGAGGCTTTGGCGGAAATTGAATTCCGAAAAGTGCTGGCTTTGAACCCTTTCACGCCTGATCGGGATTTGATCCAGGATTTGGGTACCGATTTATAGAAAATCCGTCTTTACACGCCCAGCGTTTTGCCTATGTTCGCGCCTGTGCCCGCGTGATGGAATGGTAGACATAGAGGACTTAAAATCCTCAGGCTTAACGGCCGTGCCGGTTCGAGTCCGGCCGCGGGTACCACCAATACGATAAACCATCATAAAATTATTTAAATACAACAGTTTAACCATACGGTTAAATAATCATGTGTACCGTTTTGTCTGAAATTGTGTACCGTTTGGTGTACCGTTTAGTGTACCATTTCAGAAGCTCATGGTCGGTACAAAAGTACACACCGTGGCAAGCTACTGTTGGTCGGGAAAATATTTGGCGGGCTAGAATCAGTAGACTTTTGATTTGGTCGTGATTGATATGCTGGATGAGATCGTCTGAAGATAATCAGTTTTCATTTGATAACAGTTGTTTGGGAGCTTCCAGTACACGACACTAACAAGGTTGCTCATGATGCTTCTGAGGGTGTCTCTGAGCCTGTCAGGGGTATTCTTAGCAAGTAATCTAATGGGAATATTACGATAGGCTAGAAGTGCTGTGAGGACTTCTCTTATGTCCCTTAGCCCCTGTTCACTTGTTAGACCCTCAAGGTCTTTATTCTTGAAGAGCGACAACAACCTGTTGATCTCATGTTCTGTAAAGTCGTTGTTGGCTTCCCATACGATATGAATAGGCCGTGGGGTTTTATCGTAATCTGGGAGAGGGACATCGGTCTTGGATGCTCTGATTGTTCTACGTTCAGATAGGGGAACATAAGCCATGTTTCATTGGCCTTTCTGTGATTGATTGTGGGGAGTAATTCCGCGGTCGCGGAAACTTTGGGGCATTTTGTGAAACTGAAAACAGCTAGTTATCTTGCGTTCACAAAAGGGCTTCCCAGCGCGTAATCTCTATATAAACATAGGCTCTAAGAGCGTCTGTGGTCGATGCGATGGTATGACTGTACAGGTAACTCTAACGAGGTGGACGAGAGGCGCTCTTAGGGATCGTGTTGTAGGAGCAAATATCCTTCGTCGTCACCTTACGATTGGTCACGAGCTTGGTCACAAGCGACCTAGTAAGGGCTATGACTGCTGCTTCTTTGGCTAATATGACTGTTGGTGGTGATAGAGGTAATCAGTACGGAAGTAGCCAAGGGACGAATTCGTCCGATGCCAAATCTAACAAAGTTGCGGCAGATCAGCTTAACGTAGGTACAACAGCAGTAAAGACAGCAAAGGAAATCAAACGTGATGCACCAGACTTAGCAGAGAAGGTATCTCGTGGTGAGATGTCAGACCAAAGGCTGAATTCAGCTCTTGATAAATCTAATAGGGCAAATTCACCCGATAAGAAAACTAACAAGCTGCTCGGGCAAGTTTGGGAAGTTGCCCGAACAGAATTTATTGAACTCTTTATCAAGCTGTTTACGCAAGTTTGGTAAGTTGCGAAAACTAACAAAGTCTCATGGTGGTGATAGGACATAGAACCTAGGCCGAATTCGTCCGAGGTACGCCTAATAAAAGGGCAGAGGTAGAAATCTCCCTTTGCCAAAACTAACAAAGTCTCTTGGTGGTGATAGAGGTAATCAGTACGGAAGTAGCAAAGCGATGATTTCATCGGATAGCTAATCTAACAAGCTGGTCGTACTTGGGATAGCAATAGGGAGAACTCTACCGATTCCTAAACTAACAAGAGGGTTGTAATTGGGATAGCAAAGGGACGAATTCGTCCGATTCCAAAACTAACAATGATGCAATACCCTTAGAATAGGTCGTTAGAATCCAGAGGAATAACGACACCATCAGCATCAATGTCAGGTTCAATGTCTTGAGTTACAACTATCTTTGGGAGAGATGGAGTTTGTTCAGCTTCGTTATATAATCGGGGATTAGGGTTCCTAAAGAATGGCCCTAATTCGAGCTTACGTAAGCACGACAGACAGCATGTGAAGTACGTTGAGCCATCATAGTAGGGCTTAGTACGACAGTCCTTGATGATGCAGGTATTTAAATAAGGTAGATGCCAAGGGTGGTGGACATCTCTGAAGCGGATGTCATTCTTAATCGCACCACCTGTGCCCCGCATTGATAATTTACTGTTGTCGTCTGACATAGTTGTAGTGTCCTTTTGGAGTATCTTTATGATTGTTGCTGTGGAGGATGATTACGCGTAATATTATTGCGCAGATAACTAGAGACCTACGATGTAATAAGTTGTAGCAATTTCAGTGGATTAGATATGTGAGGCTGTTATTGGGGTAGCCAAGACATCAGAGTAACTACTCTGGAATCGAACTGGGATATTTAGGATAACCTAAGTAATAGCAGTTA
>MDSY01008474.1_pt1 | contig 25130 bp, 15 predicted proteins | sample 811131 | NCBI WGS metagenome assembly MDSY01 (sample SAMN05326643, study PRJNA326480) | marine metagenome | isolation source: seawater | place: Atlantic Ocean: South West | collected 2010
ATACCCGCGGACCGCTGCAACGCTGCCCAAGCGGCGTTCAACGAAATCCATTCGCCCTTGGATCTCCTTCGGATGCGGCTGATTGAGCGTCGCTTCGTAAAAGTCCCGTTCGTAAAACCAAGCAGAGTCCACGTTGAGGGCTTCTTTGTCGACCTCGGTCGGGTTCAAGCGGGTGGTCAAGACCAGCGGAGCATCCATTTGCCCTCCCCGGTTCGCTGGAAGAATATCCCGACTGAAATTCAGAAGCCCATCCATCAAGAGCATGATGGCGTCCTCATCACCGTCGCAATTGCGGCGCTTTGCAGCATGGAACAATGGGTGAGCGTAGCCCCCCGAACAATCGGCCCAGCCGATGATGCGCGACAACACGCCACCCGAGGTGTGGGGGGCCAGAGCGCAGATGAGGTGTCCAACGAGGTCATCGGACTTGTCGGCGTTGTAATACGGCTCCATGCCGTAGAACCGAACCAACAACTCATCGATGTAGTTCGCCGTCCTCAGAAGAAAATCTGCGGCGCCTTTGGCCACAATGAAATCTTGCGGGAACAATTCCAAGGTTTGCTCGTCATCGTTCAGAGGCTTCCCCCGATAGTCATGAGTGTAACCCAGCCCGTGGAGGGTCTTCCAGGGAACACCGATTTCACGTGGACGGAAATGAGTGGCGGGGACATCGCTCATGTCAAACCGAACGGTCCCGTCTCGGAAGACCGGCAGTTCATGACGCGCACGGAGAATGCCCTTCTCAATCGCTTCTGGGGTTTGGTCCCGGCTGTTCAATTTCTTCATGCATTTGACCTGCCCCGGAAGTCGGTCAATTCCAAGGCGAATGCGGGCATCTTCCACCATTTCGTCCATGCGAACGGATTGAACTTCACCCCGGCGATAAGCGTTGGACTTGGTTGGATTAGGGGTGGTGGCCCCTCCACATGTTTCGCCTGCCTTGCCTTCCCCATGGGCATCAACCACGCGATGATGGCAGCGGAGAAGAGGCGTTTCCTTTCCGCAAACCGTGCATGTACGGCGTCCCAATTGGACACGGATGGTGCGTTTGTCAATGGCGTTGTTGAGAAGGCGTTGATTTCCTCCGTTCAACTCGATGGGGAACAGCGAATGGGCCATTGGATTCATCACACGAGGAGCGGCTTTTTCTGGGCGCCCCATCCGGCAACCAACGCGGACTGGAGCACTGTGTTCCCAACGCAACTCAGAGAGGTCACGGACAATGACCATGATGCCTTCAATGGCGTGTTCATCCTCAAGCCGCTGAGCTGCGAGGTAGGCGGTGGGGTCACGAGGGCCTTCATCGGGAACTGAGGCGGCGGCAGCGCGGCCTACTTGGTCGGTTTCCGCTATGCCAAGCCCTCGTTGTCGTGCTCCGGTTTCAGCGGCGATGCGAATCGTGGCGCGCTCCTTCTCAAGGACGTCCTTTCGTGCACGCTCTTCGTCAAGAATCGTTTTGGCGCGGCGAAGCGAACCGAGTCGTTCCACGGTCACCTGCTGAGCATTTTTCAGACGGAGGGGGGCTTCGCCATCGCTGGAAAAGCCGAGTCCCTCAAGCATTGATTCCCAACCTGCCGTCACGATGATGTCGTCGCCATCGTGATGATGGGGCAATCCCAGTAGCATCATCGCCCCTTTGACCAATCCATGCTGATGCAACGCCCACCCTTCAGGAAGGGTGGCCGACATGACAGGCTCTTCGAGGCTCACTTGAGGGCCGGGGTAGGCGCCCGGTTCGATTGGGGGCAGGGTTTCTGGTTCCAATTCGTCCATCATGCCCGAACGCCATCCGGCGGCTGCTCCAGACAGACGCAATTGCCGATCGCTTGGCATGGGACGCGCTCCCGCCGGCGAATCCTTTCGGTCCTCCAACGGTTCAATGGTGCCCGATTCAAGCTCGCCAAGAAGCGAAGGTAACCATTCGATGGGGAGGTCCTTGAACCAGGGGTTGTGAGGGGGGGGCAGGGAAGTTGCAAAGGCACGGCAATAGGCGAGGGTTTGAGCCCATGTAAGGTCGCATTGCCGGAGCCGTTCATGCCAATCGCAGCGTACCCAAAACTGCGCATGAGGGTCCTCTGCCTCTTCGGATGGGAGGCCAGGACAACCAGTCGGCCAGGAAGAGCGGGGTTGCCCAAGATGTTGGAGGAACATCTCCACCTCTTTCTCGGTGGCTAAATTGTCCAGCATATCACTGGCCCACCAATCCATGGTGTAGCCGGCAGGCACCAAACGCTTGTTGTTCTCCATGAATTCACCGTAGCCAATGACGAGTTCCCCGTTGTCCCAAACCTGTTTGACCTGGGTTCGGAGTGCGGCATAGGCCGCTGGTTCATCCACCCGAAGAAAGCGCCCATCGCCCAGGACCACCCAGGGCCCTTCTGCTTCGTCGCAAGGAGTGATAGCGCATGCTTTACCTGGACGTTCAATCTTCATTTGCGTCCCGATGGTGATGAAATCATCCAACGCCAACATGGAAGCCGTGTTGGTGGAGGCGGCAGCAAGTCCAGAGGGTCGGGCGCGCCCATACCGCAAACGGAAACCACCGGGTTCGAGTGGCCCCCCAAAGACAGGGCGGCCAGCGATGATGTCGTTCATGAATTTGGTAATGGGTGGAATTTGTTGGGTTTTGAACGCCGCTTCGCCAACGTCTTCGTCTTCCTTCCCTCGCGCTGCAAACTTGGCGATGAAGTCCCATCCGGGAACACTCAAGCGTTCGGTGTGCTTCTGGATTTTCGGTGCTTTCAGGCACATTCCCTCACCGATGACCAATAGAACACCGCCTCTGATTCTCGCTTCGTCGATGTTTCGCACGTTGCCGTAACCTGCGCACTCAATGCGTTCCGTGGATTCGCCGTTGATCATCACGGGGCAGGCTCGAACGATTTCATCGATTTCCTGAGGAGAAGGGCGGTACTGCAAGTTGCCGCGGTAGAGGCCAAATTCTTCCTTGACCCGTTCCACCTCGGGATCTGTGGGTTGATAATGGCCGATGCTCAGTTCCCGCCGAATCATGTCCGCAATCAAGACCGCCAAGGCTTGAGCCGTTCCACCGGCGGCCCGAATCGGTCCGGCAAAATGCACGGAAACAAATTGAGAACCGTCGATGTTGTTGAGAAGGCGAACCTCGCTAATTCCTTCCAAGGGAGCCACCAACACCGCTTCAGTGAGCACCGCGAGGCCCACGCGAAGGCCGACGTCAATGGATTTCTCAAGGTCATATCCAGCGTCACGGAAACCTCTGGATACCGATTGAGCAATGATAATCGAGGTGGTTTCACGGTCGTGCTCGTCCAAAAGCGCTCGGATATCATCCGCCACTTCGTAGCCGTCCAAGTGCTCAATCAGAAGTTTTTCAGTTCGTCCAGCCAAATCCGAGGCGCGAGGAATTTCAACCCTATCTTTGTGGTCCAAGCCTTGCTTTCGTGCGAGTTCTGCAATGCGGTAAGCGTCATCGGCACGTTCGTCAAGCCATTGATGGTAGGTGACCATCTCCCGTTCCAACCGCTCAATATCAAGACCGAGAAGGGGGTTTTTGTTCCCCAAATCCACCTTCTGCTCAGACACGGCCATCTTCACTCGTATGCTGTTCGTGGCGACCCTTTATCATCAACACGGTGGACTTTGATGGCCGTTCACGCAACGGAGAAGGAAAGTTCATGTCATGACCGCCAAGGAAGGAGGCATGGGCGTTCATAACTCCGTTCGCAACCACGCTGATTGGCCCCGGCTCGCTCGCCTGACGCGCGATTTGGCTTTCTTGGACGGTGGCTCAGACACCGCCTTTACGTTGGCCAGCGGTCGACAATCGCGGTGGTTTTTCGACACGAAACCGGTCATGATGCACCCTGAGGCGGCCAGCATCATGGGCGAACTTCTGAACCAACGCATCCAAGCCATGGGGGCCTCTTTGGTTGGAGGCTTGGAGCTCGGTGCCGTACCGCTCACGGCCATTGTCATCGCTTCACCCAAAGCGGACGAGGGTCTTCGTGGATTCATGGTCCGAAAGTCCCCCAAAGGCCGAGGCGGGCGCAAAACAAACAACCCACCCGGGATTGAGGGGACCTCATTGGAAGGCGGCGGCGATGTCGTTATCGTTGAAGACGTGACCACCACGGGAGGGTCTTCCATTCTCGCCGTTGAGCGAATCCACCAGGACACCGAATGCAACGTGGTCGGCGTCATCAGCATTCTTGACCGTGAAGAAGGCGCAGAATCTGCCTTTGCAGCCGCAGGTATCGCGTTTGAATCGCTCATGACACGAACGGACATCGTCGAGCTCTGAGGTGGTCTTTTGCACCACGCCCTCCGACCCACCGACGCAAGCACAGAAGGGTTGGTTGAACTGGCTCAGGACGCGACCGCTCCCGAAGGTTTGCTGTTTCATCACGCCAACGAAGGACGCCCTCTGGCTACGCCATGGCAAATCGCTGCCCTGCGGGCACAGATGGTGAGTCAGCACGAACTCGCCCCTGGCCACGTCTTGGATTGCGCATGCGGAAGCGGCATCCAGCTCGCTGCGTACGGAGCCACGCTCCAACGGCCACTCCTCGGGGTCGAACTCTCTCCCGAACGAGCCCAAGCCAGCGCGGTGAACGTTCGCACCGTCGCTCATCACACACGCAGCGAAGAGGATGATTGGTACCTCAACAGTCACATCGTCTCAGGCGATGGAACGGACCCCGAGGGAGTGGTAGCAACGCTCCATGATACCGAATTGAACGTGGCCTTTCTTCACTTGGACCCGGCTCGACCACGCAACAGCCGAACCCATGCTCTGGAGGAGATGCAACCGCCTCTTCACCGAGTTTTAGCATCGTGGGCACCCTACTTCAACGAAGAGAACCACGCGCCTTCCCTGCTTCTTGACCTTTCTCCACGGTTGACTGGAGCGCAACGAATTGAGGTTGAATCCATCGTGGATGCGACCTGGCCAGGCATCGCAAGAACCTGGGAGTGGACTTCCCGTGGCCGCGGTCGGGTTGACCGGTTGGCTCTGTGGCTTGGAGGTGTTGCGGATGGACGCGCTGCACGCCGCTTTGTGCGCGTTCCTGCCTCCCTAGCTGACCCACCCGTTATCCTGAGAAGCGAGCACGATCAAATTCCTCTCGACGTTCGCCACCACCCCCCAAAGCGAGGCGAGCATGTGAGCATTCTTGATGCGGCCCTGATGGAAAGCGGCTTGATGGGGGAATGGCTTGACCGTGTCGCACCTTCCCAAGAAGGGCGTTGGGCTTCTGTGGAAGGGCGACGTCCACAACTTCATCACGACCACCCGCTTGAGTTGGCACCGGAAGACGAAGGTTTGGTTCAAGCTACAGGCAGGGTGGTTGAATTGCTAAAATTTTCACTGGACCAGACCACCGTCGACGAACTGGTCAGCGTTGCCCTTGGACACCGTTTGGCCTCCGTGAAATTGCGTTATGATATCGACCCGGCGCTTCAACCAAAACTGCAGGGCTCCCTCGACCGACAACTCAAACGGCGCCACGGCGACCGCGAGGGTTTTGTTGCCCAGCATCCACACGGTGACCTGCTCTTGCTTTGCGTTTGTCCCAGCGAGGCCGAACTGTCCCCCCCAATTTGAGCGGTTTTCACGGCTCAGTGGCGCGAATGTCATCATCGCGGTCTTGATATATGGGAGGTTGGTCGGAGGGATGCGTGACACTGTGGTGTTACGTTAAGGTGAAACAGATGGCACGACCAAAGGATGAGGACCTTGGTGATGACTTTTCATACATTCTACGTATGGCAGATACGGACATGGACGGCCGAAAGCCGCTGGCTACGGCCTTGACGTCGGTCAAAGGCGTTGGTGCCCGAACCGCTGTTCAAATCTGCAAAAACACCGGATTTGACCCCTATGCACTCGCTGGTTTCCTTGACGCCGGCCAGCAAGAACAACTCCGGCTCGCCATTGAATCCTACGCCGAGACGGTCCCGCTTTGGATGCTCAACCGACAACGTGATTTGGAAACGGGCAACGAAATTCACCTGACCGGACAACAAGTTCGATTCACGCTTCAAGACGACATTAACCGACTTCGAACCATGAAGTGCTACCGTGGTGTTCGCCACGCATCTGGCAACAAGGTTCGTGGCCAGCGCGGCCGATCCAATGGACGTGGCGGCCTCACCTTGGGTGTCAGCCGAAAGAAGGCATGAGGAGGAATTTAGATGGGAGAGCCAAAGTTTTCACGACCCAAATACGACACACCTTCCCACCCTTGGAAGGCCGACCGAATTGAGGAAGAACATGCCATCCAAGGCAACCACGGCCTCAAGAACATGAAGGAGATTTGGAAGGCCAAGTCCCAGCTTCGACGCCACCGACGTCAAGCCATGCGCCTCATTGGGAACATCGACACCACCGAAGGCCATGGAAAGCGAGAGCGCGAGGATTTGCTTCGCTCCCTCCACCACAAGGGCCTCATTGAATCCGATGCTGAACTCGGCGACATTCTTTCGTTGAGCACCGAAGACGTGTTGAATCGACGTCTGCAGGCTCAAGTCTACTACAAGGGATTGGCTTGCACCATGAAGCAGGCCCGCCAACTCGTCACGCACGGACAAATCTGCATCGGTGAACAGAAAATCACCATCCCATCCTACTCAGTGAGCCGGGACGAAGAAGGTGAACTTCGCTACCACCCTGCTTCACCCCTCAACGACCCCAACCACCCCATTCGAAAGGCCATTGAAGGCGTTCGTGAAGCAGCATCCTACGAGGAAGACGAAGTTGACCCGGAAGCCACCCCTGAATTCGCTGAAGAAGTTCGAGAAGCCGGAGAAGCATCCACAGAAGCCATCGAAGGAGGTGATGAGTGATGTCCCGCAAAGCCATTGTCAACATCTTCAGTTCGTACAACAATATCCTCATGACCGCCACCGACCTGACCGGCGCCGAGACCATCACCACCTGCAATGGAGGCGAAGTGGTCAAGGCTGGAAAGGACAAGGGCGGACAATTTGCAGCAACCCGTTCTGCTGAACGCATGGCCGACGCACTCAAGGAAAAAGAGTTCAACGAACTCATTGTCAAGTACCGTGCACCAGGTGGCAACCTGTCCAACAACACCGGACCGGGGGCCCAAGCAGCCATTCGAGCACTCACTCGTGCCGGCATGACCATCACCAGAATCGAAGACGTTACCCCCATCGCTCACGATGGCACCAAGAAAAAAGGTGGACGACGTGGACGACGGGTCTGATGCAAGGAGATGAATACAAATGAAGACCGAGATTGTTGAAGGCTGGCCACAAGGCCACGAAATTCGTATTCTAATCAGCGAAACCGATGCTTCCCAAGTGAACGCCATTCGCCGAGCCTTGATTGCCGATGTCCCAAAGTTGGCCATCACCCGCGTTGACTTTTCCCAAGGTGTCAATCAGGACAACAAGGGCGAAGTCGTAGAATCCGTCAACGTGCTCCCCGACGAAGTGTTGGCCCACCGCTTGGCCATGATCCCCATCCCTACCGCCCTCGACGAAGGCTTGGTCTTCCCAAACGAATGCGTCAACTGCATGGATGTTGTGGAGAAGGACAAGGGTTGCCCCATGTGCCAAGTCTTGTACACGCTCTCCGCACGCGGACCTTCTTCGGACTCCGAAGAAGAACTCAAGACCGTGTATGCAGGAGACATCACCACCATCTCTGACCCAGTCTTTGACATCCTTGATGAGCACAAGAAAATCCCACTCACCGTTCTATCCAAAGGCCAATTCCTTGAATTCTACGCCTTTGCCGTTCTCGGCCGTGGCCGAGACCACGCCAAGTGGTCGCCTGTCGCCGCTGTCGGCTTCCGACCTCACCGTGTCGCTGTCCTCAACAAGCCAAAGAAGGCGAGCGTGCTGTTTGACCTCGGCCTCACCACAACCGACGGAAAGGCCATCGATGCGAAACTGTTCGGCAAGGACAAGAAAATCACCAACATCAACCACGTGATGGACCTTGAAAACGCGCTTCACCAAGTCGGTGAAGGCACCGGTCGAGACGTCGCCTTTGACGGTGCAATCACGCTTGAAACCGTTGACGGTGCTTACGTGTTAACGTACGAAACCGACGGCAGCCTTGACCCGGTCACAGCGTTCAACATGGCGCTTGACGAACTCAAGAACCGATTCAACGCCCTGAGTGAGGATTTGTCCTCTGCTCTTGCTTGAAGCATTAAGCGCGGGATTCATCAGCCAGCACCCCTTCGCTTGAAGGGATGACGTCCACCACACAACGATGCGGTGGCCACATCACGCTTCTCTTTACCGTTGACAAGTCCAACGCGTTGATGCGCAGTCAAGGCAGCAAAGGCGCTGGTTTTTCCATTCACCACGGGGTTGAGGCCACGGGCCAAATGCGCCGAAGGCCACCGTCAACCGAACCAAGAATGAGCGGCATCGTCCCCGATCCACGAACTGGAACATCGCATCCCTCACCATCCGAAGTTTCGGTCTGCGACATCAACGGCGAACACATCGAAAACGTCGACATTTACCTTGACTTCATCCAAGCCTGCCACGACGCTACCCTCCTACGAGATGACGAATCAATTCGTCTGGATGTGACGTTGGAGTGCCCGAGAAGTCAAGGATTTGGCATGTCGGCTGCTGGTTTGATTGCAACGGGAAGGGTCATTCACGCCTTAACCGGCCGAGGCCGATTGGTTCAGTATCTCAAAATCGCTCACCGAATCGAACGGGCCTACGGTGCTGGGCTTGGAGATGTCCTCGGTGCTTCGGTTGGGGGCGTTGAACTTCGTCTGTCGCCGGGTGCGCCGGGATGGCCGGGGCAAGCAGTAAGTTTCGCTGCAGACGCTCCCGTGTTGCTGGCATGGAATCCACTCGAGCAACGTCACACGTCGATGTACATCGATGACCCGGTCTGGCAACGCTCCATCACCGCCGCTGGAGAGGCATGCGTTGACGTCCTTTCAGCCGATGATTGGACACCAAACCAATGGCCGAGCTTGCTGCTCCAATCAAGAACCTTCGCTACGGATTCAGGCATGCTTGAGGAAGAACAACGCGCCCGCATATTCAACAGTGTGCTCCATGGCGTTCAGCACGGTGGTTGGCAATCCAGCATGGCCGTTCGCTTGTGCATGCTTGGAAGTTCCGTGGCCGTTCTTCCAAGGAACATCGAACACGAGGTTGACCTCAACGCGTTGGAAGGGTTGGCTGCGATGATTCGCGAACAAGGCTTTGCGTGCCTCATCACCTCAATTTCGCCTCTCAATCATCTGGATTGAGACGGGAAAGGTCAATCGGGCTCGCATCGAGCATTAAGACGCCGGGCAGGAATAAATTTTCAGAAAATCCATGTCGGAACATGATGGCCCCACTGCCCCACTCCTCGATGTATCGGTTCATTTGTTTCTTCATCTTCTTGCGTTGAAACTCAACGTCGGCCCCATAGAAGTGTTTGGCATCGATCCAAGCAACGGGTTGGTCATTGATGTATACGTGGTCAAGGAAAAGAAGGTCGGGTGTACGGACAGGTCGGCCCAACAATTCGGATTGCTCACGGACCATTTCCGGTTGACGGCGGAGGCGGATGCCTTGGTCCTCAAACCAATCAGCGAGAATGTCTTCGAACAAATCGGCTTTGACTTGCGTTTCGGATTGATCGACGCTGGAAACTCGGTCAATCGCTTCGGCTGCCTCAAATTCGTCTTGCTCTCGTTGTTTCATGCTCGAAGGATTGCGAAGGCTCTCCTTGATGCGTTTCTTGGACCATCCCATGGCCTCGAGCACCACGCGAAAGATGTTGACGGGTGGGAAATCGTATTTTTTTGACAAGTCAACAATGGAGGTCCCAGACCGGTAATGGCGCGCCAGTTCCTTTGCTTTTGATTTGAGCTTGTGGTGGGAATAGACCGTTTTTTGCTGCAAAAGAGCTGAGCGAAGGGAGAGCGCTTGGTCCAGGTACATCGCTTCTCCCTCAAGGGCGGAGGCGATTTCGTCAACACGGTCATCCTCAAGCCAACCAAAGTCGCCTCGCTTCACGACCATTGAAGCCACGCGTTCTTCTGCTCTGAGCGGCACCGGCTCAGGTTTCCAAGAAAGGCGAAACGTTCGAGGCGCGTCCATGTCTTCGGGAAAGGCCATCGGGCGGGGGTCACGGTCAAACCGCTGTTCTGCCTCGGTGTTCATCGATTTGATTTCGGAGGAAAAACGTTGCATTTGTTGCTCCTTTCGAGGACCGCCGTACCGGCGTTTTGAAGATGAACCGCTGCGTTGTTGCTTGTGTCGGCGGGGCCGAGGCGATTCACCCATGCTCTTCCCCTTTGGGCGACACTCAATGAAGGCTCCCCCCGTAGCGAAGGCATCGCTCACGACGGGTTCTTATGCGAGGGCATCTTAGTGGAACCATGAGTCTCAACAACATCATCCCGACCTTGGTCGTGTGCATGTTGGCGTTGGTCCCGTTTTCAATGGTCAGCATCGACGTTGAAATGACGGAAATTCAACAACCAACCGTGCGCCATACGGTGGATGAGAACGCAAGCGGTTGGTTGGCGAGCGCCGGTGGAGCGAGTTACGAACGCGTTCGTGCCATGGTCCCCCTGCCAAATGGAAGCATGGTGGTCGGTGGAATGTTTGAACAAAGCATTGCTTTTGATGGCGATGTCATTGGTTTTTCGAGCAACGATTCAAGCTTTGGAATTGATTTCTTCCTTGGCTGGATCGACATCAATGGAACGTGGACTGGGACGTTGTCCGGAACGAGCACCGGTTTGGACGGCATTGAGGCCATGGACAAACTTAGCGACGGAAACATCATCGTCGCTGGTACGTATTGTGCCATGACCAAGGGCGATCCATGCAACATGACCCTGGGCGACCTTGAACCCATCAGCAAAGCAGGTGATGACCACGAAAACGCTGTTTTCCTCGCCTCCATGACCCCCTTCGGAGAATGGCTATGGGCCACCACCTTTTCCAATTCTTACCAAATGACCGTGGTGGACCTGATGGTTACAGCCAACGACGAAATTCACCTAGCGTTGCTTCACCGCGACTCGTTGTACTCTGGTGAAGATCTTGCTCCCGGCAGCATTTCCGAGGATTCCATCGCCATTTTGGTTTTCGACAACAATGGAGGCCCCCTCCATCTGCACACGGTTTTTTCAAGCCAAAACCTCGACAGTTCTGGAACGCTCTGTTCCGACTACAACGGTCAAACCTACTTCGCCACTTCCTTCATCGAATGGGTTAACCTTGGCGACCATGCCCTCACCAGTTTTGGCGGTTCCCACATCGCTGTTGGCCAGTACAACGCTGACGGTTGGGCCTGGGCCAATGGAGCCGGCGGGACAGGAGACTCCAACGTGGCCGATTGCGATGGCCGGTACGGTGGAGGTATTGCTCTGGTTGGTGATTTCCTGCAAAACATGACCTTTGGCGAGATGGACCTCAGTCCTTCGGTTTGGGTCGACTTTTACGAGGCACATATCTCATCGGATGGTGCCTGGCTGCATGCGACCGGGTTTGGCGGCAATGGAGCAGAACATGCCATCGACATTCATCTCACCGAACAAGGCGACTCCATCATTCTCGGCAAATCCACCGGTACCTTTGCGCTGGGTGAATACACCCTCGCCGATAACGATGGATTCAACGATGGCAACCACCATGACATTTTCCTTGGCCAACGACAAGCCAACGATTCGTGGGACTGGGCTTTGTCAGCAGGTGGCCAAGGGGACGACGTTCCAAGCGTGATGGGGATGAGTGCCTTGGGCTCCCCGGTTATCTCCTTCATTTCCAATGGCGACGGTTTCTATGGTGCTCATTCCTTTGACCAGCGAGATCAATACGACATGGGGATTTGGTTGTACGAAACGGACCTCGACCTTGACGGCGTGCTTGACGGCATTGACAACTGTCCAAAGGTCGCCAACGGCGACCAAGTCAATCTTGACGGTGATGCCTATGGCGATGCCTGCGACCCAGATGTAGACGGCGATGGTGTGTTGGACGAAGTGGACGAATGCCCCACCGGTGAGGTCGGTTGGATGGCCAATGCTCTCTCTGACCATGACAGCGATGGATGCAGGGACATAACTGAGGACATGGACGACGATGAAGATGGCATTTTTGACGAATATGACCTCTGTCCAAAAGGACCAGTTGGATGGATTTCAACGGAAGAAAACGACATCGAATCGGACGGATGTTCTGATGAAGACAGCGACGATGACGGGTTCGTGGATCAAACTGACAACTGCCCTGCCGTCGCCAATCCAACACAAGCCGACCTGGACAATGACGGCCTGGGCGATGCTTGTGATCTCGACAAAGATGGAGATGGAATTCCCATACCTGACGACAATTGCCCCAATGACATTCAATCATGGATCTCCTTTGGTTGGAACGACTACGACAGTGACGGATGCATGGATGAGGACATGGACGACGATGACGACGACGATTCCGTTCTTGACATCAACGACGCATGCCCACTTGGCGAGAAAAATTGGGGAGAAAATGCCTCCACCCTCGACAACGATGGGGATGGATGTCACGATGACCTCGAAGACCAAGACGACGATGAAGATGGCCTCAAAGACGCTATTGATCGGTGCCCACGCGGCCTCATCGGCCCAGCCCAAGCCGGACAAGACAATGACGGAGACGGGTGCATTGATGCCGTGGAGGACGATGATGACGACCAAGACGGTGTGCTTGACCCGCTGGACCGATGCCCGAACACCAACCGTGAAGAACAGGTCTCTGGAGATGGATGCAGCCAATACCAGCTTGACGATGATCAAGATGGTGTGGTGAACGCTTACGATTTCTGCCTCAATTCAGCCCTTGGAAGCACGGTTGATGAGCGTGGTTGTGAAGCAGAGACCATCATACCTTCCAGCGATGCCGACAGCGATGGGATGGGCATCACCACCATGCTGTTCTTGCTCGCCGGCGCGGTCATCGTCTATGCCGTCTACACCAACCTCCAGCGACCAGGCCCTCCTCTGCCAAAGGAACCAACGAGTTTCGAAGCACATCCAGTGCGACCTGCGATGGACGAAGAAGCGTGATCAAGCGTACACGACCGCCGGTGAAAGCGGCATGGCAGAGGTTGAACGGCCGGTCGTGTCCTCTTCGCTTTCTCCAACAACCACGCTGACATGTTCGAGTTGCAATTCCTCAGCGATGAAGGCCTGCGCTGCAGAAAGAACACTCGCTTCGTCAAGAGAAGAGGCGATGACTTCCTTCGATGCATCGTCCCATTTGAAGACCTGAGGAAGCATTTTCTTGCCCCAGAATCCCATCATTTCCCCTTTACGCTCACCTTGAGCGATGGGAAGCTCTTGCAAAACGGGGATGAATTTCTTTGGATGACCTCCCTCTCCAATAAAGGACAGTGCGGCTTGGGCCATGGTTCGCTTCCATGCAGGGCTCACGACGAAGGTGGCTTCTGATGCTGGAGCACCGAGGTGACGTTCGGCGACGACGCGCACTTTCCGAGCCTGCTCGAGAACATCCCGGAGGTACTGCTCAGAGGAAAGAGCAAGGTGTTGTTCAACCGTCAACGGGGCAGGTGGTTTCATGGAACTGCCGGACACAAAGCCTGTGGTTGAACCAAGGTTCGCCCACCACTCTTCGGCGAGATGAGGAGTGGAAACCGAAACCATCTGAGCCCAGAAGGGCAACCACCGGTTAGCCACCTCCAGGTTCTGTCCGCCCCGTCGCACATACCAGTTGATGTCTTTGATGATCTCATAGTGCGAAATTTCAACCGCTCGGCGCAAATCGTAGTCTTCCATCGCTTGGGAGAAAGCATGAATCCTCTGTGTAAAGCGGGCGTCCATCCAATCGTCCATCGGTGAAGTTTCAGACGACCAAGCCATGAGTTGCTCAGGCATGGTTCGCATTTGCACCATGACGCGATGATTGGCTTCGAGGGCGGTGTCCGACCAATCCATGCCAGCGGTTGGATTGGCTGCGAAGAGAATGAACAAACGGACCGTGTCAGCGCCGTAGAGTTCAATCATCTCTTCAGGAGACACGGTGTTGCCAAGCGATTTGCTCATCTTGGCCGAACGGGAGCCAAGTTCATCTCCGCAATGAGGACAGGGGCTTCCTTCGTAGGAGGTGGCGAGGGTGATGCCGCACGATTGGCAAAAGGGTGCTGATTTGTTCACCATGCCCTGGCAGAGAAGTTCGTTGAAGGGTTCGTCAACGCTGGTCAATCCAAGGTCGCGTAGGGCCTTGGTCATGAAGCGAGCATAGATGAGGTGCATCTGAGCGTGTTCAATGCCACCGCAATAGAAGTCAACCGGCATCCAGTGGTCGGCGATATGCTTGGCAAAGGGTTGGTCATCGTTGAGGGCATCGGTGTACCGTAGGAAATACCACGACGAATCCATGAACGTGTCCATTGTATCGGTTTCTCGACGGGCTTCCTTGCCACATTTTGGACAATCCACTTTCAGGAATTCCTCGGATGTTCCCAGAGGATTCCCGTGTCCAAACACAACGTCTCGAGGCAGTTCAACAGGAAGGTCTTCTTCGGGCACGGGTACGGCCCCACATTCATCGCAATGAATCACGGGAATGGGAGTGCCCCAATAGCGCTGGCGTGAGATTAACCAAGGCCGTATTTTCCAGTTGACGGTTTGACGACCTCGCTCCGCTTGCTCAAGCGCCGTGCATATCGCCTCTTTCGCCTTGTCGCCATGGAGTCCATCAAAGCCTTCAATCGGGCTATTGACCATCCAACCAAGCTCGGTTTCTGCTTTTTCCATGGGAGCAGAACCGTCGCCGTTTTCTTCCATGACGAGCACACGCTTGATGGGAATCTCGTATTTTTTGGCGAAGTCATGATCGCGCTCATCATGCGCTGGAACGGCCATCACGGCCCCAGTTCCATACGTGGCAATCACGAAATTTCCGAACCAAATAGGGACGTGTTCGCCGGTAAGGGGATGGACGGCATAACGGCCCGAAAAGACCCCTTTCTTTTTGTTCATGTTTTTGATTCGGTCGAACTCCGTTGTCACGGAAACCTCGTCGTAGAGTTCCTTCCATGCGGCTTCGTGTTCGGTACCGCTCACCAAGGATTCCGCGAGTGGATGCTCCGGGGCGAGGGTGACAAAGGTGGAGCCAAAGAGGGTGTCTGGCCGTGTGGTGTAGACTTCAATGTCATCATCGCTTCCAACCACACCAAAGAGAATGTTGGCACCCTCTGAGCGACCCAACCAGTCCCGCTGAAGCGCCTTCACGTGCTCTGGAAAGCCGATGGTGTCAAGTCCGTCTTGCAGTTCCTGCCCGTAGGCTGGAAGGTTGAGAAACCATTGGCTCATTTCTTTTTGAGCCACAGGACCATTGCAACGCCAACAACGACCGGCCTTCACTTGCTCGTTGGCCAAGACCGTGGTGCAGGAGGTGCACCAGTTCACGGGGGCAAATTCCCGTGTGGCGAGTCCATTTTCCATGAATTTTGTGAAAAACCACTGGTTCCACTTGTAGTACCGTGGGTCATGGCTCTTCAAGGTACGACGCCAATCATAAGAGAACCCCATTCGCTTGATTTGTTCGGTGATCGAAGCCATGTTTCGCTCGGTGATGTCGTGGGGATGACCTCCTTCTGACATGGCGGCGTTTTCGGCAGGCATTCCGAAGGAATCGAACCCCATGGGGTAGAGCACATCAAAACCCATCAACCGCTTGAACCGGGCGACGGCGTCGCCAATGGAATAGTTTCGAACGTGCCCCATGTGCATTTTGCCCGAAGGATAGGGGTACATTTCCAGGCAGTAGAACTTCGGGCGGTCCGGGTGGATGTCGGCGTGAAACAATCCCGCTTTGTCCCATTGTTGCTGCCAACCGACCTCGTCCACTGGCTTCGTTTCGGCAGACATTGTGCATCACCGTCCACTGGACAAGGGGTTCCACTCCACAACACGCTATGAAATCCACGCCTGAAAAGGGAGGGGGCGGTGGAAACCTCAAGCCATATCATCATGGGCGAAGTCATCGTTCGTTTCGAGCAAAAACACCGCCTCTCTGGTCAACTTGTATCGGTTTTTGACCCCCATCTTTCGGCGTTCAACCAACCCGTACTTTTGGAGCGTACGAAGATGGTGGGAAATCAATTGTTGGCTTTTCTCAAGACGCTTGGCCAGTTCGGCTTGCGTTGGGAATTGGCCCAGTCCCCCATCGTTGTCAAGCAGGTTGAGGATTTTCCCCTGGAGGCTGTTGGGGTCGGGCGAAAGCAAGGGCACGGGGAGGTCCTCTTCCCGTGTGTTGGGGTGGAGTTTGTTGGTCAATGGATAGAATCGGACAAGGCGGCCGTCATTCTTTCGCCAGACGTGTTCTTCGGCCTCAAGCACGCGCAGGTGGTGCGTGATTTGCCCGTTGCTCATGTCCAACGCACTCATGAGGGCACGGAAATGGCATCCCGGGTTTGCCGTCAAGTATCCCATAAGGCGACCTCGTTGGTACCGTCCATCCGTGGTTTCGTGTGTTTTGCCAATCAAACCGAGGAACCACAAGCCAGCTGCAGTTGCTGGAAGTCGCAGCCCTTCGTTGGTGAATGCCGCCACGACAAACAAAGAAAGAATCGAAGCGGAAACGACAACGGTGATCACTGGGGCTGGTGAGCTTGGTTCGATAACGAGCACCGATGGCTCTTCGGCGTTGACGGTGTTGCTGCCTTCATCAACCACATTGGACGTTTCCATTCGGACGTCCACAACCTCCACCGAAGGAGCGAGGTAGTCGCCGCAGGCAGGGGAAGCGGCAGCGGATTGCACGGTGTAAACGCCCTGCAATTCTGAACTGGGCCGCCACGAAGGAAGGGTTCGAGCGTTGGAGAGAAGGTGGGTTGTTCCATCGTTGTCGAGCATGTAGCAGGTTCCTTGTTCCGTGAGCAAGCCAACCCAAGTCCCGACAATTTCAAAGCGCTCGATGGTTGAAGCCGTCTCGCCCTCATCTTCAGCCTCACCAAAGTCAGCTGGCCAAGCAAAGGGCAACGAGACAGAAGAGGTGGAGGTCGAGAGTACGGTGATTTTCAACGTGTAGAATCCATCGGGGAGGATGGGGGTTCCATCTTGGACCATGCGCACATCGAGGGCGTCGAATTGCAACGGTTCAGAGGCATCCGGTAGCAGAATTTTCCGTCCGTCATAGGCGTCGCAGAGGGTTTGATAGGCGTGGACGGTTTCTTCACGCTGGTCAAGGAAAGCAATCTCAAACGTGCATGGTTGAGCCATTCGAAGGTGGTACGGTTCGTCGTTGTGGACGACGGCTTCAATGCGCAGCGTTTGTTCATCTTCCCATGCCAGGGAGGCATCGAGTGTGGCGATGTCAGCATCCACACAAGGGTTCGCTTCGCTGGAATGGAAGCGGACATGCTGGCTGGTCGTGAGCCCGTGCTCGGGCACCTCGGCCACGACCGTGTACACGCCGGGACCAACAAGACAACCGTTCATGTCAAAGAAATTCCACTGCGGGAGCGTCAATCGCTCGGGATCATCGGAACTCACGGTCAACTCCAAATCAATGTCCTGACAATTCTTCTCCACACGGCTGTCATAAACAAGCTGCCCCAGGTCATCGACAATCCACATCTCTGCCTTGCAAGAGGAGGTGAATTCGACCAGAGCGGACTCGTCCTGTGATGGGCTTAGGAGCACTTCGCTGACCAAAATTTCACCTGGTCCGTAGGCAGGCAGTTCGTTGCCGCTTAGGCCGAGTTCCATCGAAAGTCCCGAAGGTACCGCAGGGCTGTCTTCACCAGGCGATGCAAACGCAAGGTCAGCACCGGGAGTGGCAATGGAAACGAAGGAGGTTGGATTGGCGGTGAATTGTTCAACCAAAATGATCTCACCGGGCATCAAGGTATTGACCGACCCCGTGCACGAGGAACCCAACCGGTGAACACGGTCCACTGAAATTTCAAGTTGACAAGCATCGGACGTCAAATCAACGCTCTGTTCGGTCGGATTGTGAAGGTTCACCATGTAAAGCAGGGGGCCTGATGAATCCGTACGTTGTGTGGTCTGGACATCGTAAACAAGCGTGCTGGGAAGTTGAACCGGGGTTTGTATGGTCGCCAAGGTAGTATGGGAAAAGCCTGCAGAGTGAACCAATTCCACCTGGTAAGTTCCGCTTTCAAGCCATGTTCCATCGGCGTCCTTCATCGACCACTCCATCGGGGAGAAATCCAAGCGCTCCCCGGCAAAGAGGTCCAATCCCTGTTCACGCGCCGGGCAGGAAGATGACCCGTTGACAACCATCACGTTCGAGGTGTTGTAGACGTTGAGGACAAAGGGACAAGCAGGATTGACCGTGAGGGAGATTTCAGGGCCGTTGTTGACCAAACTTGGTGCGAGTATGAGGGGTTGTCCAGGCTCGTACCAAGGCTCTTCAGGAGCATCTTGAACGTCTACCAAAAGGGCCACGTCGCCTTGGTCGGCCGAAACCAAACCGATGAAAAGCGAGGTCACCAACAACCCCGCTATCACCAACATTCGGCCTGACGGCTTCTCGCCCATGGAAAAACATGGGCTGTTCTCCTTTGAAAGGTCAGCGGTGCAAAGCATGCGTGAGGCTTCACAGATTTTCAAGGTCCATCATGGTTGGAATGGCGGCTTCTTGTGCAGCTTCTTGCTGCATCTCGTATTGCTTCCACTCCGGCAACCCCTCCGAGCCTTCCCATCCAAGGGCTCGTGCCTCGGCGTAATTGCCTTCAGCGAGGTAGTGTTGAATCCATGCTTGACGGCGTTCTTCTTCCTCGGCAACCGAGGCTTGTGCGAGTTGATTCTCCCGTTTGGAAGCCACCGCTTTGCGCTTGCCTGCCGCACGAGCGACTTGAGCAACAATGATGAGGGCGAGCAGGAAGATGATGATGCCTGCCATCACTTGGAGCGTGCCGCTCTCGCTGCTCAAAATCGAGGAGGAATCACCGCCATCGTTTGACTGAAGGTTTGGATCAGAGGTGATGCTGCATTGCGCTGTGCTGCGAGAGCCTTGCGAAACTTCTGGGTCCCAAGGACACGGGTCAGCGTCGTCGGATACGCCGTCGTTATCGGAGTCAGGGCAGCCGAATTCATCGTTGGCTGTGGACGTTCCAGGAACCTTGGGGCAGGCGTCCGGCTGGTAGGCACCGGCCACGGCGTTATCGCCAAATCCATCGGCATCGAAATCGTTCCATTGGGTAGCCCGCAGTGGGAAGTTGTCAACGCGGTTGGAACTGCTTTGGTTGTCGCCCCAACCATCACCGTCAAGATCAGACCACTGGCTGGCAATTTCAGGGAAAGCATCACCCCGCTGCTCACGAAGGGTGAGGAACATGCCAATGTTCTCTTCGTCCGCCACGGTGGTGTTCTCCCAGAAGTAATTGTCACCCCATCCATCGCCGTCAAAGTCCGCCCATTGCTCTTGGTCCTCAGGGAACAGGTCGTCAACATCGGCGTACCCGTCAAGGTCTGCATCCGGGCAGCCATGCCGGCCTTCCTCGAATGATTTTCCAAAGACATCTACGCAATCGTCGCCGCTGGGAACGTTGGTGTTGTCCCCAAATCCATCGCCGTCGGAGTCAGCCCACTGGAACGGGTCGCTTGGGAACGCGTCCAACGGGTCGGTCACGCCGTCAAGGTCTGAATCGGGGCATCCACGGCTGAGTTCAGCTTGGGATTCACCGTAGTCAAGAGGGCACAAATCCCCGAGGTTTCCGTCGGTGTTATCGCCGTAGCCATCGCCGTCCTCATCGCTCCATTGTGTCGGGTCGGAAGGGAAAGCATCGCCGTTGTTGCCACCTGGATTATCCCCGTAGCCATCGCCATCGCTGTCCTTCCATTGACTGGTGTCGTCTGGGAAAGCGTCGGGGTTGTTGCCGCTTGCGTTGTCGCCTCGGTTATCGCCATCTCGGTCGGACCATTGCGTTGCATCATCAGGGAACGGGTCGCCCGCGTTGGAATAGCCATCGCCATCTCGGTCGGTGCAACCGATTCGGTCAATCGTTGAAGAGCCTGGGTTGTTTGGGCACTCATCGGGTTGATTGCCGTCTGGGTTGCTTCCGAAGCCATCGTTGTCTTCATCGCACCACTGTGTTGGGTCGTCAGGGAAGGCGTCAGCACCGAAACAATCGGTGGTGCTGGGCCATCCTGGAGTCGGATCTGAATACCCATCAGAATCGGTGTCGGGGCATCCAAGACGGTCGTATTGTGAATCGCCCCAAGCATTTGGACACGCATCAGCCCGGTCGCTGTTCGGGTTGTCTCCAATCCAGTCACCATCGGTGTCGATTTGCTGTGTGCGGTCAAGCGGGAAAACGTCGGGTTGGTTGGCCGATGAGAGCAGAAGTCCGGGCCAGGTAGCAGGACGATAAGTATCCCAAGAAGCGTTTTCGTAATTGTCCCCGTAGCCATCGCCGTCGGTATCGTTCCATTGCGTCGGATCGTTCGGGAAGGCGTCGCCGGATTGATTCACATGGAGCTGGTACTCGTCCAAGTCGAAGAGGTAGTTGTCGCCGTATCCATCTTCGTCCGCGTCGACCCACTGGTCTGGATTAGCTGGAGCCCAGTCGCCTTCGTCAGACCAACCGTCGCCATCACCATCAAGGCACCCGTAGCGGTCTTCGGTGGACGTGCCTGCCGTGGTTGGACAAGCATCCGGTTGGTAAGCGGGGGCTGGGTTGTCGCCAAAGCCGTCACCGTCGGTGTCGTCCCATTGGGTTCCTTCGGATGGGAAGGCGTCAACGATGCCGTCTCCTTGGTCGGTGGTGTTGTAGCCATCGTTGTCCTCATCAATGTCAGCATACCAGTAGTAAACGCCCTCATCGTTTCGGCCATGAGCGGTCACGATATGGCTGGAGTCTGGACTCCAAGTCGCGCCATAAATCGTTCCGCAGTTGTTGTTGTTGCCAGAACTGCAACTACCTGGGCGAGGTCCGTTAAAGGAGTCCACTTGATTGCCGGTGTCCGAGTGGTACACTCGGGCCGTGGCGCCATCAGCACCGTACCAAGACATGCCCGCAATGACCTGAGAGCCATCGGATGAAAATGCGGTGGCATAACACGAGGTTGAGACTGTTTTCTGCCACACCAAACTCCACGATCCGCTGACATAGCGGTACATGTCGAAGCTGGCTGAGGAACCTTCCCAAGCACCGCACATGGAGATGTAATTGCCGTCAGGCGACCATGCGACGGCGTTGACGGCAGCAGACGGATTGGTGAAGGTCCATGTGGCAGCGCCTGTCGAGGTGTTGACAACGTAGATGTCACCGTTTCCTGCCAAGGCAATGTGTTGCCCGTCAGGGGAGTAAGCAACGTCGTAAAACCGGTCTTCACCGTTTGGATTGAGCGCATACAACTCTTGGCCCGTCATGACGTCAATGACGGTTACCTCGCCATTGGTTCCGCCGTTTCCTGACCGGCCTATGGCCACGGCGACGCGGGAACTGTCGGGTGAGAATTGAACCGAATTGACCCGGTCCCCTCCTCCAACATCAACGCTGATGCTTCCATGCAAGGATGAAAGGTTTGAGCTGTAGTAGATGTTGATGGTGTCGTCGTTGAGGGCGGCGGCGACGTAGTTACCGTCGGGGGAAAAATCAATTTCGTTGACGTCGGTACCTGTGTTGGCTGAGCGAAGGTTCGTCCAGGTGCTTGCATTCCAAATCCGTACGAAACCATCCTCAGAACCCGTGACGATGAACTCACCGCTTGGCGAATAATCCACGCCGTAGTAATCATCGCTTGAACTGGTGGTGAACTCGTTCTGGAAATTGGGATTGCCGATACTCCACGGGTCGTTAAAATCGGAGGTTCCATCTCCATTTCGATCCGGACATCCATCAAGGTCAACGGTCGAATTTCCTGCTGCCCAAGGGCAATCATCGGCGCTGTCAAGGACGCCGTCGCCGTCCGAATCGGCGGCTTGAGCGGCGATGCTGGTCACCGAAACAAGAAATAGGAAAACGAGGAACAAAGCCGCTTGTTTCCGCAGGGTGGGGGGGGATGCAGAATAAGCCATGGTTTCCGCATACTTGTCAATATAAAGGGGTTTTTGCCAAAATGCTCAAACAAAATCCGTCGGTACAGCACTGACACGAAGCGTTGAACACATGGTGAGCATACCGGGAACCATGGCGGGAGACATACCCAAGGTCAATGTCGCCGCTAAGGACCGCGTGCTCCTCCACCTCTTGGCCAACGATGAATGGGCAGACCGGTACATGGTTCCCTCCACGATGACGCGCCCGGGAATCGCTGAGGCGTGTGCACAGCACCCACCAAACGTCAGTCGAACGATGAAGGACTTGCTGAAGGAGCTGCTCGTCGAAGAGCACACCCGGGCTGTGCAAGGCGATGAGCGACGCCAAAAAACATGGCAATTGACCGAAGAAGGGCGGCTTCGAGCGCAGCAAAGGCACGTCGTTTTGGACGATACCAAGGTCCTGGTGCGCAACATGGACGGCGATTTATTGGAAGTCAAGGCGTCTGAGGCGTCCACCCTTCTGGAAACCGACCTCTCCTTGCTCCAAATATTGCTCCATGCGCAGCACGAAGGGGTGCTAACCTACGGGGACATCCGATTTGGAAGCATTCGCAAACAAGCCGGCGAAGACGTGCCAAAACCAGGACGCTTGACACCGCTGGTCGGCGTTCACGCAACCTACGCTAACCGCCCACCTACAACCCGTCCAGTGTACGGGAGGGACCGAGAACTGGAGGCTTTGCACGGTTGGTTCGCTGACCGCCACCCTTGCATGGTCGTCCATGGAATCGCTGGCATCGGAAAATCAACGCTCATCGCCCATTGGCTTCAACAACACATGGAAGACGACCCGCATCTTTCCGTTTGTTGGTACACCTGCCAACCGTGGGACCGAGCGTTGGGGCTCGCTACCAGCCTGCTGCACCGCTTTGGTATTGACGAGACCCACGACCCCTATCGCATCATCGAAACGCTTCCATTGACACCGGGTGCTGACATGGACGTTGATGCTTGGCGCCGGCGATTAATGGCCTACATGACCGACGCCAACACCATCCGCGAGCGATTCAAAGACAGCGCCGGAGGGCCTCCGCCGTACTGGCTCATCGTGCTTGATGACGTGCATTACATCAGCGAAAAGGCTCGACATTTGCTCGGCTCCCTGCTCCAGCTCGCCCAGAAAGGCCCGTTGAGGGTGCTGCTGGTTTCACGAACGGAACTCAGCGTGTACGACCGCCGGGATGTTCACATCCGGGACACTGTGCGCGAGTTACCCCTCAAGGGCCTCAGCCTCGAAGCCACCGAAAAATGGCTTTCAACCCTCGAAAACGAAGATGCTCCGCCCGCCGAGGAGGTTCATGCTGCGACTGGAGGCCACCCGCTCGCCATGGAACTGTTGGAATTGTACGGGCAACCAACCCACAAAGACTGGTTGAGGTTCCTCGATGAGGAGATCCTCCTGCGCCTTCCCGACAAAGAAAAGGAACTCTTGGCCACGCTTGCGGTGGCCCAGTCACCGGTGCCTTGGGACGTGTTGGCCAAGGGCGTTGGGTGGAACGGTGTTCCTCCAGAAAACCTCGTCAAACACGGCTTGCTGTTGGAACTTGAGGACGGTATGTGGCTGCATGAAGCCCTGCGAGAGCGTTTGCTGAGGGACGTTGGCGAGCAACAACAGGCACGAAAACAGCGGCTTGACTGAACTCAAAAGTCGTCAGCGGTCATGACTTCGTCAATCCACGCCAAGAGTTTGGGCTTCGGCATGCTTCCGGTTTTCTGGGAAACAACGGTGCCGTTGCGGTACATGAAGAGCGCAGGAATGCTACGAACGCCGAGTTGGGCCGCCGTAGAGGTGTTTTGTTCCGTGTCAACCTTGGCGACCAAGATTTCTCGCTCTTGAGCAACCGCTTCCAGAACAGGTCCGATGGCTTTGCAGGGGGCGCACCAAGGGGCCCAAAAGTCAACGATCACCCATTCGGTTTCGTTGACCGTATCGTTGAATTCACTGTCACTGACGTTCCTCACTTCACCCATGGTTTCACCTAACCAACGGTCCGGATGAAGCATTATAGGCGTTTGGCCCGATTCCAATGGTTCGTAGAAAAGGCAAGTCTCATCAAATGGAGTCTACTGGGTTGACATGAGGGATGACATGATTATCGCACCCAGCGTCCTTACGGCCAACCTCGCAGACCTCTCCACCGACTGCAAAGAGGCCATGGACGCAGGACTTCCCTGGCTTCATCTCGACGTGATGGACGGCAATTTTGTCCCCAACCTGACCTTTGGCCCACCCGTGATTCGTAGCCTACGTAGCGCCCTTGGCCCCGACGCTGTTTTTGACGCTCACCTGATGATTGAAAACGCTGAAGCGTGTTTTCAAGACTACATCGATGCGGGGTGTAACCACCTCTCCGTTCACGTGGAAGCTGTCAAACACCTCCATCGCCTGCTTGGCGCCATTCGTGAAGGCGGCGCAACGGCAGGGATTGTTTTGAATCCCGGTACGCCGGTGGAAGCCGCCCTTGAGGTGCTGAGCGAGGTGGACCTCGTCCTTGTCATGAGCGTCAACCCCGGATTTGGTGGACAATCGTTCATCCCCAACGTTGAGAGCAAGATTCGACGGTTGGCTGATGCCATAGACAAGCAGGTGGCTGAAGGCGGGCGAGCGGTGCAAATTCAGGTCGATGGTGGCGTCAAGGCGCACAACATCGCTATGCTCAGAGATTGGGGCGTCAGCAACTGTGTGGTCGGCTCAGGCCTGTTCAACGACCGTGCGAGCGTGGCTGAAAACCTTGCAGAAATTCATCAAGCACTCAATTAAGGAGGGGTTTCCCATCCAAATTCTCGTCGTTTCACTCCTCTATCCCGTTCCTTTGAATGAGGTTCGCGGTGTCTTTGTGGACGACCATGTTCGTTTGCTCAAGGAACTCGGCCACGAGGTGAGGGTGGTGAACCCGCTACCAAGAATGCCGCGTTACGCCGAGGCACGACGTTCAACGATGAGGGGCGTTTCAAAGGCCCCACGACGGTGGGTGCATGACGAGGTCCCCACCTTGGCGCCCCGATTTTTTGCTCTCCCGGACCACCCTTATCCACGATTGACGATCTCAAGCGTCAGCCGACGTTGGAAATGGGTGGAAAAGCAACTTGGTGAGTGGCGGCCGGACATCGTGATTTGCCAT
>MDSY01033205.1_pt1 | contig 25117 bp, 15 predicted proteins | sample 811131 | NCBI WGS metagenome assembly MDSY01 (sample SAMN05326643, study PRJNA326480) | marine metagenome | isolation source: seawater | place: Atlantic Ocean: South West | collected 2010
CATCGCCAATGCCGAAGTAGCCGCGGACGGTGAACGGCTCGGGCTCTTGCTTGATCTCGGGCTCCTGTTTGATCTCGGGCGAACTCTCCGGCTCGCGTTTGATCCGCTTCGAACTCGGCGGAGCCGCGCATGCTGCTTTGCACACCGCGCACCAGCGTTTCAGCTTGCCGTGTGGGCACGGGCTGCTCGCTGTTTAGTTGTTTTTCAGTTTACCATGTGGGCAAGGGGTGCACTTCACGCATTGCTGTTTCCGCTTCCCGTGGGGGCAGGGGTTGCACGCCGCGCAGTCGTTTCTCACCTTCCTGTGAGGGCAGGGGGTGCAGTCTGGGCAGTTGCTCTTGACCTTCCCGTGAGGGCAGGGCTTGCACACCGCGCACTTGTGTTTCACCCTGCCGTGGGGACACGGGTTGCACTCCTTGCACTGGTGTTTCTGCCTTCCATGCGAGCACAGATTACGTTCTCTCATTATTCACCTCCGCGCGCACTCGCGTCTGCGTTCAGCGCGCCACGACGTGCGAAGACCCGAGTCGTAGCTTTGAGTGACTTTTCTTTCGTTCCTTTCCGAGAATCCGGTCAAATCGGCTCTCGTCCCGGGATATCCCCGGTGTTAGCTCGACGGCCCCGCGGATTGAGCGCTCAGTCGGGACCGCTCGGGCGGGTCCAAAGGTAACGAGCGTTGGGGCTGGGAAGGTCGGCGTGCTTCCCACCCACGCGGGTATCACGGCGAGGTCGAACCCGTCACGTCTGGTCCTGTTCCGTCTCCCAGGCGTGGTTCGGGGCGGGCGGTGATTGTGGATTGTGTTTCCTCGGGACGTAAAAGAGATCGCCAACAATGACGGGCGTGTTCGATCGAGGGCGCTCCGGCAGCAATGAGATTTGGCGCACACCCACTACGCTGGCGCGCCACGCGGACACGACCACGGTTCCAATTCGCGAGTGCCTCGCGGATGTGTTCAAACACGCGCACGTGGAGAACGACGACCCGTTCGATGCGGTGGATGCAGACGAGATGGAACGCGTGTACGACAGCCTCGCTGCGTCCGAGCGCATCGTGGGGGGATACACCAAGTTCGGGTTCGAAGACAAGGGCGCAAGACACGTGTACTGCACCGCGGACCCGGACGCAGTGGAGGAAGAACCAGCGGTGACGCAAGGGGTGGGTGTGCCATTCGGGAACCCGCTGTTCCGCGCGGAGGGCGAACTCTTTGAAAACAAAAATCTCGGCGGCGGCGTCAACCTGGACGCCACGCCGCTCGCGTCGCAAAGCCTCCGGTCCCTGAAGACGTCGTCGCGCGTAGCTAGCCATCGAAAACACGAAAGACACACCAGCGCAACGCCGAGCACCTCGCGAACGTCCGCGAAGCTCTTCGCGTCTTCGTCGAAAAGAACGTCGGCGACGGCGACGGCGCCGCGACAAAGGGCGTTTCCCGGAAGCGCTGCGACGCTTCCTCGACAACCTCTGTTCCCGTCCACGACGCGACCGCGAAGGCCGCCGTCGCATTCACATACGCACACGTACGCGCACACTCTCTCGCGTGCAATGTACAGTCGTCCAATGGATTCGCCGATACGACCACCCCTGGACCCCAAGAAGGCGGCGCTCGTTGAGAAAATCGAAGCGGTGCTCGGTGAGGTGCGCGCGCGCATACGCGGCGCACCGGTTGGCGAGTCACACTCCGTGCCCGCGAAAAGCCTAGGCACGCGCTTCGCCGCGGTATCACGCGACCGAACCTCTGAACGAAGCGAGCGGCGTCGTGTCGCGATGCTGGAAGCCCTGGCGCGTCCCGCGCTTAATCGGTGGCGTGCCACAGCGAAAGCCAAAGTCGCGAAGTGCGAAGAGGCGCTTTTCGAAAAGGCGCTCGCCGCGTTCACGAAAACGTCCACGCGGAGGGTGTTTTCGCGGTGGCTGGAGTTCGTGGACGAGTCGCAGGAAATGCACGCGCTCGCGGCTCGAGCGGTGGCGAGGTTCGCGTCGACGGCGACGTGCGCGGCATTCGCGCGGTGGTCCGAGTGGGCGGATGATTGCAAGGAAAGACGGAAGTTGGCGAAAAGAGCGGTGGCTTGGTGGACGGGTAGATCGAAAGCCGCGGCGTTCGCGCAGTGGTGTGATTTTACTGTAGACCGTCGGGAGCGAAGGGCGATGGCAAAAAATGCGGTGAAATGGTGGGTGGGGCGATCGAAAACAGCGGCGTGGCTTCGATGGCGGGACGCGGTGGTGGACGCGCAAACTGCGCGGTGGGCGGTTAGATTTTTCGTGGACCGAACCCGAAGCGCCGCGTTCGCGAGGTGGGCTGAGTTCGCGGACCAATCCAGGGATGCTCGGAGTATCGCGACACGAGCCGCGAACCACTGGCTGCACGCTACCACGAGACGCGCGTTGAGTACCTGGTCGGAGCGCGCGGCGGCGCTTGCGGAGGACCGCGAGCGCTTGACGCGCGCCGTGAAGCGCTTCACCTCTGCGAAGCTCGCGGAGGCGTTCGCGCGCTGGGTTCACAACGTTATGTACATACGTGACGCTCGCGAGTTGTTACGGAAATCCGTGAATCAGTTCGACTTGCGAATTCGGAGAAGCGCGTTTGCGCGGTGGGTGGAATTTACAAACGAAACGCAGGTGGCGCGCGAAACCCTGACGCGCGCAGCTGGGTTCTGGAGCAATCGCGCGGCGGGCACGGCGTTTGAGGGGTGGCTGGATTTCCTTTTCGAGAAGAAGAAAACACGGGAACTCGTGCGACGTGCTGTGGTGCGATTCGAATCCAGAACAGGCGCGGCTGCGTTTACAACCTGGGTCGAGTTTGCAGACGCGGCTCGTTTCGAGAAAAACGGAAAAAGTCGCGCAGAGACTCATTTCAAGCGGAAATCCCTGGCCCTCGGTCTCGACGCGTTCATGGACAACCTTGTACGCGTTTTAAACACGCACAGAGCGCTTTCCAACTGGACCAACCAAACCACCGCTAAAGCGTTGGCGCGGTGGGTTAACTTCGTCTCCGAACGACGCGCCGCGATGCGCCTCGACCCGGTGGCGTTCAAGTTTTTCCGGAATGGTTTGCTGATGTTTGGGTTTGAAAACTGGAGGGAATTTTCGCTCGTCTCTCAACTGGAGCGCGAGGAGTTTCAATTAGCGGTTGACCGGTACCGATACACCGCGCTTCAGAGGTTCTGGCCGCGGTGGGTCAACCGTGTACGCGCGTCAGTGGCGGAGGAGGACGCGGACGAACACCGCGCACGGGTCGTGGCGCGCGAGTTTTTAGAAGCGTGGCGAACGGAGATGTGGGTTTCGCACTGCCGGCGGGAAAACACGGCGGCTCGATTTATAAAAGCCTGGGGACAGTTCGCGGCCAGGCGAAGAGTGCTTCAGTCGTGTCTGTCCACCGCACGTGCGTTACAGTACACCCGCAACACAAAGAAAGCGTTCCACGCCTGGTCCTCGGTGTGGCTCGTGGAGGCGAAGGCCACGCTTGGGTTGGCGCTGACGCGGCGGAATTTAATCAGGCGCCTTTTGAAATCGTGGCGGGAAGAAACCGTCGCCACGCAATTTGACCGTCACAGCGCCTTCGTGGCGGACGCGCATTTAAACGCCAAGCTCAAACGCTCATCCTTCGCCGCGCTTTCCAGCCACTGGGCGCGTAAGGTGCTAACCAGGTCGTTCGTGTACGGCCAGCAGAAGAAGCTGGCGCAGAAAGCCTGGAAAGGCTGGTCCACCTCGGCGTGGGAAAACAAGTTGCGCAGGGTGGAGGACGAACTCGGGGCGGTGGAAGCGTTTGGGTTCCACGGGACGCCACAAATCGACTCTGTAGCTTTTCCTGGGTTCGACACCCTTAGGAGCGAGCGAAGCAACGGAGGGTCACCCACCAGGGGGTTCTCCATGTCGCACTCGCCGCCAAACGGACCGTGGCTCTCCGCGGGGCCGGGTAAAAACACGAAGGCGTCCATGGGGAATCGGGATAAGTGGAAGTTTTATTAAGCGATTCGTTGTAATCTTATTCGTAATCAGAGTCACGGGAGTTCTCGTTCTAGTATCTTCACTCTGGGCAGCCGTTCGCGCGCGCCCAGGTGAACACCTCGAGATACCCGGCCCACTTGGCCCTTATGCACGTGTCTACGTCCCACGGGCACCCGTTTGCGCGCGCCCACTGCAGCACCTCCAGGTGCCCGCCTTCCACCGCCCCACGACACGTGCTTTCATTCCACAGGCAGCCGTTCGCGCGCGCCCACTGCAGCACCTCGAGGTTCCCGCGATTCACCACTGCCGCGCACGACCACTCGTCCCACGGACAGCAGTTCGCGCGCAACCACTGAAGCACCTAGAGGTACCCACCCGCCGCCGCGAACGCACACGTACAATCGTCCCACAGGCACCCGTTCGCGCGAGCCCACTGAAGCACCTCGAGGTGCCCGCCCTCTACCGCCGCCCAACTCGTTTTCTCGTCCCGCGGCCAGCCGTCCGCGCGCAACAGCTTCAACTCTTCGAGCTGTCCGCTCCTCGCCGCTGCCGCACAAAGGTATTGTTGACGCGACAGGCGACCTTGCCGTTGCAGGCGCTGCACCGCGCTTAAACCTCCGATATCCACGGCTTTTTCCTCATCAAGCTCTTCAAACTCAAGTCCCGTCGCCGCCACCGCGTCCCACATCTCACTGCTCACCGCTGGGAGCCGTGCGAGATCTGCGGGGTCGTCAAAGTACTCAGATCTCAGGATGTGCGCCACGACGAGGTGATTGGGGGGGGCGGGGAAGGCCTGGCCCGCGTTAGCCGCGGTCATCGCGCTTTCTCTTACTCGCGCGAGTTTCCATACCGCGCGTCGCGTCGGCCCGTGCAGGGTGGCGCGTGCGAGTCGTTGTGCATTCCGATAACGCGTGTGAGGTCTGCGTTACGAAATTATGGAATTTTGATGTGGAATTTTTTTCTATTGAATACCGTCACCTAATAAGCCGTGTCCTCCTTGACGTAGCACCTATGCACGTCATCCACGCCCAGCACCACCCCTGCAACCCTACATCGTTTCGACCGCCTCGACCCGTCGCTCCGAATGCCTGACTCCGGGACGTCTTCGTCGTCAACCGGTTCGTCAGTCGCGAACGGGACGGGCTTGAATCCCGCGACTGCCGCGAGCTCGTTTGTTTTCTCCGCAAACGCGACGGACGCTTTTCCATCAGCAACCACCATGTACTTGGACCCCTCCGAGATTAACACGCCAGTCGAAGGCTTCACTACGGCTCCTAACCCAGGCGTGATTCTCTGCGCCGCCCACGCGCCCACGACGACGGCGTCGAATGATTTGTTAAATTTCGGTTTCGAGACGAAGGCTTTTTCGAAATCACCCGGGCCGACGATTGTTACTTTCAACGATTTCCACGTGGACTCAAACACAGCGCCATCGCACCCAGACCATTCTCGTTGCTCGTTTTCATTGGCATTCGAGTTTGACGCTAGCCTATCGTCCATCTCAGGCGCCCACGCGTTCATGGCGTCCGTCGCAATGGCGCCGAATGGGTATTCTTTTTTATTTTTCCACGCAACCCCAGAGCGCATTTCGAATAAATTAGCCGCCACGTTGTGCTCTGAAATCTCCACCGCGTTGTGCACGTGCTGCCTGTTTGCGACTTTCAGCAACTCGCAATCCTCCGCTTGAATCCCATAACAGAAATATGGCCCGTTCAGAACGTCGCACCACAACCCTTTACTCTCAACGCTCCGCCCGATATCGCTCAAATCCCGATCTTTGAACTCTTTAGTTTTTCCAACAGTGAACCCGACCAAAGTTTTATTGCACAAAGGGAACGTCGCTTCCCTGACTGGGTACGCTATGCCTGATAAACGGAAGGATGAAAAGTGCTTGAAGTGCACCACACCCGCCCCAGCGGCGTCCAGCCGCATGTGGTAGTCCCAGTCCACGACGTTTTTCCTGTGGTCGAAGCGGTCGTCGTAGTATTTTCGCAAACGTCGGTCGCGTCGTTCTTTTTCGTCGAAATTATTGGATCGATGGCCGCTCCAACTCCGGAATACGTCCATCAGCGCATCCTTCTCTTTGAACTTTAACAGCGAGAAGTCGAACACTTGGGTGATCCGGTCGTTGGCGATGTCGTAAGTGTCAGACTCGCCCGCGAAAATGGCGCCGACTACTCTCTCCAAGCGCTCAGCGAACCTCTCCACCAATTGAGACGTGCTCTCTCTCAAACTGCTGTTCATGAAAATTTCGAGGAAACGTTCCACGCGGTCGGATGGGGGCGTGTCGTCGGTGAAAAGCACGGTCAAGAGCAGGATGTGCCGGGCTGTCTCTACCATGTTCGCCTCGAACACGTGGAAATTCATTTTTGGGGTTGTGGATGGATTCAGCGAACTGTGCCGTCGTGCCCGAGCCAAGGTCGTGAAGATGTGCCGTGGATCGTTCGTGCCGACCAGGAGGGAGGAAAATGGAGTTGACTCCGTTGGATCGAGACGCGCATCGGGGGCTTCATCCTCAACCCTACCCGCCTGTTCAAGGCACCGCTTAACCACCTGCCTAACATCAAGCGCCGGGGAAACGCCCCAGAAGTTGTGCACGTGGTGCGGGTCCAGCGACATCGCGCACGCCAAACGCGAAGTGCGGGTCAACGAACGAGAGTGCGTACATAGCGACCTACTTGCTGCCTGAACTCTCAAAATCGCATTCCAATAAAAGTTTCCAAAGTTCAATCCGAAGGTTTACCGGCCGGGTGTTGGAATCAGGGCTTTGGCATGTGTCGAGCGGTGGCGCGGACCACACCGGAGCTCACCTCCCCACGCGCGCTTTTTGACAGTTGTTACCCACCCCACACGTTTCCGCGTTTTGAAGCGCCCTTTGCGTTGGAAGGCGTCGCACGCGTTTCCCTCGCCTCGCTTGATTCCTCCAAAAAACAACGACCCGAACGCGATAGACCAAAACGTAGCATGTTTCGATCGCGGTCCATGAAGGGTCACCCCCGGGGCCCTCGCACACGGCGCGCCTCCGACCCTTTTATCATCGTAGCCGCGCTTATTTTTTGTCGTAAGCACCGTGTTTGTCCCGCACGTCCACGCGCAGCTCATCGCTCTGGGCGGGTACCACCCCTGCGTTTCGATCGACGTGGGAAACACGTTTTGCTGGGGCAAAGACAGCTTGGGGCAGCTCGGCGATGGCGATTCAGACGCATTGCCGTGGAAAGCTGTCCCCACCCTGGTCCCTGGGCTGGATAAAAACGTGAAAGCCCTAGCCCTTAGGCACGACACTACGTGCGCCGTGAAAAGCGACGACACGTTGTGGTGCTTCGGCGCGAACACGTACGGCAACGACGGCACCGGAGTGAGCGGGTCGAAGAAAATTCCATCCGTGGTGTACCAAGCCGTGGGGCTGGACCCTGTGTCGATTTCCGTCGGTCAAGGGCACGTCTATGCTGTTGCGCGCACCGGGGCGCTGTGGTGTTGGGGCGCGAATACGAACGACCAGCTGGGTTTGGGTACGGAAACAAACGAAAACACGCCGCAGCGGTGGGCGTTAGGGTTGGACGTTCCCGTCGCGCGCTGGAACCAATTCGGCCAGCTCGGGAAAGGGTCAACTGGTGGGAACCAAGCAACCCCCACGCCGTCCAGTTTCTTTCCAGACGTAAAGGAAATTGCGCGCGGGGCCTACCACACGTGCATGTTGCGGTTCGACGGAACCGTGTGGTGCTGGGGGCGGAACCTGTACGGCGAGTGGGGGGTGCCCGGCGTGGGAAACGCCAACGCCCTGTATCAGGTTCCCGGAGTTGAAAACGTGGCGTCAATCGCGGCGGGTGGCTATCACACGTGTTTCCTGTGGGAAAACGGCGTGATGCGGTGCTTGAGGCGGAACAATTACGGACAGCTAGGTCTCGGCGACACAGTGGACCGGGGGTACGTGAACCTCGCGGGCGCGGTGGTTCCCAAACTGGATTTGCGCCCCGCCGAGTTGTGCACGTGCTGCGAGGCTAAAAGCGTTCGGTTTGGGTTTGGAATCGAACGACCTTGTGTTGTGGAGGCTGATGAACCTGGTGTTGATTCTTCCGTTCGCGTGTTCACCACCAGTCGGCAATTCTTCACCGCGCCTTCGGATGAGAGCTCAACCGACGTTCACATGTTGGCCGAGCACAGGGTGGATTACGGGGTTGACGCGTTGCACTCGTTTAAGTACCAGCGCGTGCCGGGTAATAAGTTCCGGTTTGAAGTCGGTTGTTTGCAAGGCGTTTCGTCACCAAGTACCGAACTTTTAACCACTCCAGCGACGGACAGTAGCAACGGCGACTTGCGGTCCCTGGATCGACAAGTCGTGGATTGCGGTTCGTTCCCGATCTTAGAGTTTCGGATGGAAACGTTTTTCTTCATGAGGTCATACGTGATGTACCAGTACCAGTGTTCCTCTCTACCGCACACCGGCACGTGTTGCACGTTGCAAACCACGTTCAGCGAGGACGGCAACGGAAACCCAGTCCACCTAGACAGGCACGGCGTAAAGTGCTCGCGAACAAACGAAGCCATCACGAAGTTCCAGCTCGTGAGGGATAAAACAGAAACGTCAGTGCCGGAAATCGCTTACGCGTATACGTGCTGTGCCATGCCTACACAAATTGTCGAGCTGTGAGTTTTTGGGATGTATGAAAGGCGAGACGTATGGAAAAGAAAGGGTTACATTTTAAACAATCTATCTAACACAATTACTTTTTCGCCGCGGGCAGCCAGTCGTCCGCCCGTAGCGCCTGCGCCATACCCCCCACCACTTCCCTTTCGCACATGTCGCACAGCGGGCGGACGGGCAAAATGCAAAACGGCTCTTCTATTTCAATTCCGATTTCGTCCACGCCAAGCATGAGCCAGCCTAGCATGAAGATCGCGGGAATCGTCGCCAATCCTAATGCGCTCCACAGCGAGAATGGTAACGTCAATAACCATAAAGTTAATGTCCGACTCGTGTGCCTCGTGTAACTTATAGGAATCGGCGTGTACAGAATCTTCTCGCTTTCTGAAACCACACTCGAAAGCTCCTTCACGATGATTTCGCACTGCTGGTGCATCTGCGTGGACATGCCCAGTGACAGGGCTTTGTTTAAGATTTGCGACATGTCGAACAACACTTGCGACGGGATGTTTTCGTAGTACGCCAGCCTTTGGGCTTTTTTAGCCCCCAACGCGCGCGCCATCCCGGGAACCGGATCTACGCGAAACGCAGTAGGGTCTCGTGAATCAGTCCGGGTTCGCCCTTTCCGTACGTGGCTCTCCACCGCGTACGGGAACGATCTTAAATGCTTCAATATATCCAACCTCAAACCACCTTTATTCGGCACGTACTGCGCCATCCTGGTTAAATCACGTGTGCACTTACTCATCTTGCCTAACAGCGACCGCGCGTCGATTACTCTTCTATTTGAATTGTTCGTCCGGAACACTAAACTTAGCGAAACGATGCCGCCAGACAGCTGGTGCGCTAACGGCGCGATTTGTAACACAGGCATGCTAAAAACCGCCGCGAACTTCAAGTTCCATAAAGCCAACATCCCCGCGAACGCGGTTATTAACAGCACCGGCTCCAGCACGCGTAAAAAAATTGTACTCTTCCACGTGGAAAATAAATGCCGCCAGTACCGCCCGACGCTCCTGTGACGTTCCCACTCGTCTTGAGAAAAGAACCTCGAAATGGAAGATCCCTCACTGATTAGTAGCTGATTCAGCCCCGGGTCCGTGCAGTACATGTCCTCGCACACCGCGGTTGAGGGTTGTAACCCGGCGATGCCGCTCCGCGACTTTTTCACGTACTCGTCCGATGAAACATGCGGAGCCGCAGACGAAACATCGATATCCACGCGCACCACTTCGTCGTCCTGGTCCCAGGAAGGCGAGCGGACTGGGGCGGAGGAAGCATCTGCACGCACGTCGCGCTTTTCGTTGGTTTCGTCGTTTAAGGAGCGGGGGACACACCTGTGCCTTGACCGCCGGGGACCTCCGCTTCCGGGGATTGAAGTTCGAAGAAGTCGGTCGTGGGGAAAAATCACGGGGGTTGCTTTTGCTGGGATGGCGCGACCACCCGGGCTGGGCTCTGTGCGTCGGGCCTTTGTTGTTGTGCGTCGGAACCGCACAGCCCCGACGCCTGCGACGACGGGCGCGTGCGCGGTGACCGAAACGGTCATGGTCGTCCTCTCGGCTTCAGTGACAGCGCGAGACACACTGGCCACGAAGCCGACGGTTCGCGACTTTTTATCCGGGGGGGCGCTTTTTGCAAACGGGTTACTGTAGTTTGGCGCGGTTTTTCGAGATCCTTTCCCACAACGAGAAGCGCACCCGGGGCCACTCTTCGTCTCCCCTCCCGCGTCTCGAGAGATGTCTTTGTTGATATAACCCGCGATGGTGGGGAAACCTTCCTCGTCGCGGCGCACCCAACCCCGCAACGCGTTTACGCGGCTACGCCAAAGGGAGTGTTTCGGTTCAAGTAAACAAAGTGGAATCTTCACCGCAATCCCCCAGAGACTGGCGAGCCCTGTGTCCACTTTGGTGGACGACAGAGGTAAACTTCTGGAGTGCGTGTTGCTCGGGTTCACTTCCTGTGGAGACTACCTCGTGTCGTACTCCACGCTGGACGAAGGAAGGCGGTACGAGCTTCAAATATGGACTTTCCGTGCCCGCACACGAAGCAAACTGGTGGCGACTGTACCGCTTTTCTGCACCGCTGATGCCGGCGGCGACCACGGAGTGGACTTCGACAACGAAATCGGCAATATCTCCCACTTGCGAATTACGGTGTGCGAAAGTCACAATCGGTGCGTGTTGTTGGTGCACGGCGAACCCGACGGCGGACGACGGTTCGGAGATTCGGAAGCGCCGCTCGCACGACGGTGTTTCCTAACCTCCGTGCCGAACCCTGCGTCAGTTCACGGCAAAAAAAAGCTCGGCGCCACGTCTATGAGTTACCTCTCCACCAGCGCGGTGCCTTTCAACCCCCGGATCGCAGGGCTGATACCCGCGGTGGAGAGTGACGGCGACGAAAACGTATACGCCGTGCTCAACTCTGGAGATTCGGTCATCGGCGTGCGAGTAGCGCCTTCAGCGTTCGACTTGGACGAACTTCCTGAAGGGCAACACGCGGTTGCGGGTCCACGGTTAGAGGCGTTGCTTTCTGTGTCCACTGGACCTACATCAGCCGTGCGGTGGGGGTATTCACAGGAAGGAGGAACTCCAGGAAATGAAAACAGCGGGGCTGAAGTGGACGACGCCAATCACGACAAACACCACATCATGAATATAAGCAGTTGGACTGCGATGGAAGCAGACACGGTTCTTTCAAAAGCGCTCGCCGCGACGCTTCGCATAGGGTACACAGTGATTGATTACGAAATACAAATTCTTGAGGTGGCGCACGGGGGATACGGCGATCAAACCAGCGCGATCGCCGCGGTGATAAGCGTGCTCCGCGCGAGGGGCGAACCCCAAACAAAAGAGTGCCCCCTTCGCGGAAAAGAAGGGTGGCGCACGGTGGTTTCTGTGGTGGAGTGTCCGTTGGGGTACCCGCGTCCCCCGCGTCCCCGTTTGTTGTTCAGCGTGGAGATCCCGCCTGGACCAGACCTCGGACCTGACGCGTCGGCGTCGTCCGCGGGAGGAGGACCGCCCACGCTCCGCGCCGTCGCGGCGGCGAGGGCCAAGTTGGCGCAGTTCCGACGCGCCGCATACGTCCCGACGAATCGAACGCTGCGCAACGGCGCGACGCTGACCAACGCCGGCGCGGTGGCGACCGGGATGTCCGCCGACGCGCTGAAACACCCGACGCAACCAATCTGCGTGCTTGGATGGAAGGGACATAGAACATAGATTAGGGTGGATTTAGTTGATAGGTATACGAGTAGCGCAACGAAGGGAATTTAGATGTTCATTCTCTTCTACTCCCCGCGCTCCACACCGAGACGCAACCCTCTTTCCCCCGGTCCCCCCTGCTGTCTCCCGCGAACGCCAGCACGTGGTGCGTTGGTGACCACTTCAAAGTGCTCACCGTCCCGCCTCTTGTGGCAATTTGCGCGACTCGTTCTCCGGTTCCGCTTTCAACGTCGACGTCGGCGACGTCCACTGAATCATCGTCCCCCGCCGACGCGAGGAATTTGCCGTCAAATGAAAACGACACCGCACGCACCGGGGCTTGTAACCGGTCCACCACGGTGGTACACACGCAGTCGTCACAGTCCCACACCGTGGCCATGGCGTCCGCGCCTCCGAACGCCAAGCGGTCGTGTACAGGGTCACGCGCCATCGCGTACACGCTCGACGTGTGCCCGCGCATCTGATGCAAAGGTTTCATTGTTGGGAAATGTAAGCACTGTACGACTCCGTCCGCCGTTGTGAGGTAGAACCGGTCGCCCTTTCTATTCCAGCACGCGTCGTTGACCTGGTACCCGAACTTCGGAGTCGTGCGAAGTAACTTGTGAGTCTTGGCGTCGACGAACGCGAACACGTCGTCCCTGTTTCCCACCGCGAGCTGGGACCCATCAGGACTCCAGCAGACGTTTATGTTTTCGTCCGTCAGAGGTACAGTCGCCACCGGTCTTCCCCCGGACTTCGTGTCCCACAACCGCAGGGTTTTGTCCGCGCTGACCGTGGCGAGGCGGTCAGGTGACGTAGGGTCCCACGCCATCTGGTCCACCGAATCCGTGTGTCCCTTGAGCTCGATGTCTCGCCCTGAATGTAATCCGTGCTCCACGTCGTAAACACGCGCGGTTTGATCCACAGACCCGCTCGCGAGCTTTCGCCCGGTGCAGCTCCAAGCCACGCTGTGCACGCGTCTTCGGTGCCCCGCGATCTCGCGGGTCACGAAGTTCGCGAAAGGCGCCATCGCACCTGCGCCAGCGACTGTGAACGAGGGAGGGGCGATTTCCGGAAACAAGCACAAAAACATTTTTAAGTTATTAAAATCGAATTCTTTACATGTTACATGAACGATTCAACACCTCTTTTGCTAGCTCGCTAATGACCATCTCAGCACCCTCCACCCCCGCCCTTTTCGTCGAATCACTTCTTCCCCATGTCCCGCTTCAGTTTCTCCAGCATCTCGTCCACAGATTCGCGCTTCGGCGGCGAAGCGGTTTTTTTCGCCGACGAACCAGGCGACGAGCTTTGCGATTTATTAGTAGACGCACTTGAGGTACTAGAGGTACTAGAGCTACTGGTCGTTTTCGAGTACGAGGATGAGCTAGATGAAGCAGTACCGTCTTTTCGGGATGCGCTTTTCTTGTACGACGAGGACGATGTTTTCGTTTCATTTCTGAAAATATCGCGCGACGTGCCAACCACTTCGGGCGCCGCCTCCTCAAGGAAATCGACAAACTCCTCGCCCAGCGCTTCCAGTTCTTCCCACAAGGTTCGAGGTTGACCGGAGTTCGGCCTTAACTTTTCAAACGCATCCAGCTCCTTCTCAAGGTCCGCGAAGAAATCGCCGAAGCCATAAAACGGCTCTTCCGGTTTATTAGGGGAGGTATTAGACGCACGGCCGGTGGACGTTCTGGACCGAGTAGAACTACCCGCGGCGCTTTTAAATGGATCCCACGTGCCGCTACCCCCGCCACCCCCGTTGAGTAACATGTCGTACCTTCTTCGCTGGTCCTCATCACTCAAGGTTTGATACGCATTTTTGACTTCGTTGAACCGCTCCGTCGCGTCGGGGGCTTTGTTCACGTCGGGGTGGTACTTCAGCGCTGCTTTTTTATACGCGCTCTTGATTTCTTTCTTCGTCGCTTTGGGGTCTACATCTAGAAGGACGTACAAGTCGCTTTGTGCTCCATTGGGGCCGGCGCGGACGATCACAGATGTGCTGCGGTGGCGATTAAGGTTTAAGTGAGACCCGCGGGCTTGGCGGGGGAGCCGAACCGAACGGCGTTCAAGTGGCGGACGCGCAGAGAGGGACGTTGACGCGTGGGATGATGATTTCGCCCTAATCGCGTCGCACCGAAAACCTTCCGAAGCCTGACGAAAACGAAAACCTCCGCTCGCGGGGCACGACACGCTCGCCATGTTGACAGGTGCTTAGAACCTGACTGCGGGAAACGTCGACCGCGCGAGGGGTTCACCGCCGAGCGGGCGGCGCGTTCGCAAACTGATGTGTTGGGGAGTCGAGGGCGACATAACCACACCAACGGCGTGTGCGTTGATCTCGCCAGTTTGGCAAAATCTTAAAATTGGCGCGAGCGAATGGCTCGCGCCATTCTGAAACGACGTCGTCCCCAGGCCTCCGCGTCATTCCTCCCCACGTAGAGCGCGCCGCGGCACCTACTCGCACCGTTTACTCATCGGGACGGTCGCGATGGCTCTCGCGTGTGCGTTGGCTGCTGTGACCGCGCCTCCTCGGCAACTCGGCGTCGGCGGCCGAAAGAAACAAAGCGCGTTGTTTTCTCCTCGGCACCTTCGAAAAACATCCAACCCCACATGTGCGTTAGCGGAAGGCCCTGGTGACGTCATCGACGGCGGCCCACCCGCGCGCGCTTCTGTAAGACCAAACGACCCGGTGTACAGGGCGTTTTTAAGCGAAGATCTGCCTCCCGAAACCTCGAGACGCGATGCAGCAGGCACGAAACCAGATGAGACAATCGCAGTCGGATCTAAAGCATGTCTAGTCCCCGCCCCCGGAAAAGCCCATAAAACGATTGTTTACCAAACAAGGCCGCTCCCGTCCGTGTTAGTGATACACACCGGAGGCACTTTAGGGATGTCAAGTCAAGCCCTAGAGGAACGCTATGACTTGGAAGGATCACCGGTGGTGTTCAAGGAAGGCACCGGCGGGGACTACACCAAGGCGCTACAACCCAGCAAGCTGCTGTTAAACCTCGTCACCGTCGTGCCCGAGCTGCGAACGTTCGCCAACCTTGAGGTCAAAGTGTTGATGAACAAGGACTCGTGCCAGGTAGGCCCCAAGGAGTGGGTTACAATCGCGAAAGAGTTAGACGCACAACGCCAAAACTTCGACGCATTCATCGTGGTGCACGGCACGGACACCATGGCGTACACCGCGAGCGCATTGAGTTTAATGCTCGCGGGGTTCAAGAAACCAATCATAGTCACCGGCTCGCAGCTCCCGCTTGACATGCCTCGTTCGGACGCGCGGCAAAACCTGATCGACTCCGTAACCTGCGCCACCGCGGGGTACTCTCCACCGCATGTCACGTTGGAGGAGGTCGCGATTTGTTTCGGGGGGAAGCTTATGCGCGGCAACAGGACGCGAAAAACCAGCGCCACGATATATAGCGCCTTCGGGTCGCCGCAGTACCCCCCGCTGGCGCAGCTCGGCGTTGGCGTGGAGTGGAAGCGGGATGCGCTGCTGCAGCACAGCGGGGTTGGAAATGGAACAGGATCAGGAAACACGTACACGCCCCGATTGAAGTTGAATCCGAACGTTTTGAGAGTGCCTATTGTACCGGGCTGTAAACCTGAAGTCGCGTACGGCGACTTGTACGGCCGAGGCGTTCGGGGAATAGTACTCGAAGCCTTCGGAGTGGGGAACATGCCCATGAGCGACGACGACGTCACGGGGTGGATTCCGTGGCTACGAGGACAACGTGAGAAAGGGATGATGATATACTTGACGAGTCAATGCGAATCCGGAGACATGCACCCGGAGCTGTACGCTACCGGCAGCTTGGCGCTCGAAATGGGCGCGCAAGCGGGACCCATAATGACCCCGGAGTGCGCCGTAGTGAAGCTCATGCTGTGCCTGGCGCATGAAAACCTGCCACTCACCGTGCCGCTCGCGGGGGAGCTTTAGGGCTTAGGGTTAGTTGTAGTAACACACGGTATGATGCTGTATCTCCGACCGCGTTTGGCGCAAGCGTTTTTAGTTTGAAAGTGATTTTTTGCTTCTCTTGGACGATACGAACAGCCACGACTTTGAAACATGCGCTTCTCCCCCTTGTGCCACAACCCCGCGCACAGCACCGACGTTTACCTCTTCGGACGTCTCCGTTCGGTTTTCGGACGTATCCGTTTCCTCGCGCTCGCCCCCGCCGTTCAGCGCCCCTCGGTCGTTCCCGGCGCCAACCTCGTGCAACCCGACCCAGATCCTGGCGACGATTCGGAGCCGAAGAATCGACCGCCATCCCTCTGATCTGATTGGAAACACGCCATCGAGGGACGCGACAGAACGCTTATTCTATATGAATTCAAGCGCCATGTCCACGGGGGCGCACAAGCACATGCTCGAAACATTGGAGAAGATACGTGTGGAGAAATCCGAAGGCATGCGTTACGCCGACGCGAAAGCGCACACTCCCGGAGAAATCAATGCCAACTCCTCCAGGAAATTTACAATCACACCCGGACAGGATGGTGGCGTGGATACCCAAACTAACCCTCAGTCACCGGACGCGAAGGGCTTTATCGCCCGTCAGCGCGTTTCAATCTCCGGCCTGCGCTCCGAAACTTCTCTCAATGGCAAAAAGGGGACGCTCGTGAGGTGGTTAAACTCCAAGAAATGCTGGGCCGTTGATGAGAGTGACACGGAGAAATTAGCCCGAATCAAACCCGACAACTTGGAGCTCGTGCGGCCTGGCCCCGACGAGCCCAGGTATTGGCCCGTTGGCGTGCACATCAGTGAGCTTGTGATTGACATCGGCTCTGATGCCCCGGTCGCGATGCTCGTGGGCCGCGAGGGTTTTCAGGGTTTTGGGGGGTTTTGGGGTATAAAACAAAATGCCAACCGAGGCCTCTCACCGACGAAGAGCTTCGATCAAACGTCCTTTTCTCGGGAGCGTTGATTGACCTACACGGGGCGTTCAAATTGACCACTGTCGTCAGCGTCTACAGCGCAGCTGCGTACGAAAGTGAAGCATGGAACTCAGTGTTAAAATCTTCTCACCCAAAATCAAACAGGTCTCACCCCAAGCACTGGAAGGCGCACGTCGGCGTGACTGCGAACGATGGTCGCGTCAAGATGATTGCCTGCAAACCCTGGATAGATATGATATTCTGCGGGCACGAGCCTAAGCGGTTTGGGTGGGAACAGTCCGAGCCTAAAATGTTACCGGCCCTGGGACCCCTGGGAAACTTGAGAACCTGGAAAACTTTGGGAATGGGTGTACACGAGACATGGACGAGGCCGGAAAACACAAACGGCGCGTGGACGGTGAAGGACCTGTGTGAAATCGTCCTTTGCAGGTACCGCGAGAAGCGGACAGACAAGCCGGGGAGCTGGTTTTCTGGCGCCCGCGCGCGAGTCGCGGTGGACGACGAGGCGCCAGAATACATACCCAGCCTTTTGAAGCTTTCGCAGTACATTGGGAATCCGAATTTGGGGGCGTGGGCCATCGTCGATGCGTCTGAATGAGCATCGCACGGACGGGACGAACGATTGAATGCACGATGAATATACTTTTGAAAACGCCATGTATGATATGTTACATGCTACACGCATCTACGCCTCGTTATCTTTCTTTCGAATCGCCTTCTCCGCCTGAGCGACTGCTTTGCGAAATTCCTCGACGGGCGCTTTCGCGAACAATGACGCGGGGTACACGGCGCTTCCCCACTGCGGATGCAACACGATCTTGCAGCACCCCGAGTTCGTGGTCTGGTAATTCAACAGAGTCACGAGCGCGTCCACCTCTCCGTAAATGCTTTGTGAGTCCTTGTGCACCATGCTTAAGCCGCTACACGGGTCGATGTAGTCCGCCCAGTGTCCGTTCGCGATTAGCGCATCGGTGACCAACTTGGCAAACTCCAGAAAACGCTCGAGGCAGAAATCCTTCTCCTCATCGACCGACTCGCCGGTCTGGACGATGTCCATCTTGGTGCGCTGTATTTTGAGGTGTGATGGGGGATTACTGGTCAGGGGGGATTGTGTTGGTAATGGGGGGCTGTGTTGTCGTCACGCTTATGTGCTTGGTGACACCATTCGCTTCGTTGTTGACGTCATTTAGGGCAAAACGTAGATTAGGTTTGTACAGATTCGCACCTGGCACGTTGGCACGACGAGCAGGTCTGAGACGTCCAGCCCGGGGAACATCGCCTCCGCCTCGGCTTTGTGTTTCTTGGGACACGCGTGCACGGAGTACTCCATGCCCCACACGGAGGAGGTCACGGGGACAAGCATGGTGAGGGATGCGCGAGAAGATCTAATGGAAGGATCGGAGAGTTGACAAGACAAAAGGTGAAGGAAATAAATATTGTCAATAAAAGAATGGCTCGCAACGCCCACCACCTCAAACTAACGTCCGGAACGCCCCCGCGACACACTCAATCGTGATCGGCGTCTTGACGTTGATCTCACCGTCAATGCCCACTAAATCCGTGGTGTCTTCCGCGGACAGCGCGGCGGAGGAACACTGCACGTAACACACGGCGTCGTCCTCGACGTGCTTACCGCCCGCCTTCACGTCGTCGAACAGCCCGATTGTTTTGAACGTCCCGCGCTTGTGCACCGCTACTAAATCGAATTTGCCGTCGTCTAATTTACTGCTAGGCGTAAAAGTAAAGCCCCTACCAGAACACCTAGTATTCTGCGCGAACATCATCATGTAATCCTTGTGCTCGCCCTTGGCGTAGGCTGGGGAATTGGTTTCGACGCTCGCAGCGAGTTTCGCTTGGTTGGGTTTCCCTTTCATGATGTGGTAGAAGCCCGCTATGTCGTACCGTATCGGGCCTAGCCACCTCATGTCCTCCGCCGTTTCCGCAGCATCACGGGCCATGCCCCACGTCACGCAGTTCACACTGTAGGTGACACCGCCGGGATGCGTGACCTTGACGCAATCAACCGTGTGCGCGCACCCTCGGTCTATCGCACTAAAAACGTCGTCGATCTTTTTCAAATGCAAATCCCTCGCAAAGTTGTTCCCGGTGCCGCACGGGAACGCGAAAATGGGTCGGTGTTCGTTCTGCGGTCTGTTCTGTAGCGCCTGGACGCCTTCGCGTAAGGTCCCGTCGCCGCCCATTACGGCGATGGCGTCCACATCAGTGGTGTCGAACTCGGAAATTAGCGTCTCACAGTGGCCTTCGTGTTCGGTTAACAGCTCGATTAACGTGATGCCTCGTTTTTCCGCCTCGGTTCTGATTTTCTTCAGCTCACCTGCGCCCTTGCTCTCCCGGCTCTTCTCGCCGTGCACCACTAACACCAGGGTTTTGATTGCAAACTTTTCGCTGGATTTGGGCTGGGTTAAGCAGTTCTCAGCTGACTTCTTGCGTTCGGCTTTTGAAGGGCGCAGCGCGGGAATACCGCTGATATCGGTGAACGCGGCCATTCTGGTTTTGTGTGGGTTACGGCCTGGATTTCGTCGTGTTCTGATTCGTGAACGAAGCGCGGTGGCACCGACAAAAGCAGCAGCGGTGAGCTTGACTCCTTTCGGAACCGATACGTGCATGCACGGGGCCTCGCGAGGGAGGCGGAGTGCGCAGGTGAAAGGGTGCGCGTGCGAAAGTGGTTGACGATGCAGAGAGTGGAACTGTGCTGAGCTGGATTTCGCGAACACCGAGAAAATCAGCGGCGACGAAGGAGGTCGTTGTTGACCAGAAAACATCAACAACGACGAGGTGAGGTTCGTTACCACCGCACATACCTACCGCGCACGACGCGTCGCGCTCCACACGCTTAGAGTGTCTCGTGTCGCGCGCCTTAGCTTATCACGCACAACGATGTGCGCCGGCGTGATGCTGGAAGGGACATCGTCGGTGAGTCCAAGCGTTGAAAAGTGATTTTTGCATTCGAATCGCACTGGGTCGGCCCCACGATGACGCGCGGTGCTGCGCTTCGGTTCCTGGTGCTGTTCGTGGCGCTGGCGAGCGGCGCCACCCCAGTGGAGGTTGGCGCGCAGGTCGTTACGTCGCACGCGCAGTTCGCATCGGGGTACCCCACGGTGGTGCACCACGCAGGCACGAACACGGCGACGGTCACCGCTGCGCTTGACCGCCCTGCGACTGCGTTTTACGTTGTGGTGCAGCAGCCGAACGGGTTGGCGGGCGGGGCGGTGACAGAGCTCACGCCGGATGAGATTTTTGCGGGTGACGACGCGTCCAATATAAACCACAGGTCTGACGTGTTTGCCGCTGGAACCTTGGTGTTCACCAGCGCGAACGCGGAGGTGGACGGATTCGTGGATGACGTTCCTGATGAAGCTGTATACGACGTTTTCTGGGCGACGCACACAGGCAACGCGAACGACGGATACATAACCGGCGTCGCATCGCCCTCGTCAGCAACAGTGGCACTGTTGAGTGCGATGGCAGTACACGATGTGACACCGCCGTCGTTCACCGCGGGGACGCCCTTCGTAGCAACCACGGATTCGCAAAGTATCACGTTGGGTTTAGCGGTTTCTGAATCGGCCACTGTGTATATACTAGCTTTGCCAGCGGATGCGCCGCCTCCGGAGAGCGCCGCGGATGTCATCGCCGGGGTGCTTCTGGAGGGGATGTCCCTGCCTGTAGGGTACCACAGGGGTGTTACGGCGGCTGTAAGAGCTGTAGGCTCTACACAACCATCGTTTAACGCTTCCTTGGAAGATTCAACTCCGCTCGGCGGCGATTCTGCGTTCACGAAAATCACATCCCCGACGCTGCGCACGGATACGGCGTACGTTTTATACATCGCCGTGGCGGATACCGTGGGCAATACAGCAAAAACGGTCTCCGTACTCGCTACCCGTACACTACCCTGCACCCCGTGTGACGCGTCTCAAAACCTCTACCTAAGCGGCTTCTCGTGTGTATGCGTGGAGGGTTTACGAGTCGTGATGCGGCTTTCGACGTCGATTGAGGAATTCGAGCAGGCGCCCGAGTATTGGCTTTCGCGAATTGCGTTGAGTATTGGAGTACTAACGGCGCAAACTTCTGTTGTTAGTTATGAAGAAAAGCAAGGTGCCTTAGAAGTTATCGTGCTAGTGTTACCTTTAGGACCAGATGACTTGGACACGAAAAACGTGGTGCAGTTCGCGTCGAACAACGGGGGGGAGACCCCGGCGAGGGAGGTTGTTAACGTTTCGTTGGTTGTCGCGACACCGCCGAGCGTCGCGCCTGAAACCAAAATAACGCCCACTGTCCGTGGCCGACCGGGGGGGGCAACCTCGCCGCTGACGGACGACGGCAGACTTCCCGGCCACATTCTAGACAAGCCCACGGACAAGACGCACGCCACGTTCAGGTGGAGCGTAACGTACAACGAGACAAAGTGCATGGGGTGCACCAGCGAGTGCAAGCTTGACACCGCGAGTTGGGAAATCTGCACGTCGCCTGTCACGTATCACGGCTTGAGCGAAGGCGAACACAACTTCCGGGTACGCGGCGTCGGCGGTAATTCCGTTGTCGACCCTACCCCCGCTCGGTACACGTGGACCATACGAGTACTAAATGAAGCCCGGTTTATCGCTAAGCCTCCGTTCGCGACGAATGTTTCAGATTATACATTCGCTTTATCCTCCAACCGAGTGGGTTCGACGTTTCAATACGCCGCGAACGAAAACGTCACGGGTGGGGATTTAAATCCCTTCCCCGAATTTACGAAAATTGGCAGGGATGGGAGCTTTCCTATTACCAGTCTTAACTTTTCAGCTGTTAGAGGGTTTAATACCGTTCTCATCCAAGCCTTAAGCGACGGCGAAGTATCACCAAGCACGCTAAAACACAAGTGGAACCTAGACCTAGTGACGCCTAGCACTCATATTTATTCACCAACGATAGGGTGGAACAATTCGCGCGTGAGTAAAAGGCGAGCGGTGGAGTTTACCTTGGTCGGGGACGACTTTGACGCGGAATATTTTCCCGTCACCGGAGTTGTCGGGTTCAGAGTAAGGCTTACGAACAGTACGGTTTTGGATATTGCTAATGCTACAGCTGTCAACTTGACCGCCTACTCCTCACCTTTATTCGACTACTACCAGTACAGCGAGAACTTAACGACCGATTCCTTGAAGTTAGATTCGCACACCAAGCGGCAAACTTTCTTTCTAGGCAACGTTTCCAATTTAACGAATGGGGCTTATATCTTCACCGCCACCGCGATTGACGCTGCTGGAAACTACGCTAAACCAGACCTAAACGAAAACAAATACGGTGTTAACCACTACCACATGTTTTTAACGGACGAGATCCCCGGCCCGGCAGTAGTAGAGAACACCACAACCTTGGAGGACTTCATGACCCCCGCGTGGAACGACAAGCGTTGTCAAAACGTTTCGCAAGCGTTGAGCAACGAAAGCGTGTGCGTTGCGCAGCTAACGATTAAACAAATAGACCCGCAAGACGAGCAGTACACCGCGGCGTACCAAATAACCAACATCACCGGTGGTGCTTTGTTTTACCCTGACGGCGTTACCAGGGTTAATGACTATGACTTTGTGCCTTCTTACAACGCCTCACTCGGTTTACGGTTTTTAAACTATCGCGACCTAAACGACTTGAACTTTTGGGGCGTCGATTCTGAAACTAATTTACCCGATGAATCCTTGCCGCTTCAGAAGTTTGGGTTCATCGCGTGGCCTAGTTTTAGCTTACAGCAAAGCGGGGTTATCAACCTGGCTGCACAAGGCTTAGTCAACGTTACACCGGTGAACGACCCGCCGGTGTTGAACCGGACGTTACGGTACGCCTTGGACGACGTGTACACGCTCGATTCGCACGTCACGAATTTCGGTTCCTACGTTTATAAAATTATCGCAAACGGGTTCTTCGACGTTGACGGCGTGTTCAATGAAACGATCGGGAACCAAGGATTTGTGGTTGTTGGCGTGGATGCCAGCAGAGGCTCGTGGCAATGGTCCGCGAATGACGGGTTCAATTGGACACAGTTTCCTAGTGATATATCACCGATACATCCTCTATTGCTGCGAGCCACGGAACACGACCGCGTTCGATACCTACCAAACTTCCCTGTGGAAGGTTTACCCTTGGTCGACACCGCGTGGTCCGCGTCGTTCGTGTTCCGGATGTGGGACGTGTTTAGCAACAGGTCGAGCGGTGAACGCGGGTGGTGGGTTCGGGGTGACAACGGGTCGGTGGTTCCACCTGAATTGGTTGTTCCGTCGAACGCAACTGACGCGGAGTATTACGACTATAACAATCCGACGACGGGTGGCACTGCGCTCAACTCCACGAACGCGTCGTCGACGTTCATTGCGAGCAAAGGGTTCGCCGCGACCTGGACATGGTTCGACGGCCAGCAGTACATGGCGTACGGGAACGAAATATCGATGGATACCGGGGTGGTGACGGTGGACGTCACTGGCGTGAAACGGAGTAGATACACGCAAGGGGGGGCGTCCAGCACACTGGCGGCGAAAGAAGCGAGTGACATTGAACGAACGATGTTGGAGTGCGGTTTGAACTCGACGTCGCTTCCTTTCCACAGGAAAGCCCCGTCGCACGGCGTGGCGTTTTCGTTACGGAGTGAAGACCCGTATGCATCGTTGGTGTATGAACCCGTGTTCGACGTGAATCAAACACCTCCAAGCACGTTATTACAAATAGTCCCTCCCTGGACAATAGAGGCGTGGGTGCGTAGTGACAGGAACTTGGCACACCAAGCCCTGTTCACCGGCGCCGACGGCGGGTCGCTTCTGTTGGAAACGCCGCTCGACGGCGTGCCTGGCGCTGCAAGCGTATTAGGGGTTGCATCTCCTAGTACCATGGCTGCTTTAACCCAAGCACGCCACGACTTCGACCACGCGCAGAACAACAGTATGCTTGACGATGCTTCTCGTAGAGTAGACGCCGCACGAGCTTCCATCGGGTTCTTCAAGAAGAACGGCGTCGCGTACGCGGCGCCCACAGGGGAGTGGCACCACCTCGCGTTCGTCGCCGTGCCGGACGGCACGCCATTTCACGCGCCTTACGCGGACGTGCGTCTGCATGTTGATGGATTGTATTATGGTACTGCTACTGGGGACTTTGGGTTCAACATGCCGATCGGCGTCATCGGCGGCCCCGGCCGCGCGTCCTTCGCGATCGACGAAGTCCGGGCATGGAATTTAGCGGTGGATCCGGCGACGGTGTGGTCCAGGTTTCGCTCCTTCGTCATGGGCGACGAACTCGGTCTCCTAGTGTACCTGCCCATGGAGGAAGGGTGTCTGTCGAACGTTACTTTTGATCGCAGTGCTGTGGCTTTCGTGGAGAATAGACCTGCCTGGCAACGGAACGGAACGTACGCGCCGTTTTACGGCTCGGATGCAGCGTATGCTTCTACAACAAGAGCTTCGAGTTGGGAACGCCGCGAGCAAAACGCCTTCTCGTGCGCGGAGGTGAGCTCGATCTTCCCGAGCGTGATTTCGTCCACCGGAGGTGATGTTTTGACACTCCACGGAAACGGCTTCCGAAGCGCAATTGAACGAATGGAGATCTTTCCGGATACTGCTAGCGGTAAGACTAGTACTCGCAACGACACGAAAGGTACGAAATCGGTGTGTCGCTTTGGAGTCCACGGGAGTGCAAACGCGGGTGTTTTCGAAACATCCGCGAACATCGCGTCCGATGGGTTATCCGTTACGTGCGTCGCCCCAAACATCTTCGGTGATTGGAACGGCGGCGCGGTCGTGGTGGAGTTTTGCGATCCTTCGAGCTCCTGTTGTTCTTCTCCCGAGCCTCTGGCGCTGATGGCAAACAGAAACCTGTATCCAGCGAACTTCTTCCCTCCGTCCTTGCCCGTCGCTCAAGCCGAGCGTTCGCGGGTTTTGTTCCGACGAGCCAAGGTTGTTTCTTCGTCGCCGGCGTCGATTGACGCGCGCGTAGGCGCGATCGTGACCCTCAAGGGGTGGGGCTTTGTGGATTTGGATGAAGACGCGTCATGCGTGTTTGCGTTCAAGGGAAGTGGAGACGCATACGCGACAATCACAGTGACCTCCGACGCTCGCGTCATTTCCAGCGCGGGGGCGACGTGCGAGTTTCCGTCGGTGGACGAATCGTTAATTTCGCCAGGCGCGCGCGTTACTTTAACCTCCTCGCTTTTGTTGCACGGCGGGTCGTTAGTGTTGGCATCGCCCTCATCACTACTCGTATTCACGACAGATGCACCAGGGTCCCCGCCATTCCAGTTGGCGCAATCCACACAAAGTGTTTGGAACGAAACATTGAAAAGCACAGTCGTCGAGGGCTCTTCCTTTGGCGGGTCAACCGTCGCGCTTGAGCAACCGACGCCCGAAGATTCGAATTTCTCAACCGCCCGCTTCGACCCGCTCG
>MDSY01026746.1_pt1 | contig 25110 bp, 26 predicted proteins | sample 811131 | NCBI WGS metagenome assembly MDSY01 (sample SAMN05326643, study PRJNA326480) | marine metagenome | isolation source: seawater | place: Atlantic Ocean: South West | collected 2010
GCTCATATCCGGCGTAGAACCAGTGTCATTCTCACAGGTGATAACCAATGCGGGATGGCGGATTGCCGGGCTTGGCCGGATCAACTCGCGCACCCCATGCGCCAAGACCCAAGCAGACTGACCATAGCTCACGGGATCCGCCGCAAGCCGCCAATCTGTCACCCGCGTTGGCGCATCGGTTCCAGAGGTCAAAAACTCAGGCGTGAACCATCGCTCCAGCGCGGCTGCCATTGTGGCCATAGCCCCTTTGTCTAAGGCTTTGCGGGCACGTTCTTCGACGGCGGCCTGCATATCCGTTCCACGGTCATGGGGAGAATTTACAATCACCAATGACCGCAGCATATCAGGGTAATCCATTGCAAAGCGCCGGTTGATCATCCCCCCAATCGAAAAGCCCACAAGATGCGCCGGGCCCAAGGCCGTTTCCTGCAACATTCCAGAGATTTGCTCAGAAAACACCTTTAAGCTCAGATTTTCACGCGCTGCAGCACTGGCCTCATGGCCAAAGAGATCATAAGTGAGCACTCTATAACGAGCCGATAAGGCAGGCAGATACGCCTCCCAGAGCTGCGATGACAGCCCCAAACCATGAATCAACACCACTGCTGGCGCGCCCTGCGGCCCATGCAGCGCATAGGCGGTGCCATCGGAAGCCTTAAACACCGGCAGGGTTGTCCACATCACGGCCCATATCACGCAAATCATCATAGCGATTGCCAATCCGGTGCAGCGGTTGCCCGCCAATTGACGCGCCCAAGGCAATCAAAATCTCATCGTCAGCCGGCGCATCTGGCACAGTGGTGTGAATGGTTTGATAGTGGCTACGCATGCCACCATCATCTTTGTGCATCAAAGGGATCATCAAAGAGGTACCCGCCGCACCCCGTGTATTGGTGAACGCCAAATAAGACTTAGCGTTGATTGCTTCTCGGAATTGATTGCCAAAATGCAGCGTGTGGGTCATGGCTCGGGCATGTTCAATTTCGCCCCCCATGCCAACGATGCTGGCCTTGCCGCAGCCTTCAAGCGCATCGCCACAGACCTCCAACAACATATCCGTCAGCAGCTTGCCTAAGACAGGTCCATGCTCTTGAATTTCAGGGCGCAGGTTTTCCACCCAACCTCTGCCAAACCATGGATTTTTCACAATCGCAATCGCGCTCACCAATTTGGTGGGTACTTGGACGGCCTTGCCGCCCTCTTCAAAGGTGGTTTGCACACATGTTAGAGTGCGACGAATTACAATACTCATGGCGTATCCTTTAGGTAATTTCAGGCATGACATGATCGATGAAGCTTTGCAAAGACCGCTTTTGCACATCCATCTCAAGACCCATTGACGCGTAATATATGAAGGCATCCACGCCCAAAGCCTCATAAGTCCGTAGTTTTTTAATGACTGTCTCTGGACTCCCGAACATGAGGTTTTCTTCCAGCATTTTGGGCTCAACCCGCACGTTACCTTCCAGCTCCTCCGCTGGCACGTTGTCGGCAAAACCATTGCGTACGTCACCAGTTTTGGTCATCACATTGCCAAACTTTCCTAAAACATTGCGAATGGCCGCCATAGCCGCGTTGCGATCATCCTCGGTCTCATAAACCGCCGTATGGCGCATCAGTGCAAAACTGCCAGACCATGTCCCCCCCGCCTTAGCGATTGCCTCATCCAATTGAGATTTATACTTCTTAGCCTCAGCGAAGGGCATACTGAAGGGCCAACACATGATGTTGCAATCATGGGCCACCGCATAATCAAAGGTGATCGGAGAGCGGGCAGCCACCCACATTGGCACCGTCTCTTGCAAAGGTTTAGGGCAAGAGGTTGCGGCTGGGAACTGCCAATATTGCCCATCATGGGTCACATCACCTTGCCACAGCTTGCGCACTAAGGGCAGCATTTCTTGCATATAGCGCCAGCTATCCACTTGTACGAGACCAGGCTTCATACGGTCAAATTCACGCTGATAAGCTCCCGAACCAAGGCCCAGCTCCAAACGCCCCCCAGACAAAAGATCCACCATCGCAGCCTCTCCGGCGAGATTGATTGGATGCCAATAGGCCGCGTTGGCCACGCCGCACCCTAGTCGGATATTTTGCGTATGATCTGCCCACCATGTCATGATCTGAAACGGGTTTGGCGCGATGGTCATCTCCAAAGCATGATGCTCTGCGGCCCAAGCAATCTCAAACCCAGACCGATCGGCCATCTGCACCATATCGATCACATGATCTCGCACTGCAACCATATCAGTTTGCGCGTCCATACGCTCTAAGTTTATTGCAATATGAAATTTCATGGGGTCACCGAGGTTGAAACGGATTGGCGATTGGCTCATCCGATAGGTTGATCCAAATGGTTTTAGCGCGGGTGTAGTCATACATGGCCTGCAACCCCGCCTCGCGGCCATAACCCGAAGTTTTCATCCCACCAAATTCGGCAATCGGTGAAATCATACGGTAAGTGTTCACCCAAACCATGCCAGACTTCAGCTTCTTTGCCATTCGGATTTGACGCGCGCCATCGCGGGTAAACAGGCCAGCAGCCAAACCATGTTTGGTATCATTGGCCAGCTCGATAACTTCTGCTTCAGTCGTGAAGCGCTGAACGGCGAGAACTGGGCCGAAGAGCTCCGTGTCAACGATGGTCATATCTTGGCGTGGACATTCAATGATTGTGGGTTCAAAAAACAAACCCGGCCCCAGTATCCGCTTACCACCACATAAAATACGCCCACCCTCTTGCTCGGCAATCGCAACTTGCGTCTCGATATGGGCAATCTGGCCTGTGGTGCAAAGTGGGCCCATTTCCGTTTCTTTGGCCAGCGGGTCACCAATCACCAGAGCTTTCGCGATGGCCACCATCCGTTCGAGGAAATCATCGGCAATATCTTCATGCAGATACAGCCGCGAGCCCGCCACACAGGATTGGCCACTGGCCGCAAAAATGCCCACTACCGCACCATTCACTGCACTCTCGATATTAGCGTCATCAAATACGATAAAGGGGGACTTACCACCTAGCTCAAGGCTCAACTCTGCAAAATTTTCTGCAGAGTTAATGATCACCTGAGCCGCAGCGGAAAAGCCACCTGTAAAAGCCACCCGCGCCACCTTTGCGCTACGTGTCAGTTCGCGCCCGCAGACGGCCCCATGCCCAGTGATAATATTGACCACTCCAGGCGGAATCTTGGCTTGCGCAACTAATTTTCCAAATGCCAAAAGTGGGGCACTGGCGTGTTCACTAGCTTTCAAGACCATCGTGTTGCCCGCCGCTAAGGCTGGACCCAATTTGGTTGCCATCAAAAACATCTGGCTGTTCCACGGGATTACCGCCGCAATCACACCCAGTGGCTCACGGTCGGTGAACACAAACATATCGGGCTTGTCGATGGGCAGCGTATCACCACTGACCTTATCGGCAGCCCCCGCGAAAAAATGTAAATATTCAGCAATATAAGTTGCCTGCCACGCTGTCTCTTTGAACATCTTGCCCGTATCGCGGGTCTCAATCCGGCCAATTTCTTCAGAATGAGCGGCCAAAAGATCCGCGAGTAGTGCCAAATGCTTACCCCTTTGCGTGGCAGTCATAGCCCCCCAAGCCCCCTCAAGCGCCGCCTCAGCCGCATCTACAGCACGATTTACATCCGCAGCCGTGGCCTCAGGAATTGTCGCCCAAACTTCTCCTGTGGACGGATCCGTAGAGTCAAACGAAACACCATCAGACGCTGCACACCATGCGCCGTCGATCAGCATTTTCAATGTTTCTATTTCCGCCATAGGACCCCCAAAATATTTGGTACAGGTCGGACCTTAGCAAACATCTATAATATAGAAAGACAAATTATTGCGATAAATGCTTTAAAATACCGTCTTCTGGCGAAATAAGGACACGGCTGTAAGGCATTGTTTTTAAGAGGTGGAAGGATTAGCACCAGACGCCAAAGCGCCGCAGTGCTAATCGTGTTAAGCTAGGCTCACGCCATGCAGACGCTCAGATCTGCGGCGCAGTAATTCAACCGTAGTGAGCAGCAAGATTGAGATGATCACCAAAATTGTAACCACCTCCAGAATTATGAGGAAAATCTGCTCACGGATACCGCTAAACATTTGCCTTGGGATCTAGCGCTGACGCACATTTGCCAATTTTAAAACTGCAACAACTTCATTAAAGCTGGTGACTAACGCAAACAAGGCACCTAAAATCACAGCCATAATATTAATGGCATTTGCACCGTAAAGAAGGTCCAAATCTGCATATTTATACATATTAGAAATTTAGTATATTTAGCCTGGGCTCAGCCCGCGCAGCCTCTCTGAGCGCCGACGTAATAATTCAAGTGTCAGAAGTAACACAACGGAAACACAAACAAGTATAGTAGCCACAGCCAAAATAGTAGGACTAATCTGTTCACGTAGGCCTATAAACATCTGCCAAGGAAGCGTCTTTTGACTAGCAGAGCCAATGAACATAACAACGACGACTTCATCAAACGAGGTAATAAACGCGAACAACCCACCAGAGATTACCCCGGGCATAATTAACGGCATTTGAACCTTAAAAAAAGTTTTTACCGGACCGGCTCCCATACTGGACGCGGCGCGCGTGAGGGATTTATCAAACCCAACGAGCGTTGCCGTCACTGTTATGATTACAAAAGGGATCCCCAAAACTGCGTGTGCCAAAATAACTTTGATGTAGCCGACCAAATTTTTATCAAGCCCCAAGGTATTTTCCATAAAGTTACCCAGGGTAGAGTAGAAGAAGAACATACCCATCGCCGAAATAATCAGAGGCACTATCATAGGCGAAATAAGGATAGCCATAATTGCACGCTTAGCCGGTACATGGCTTTGACTAAGACCAATAGCGGCAAGCGTCCCAAGCGAAACTGAAATAACCGTCGCAAACGGAGCAATGATTAGTGAATTCCAAAACGAACGTTGCCAATCGCCGTTGTTAAAAAAGTCCTGATAGTGCTTGAGAGAATAGCCTTCTGGGTCCAGACGTAACATTTCAGGGGTGAAAGTAAAATAATTCTGAGCATTGAAAGACAAAGGTATTACAACGAGAACGGGCGCGATTAAGAAAGTAAAAATCAAACCGCAAATTACCCTAAAACCATAATACCATAAGACCTGTCCAGAGGTCAGATAGGGCTTCAATTTAGCACGATAACCGCCTTCGTAAATCCAATAGAAGAACCAACCAAAAAACCACCCAAACAGCGCACCAAAAAATCCACTAATAGGCCCAAAAAATACTAGCCCTAAAACAGTTAAAGGAACGGGTAAAAGTAGACGTGTAACTTTTCGACTCAAATATTTTGTTGAAATGATCACGTAGGCGAGAAAGACAGAGACTGTTGCAACAAGAACAAATCCGACTAGCGCCGATCCAAAAGTAGGGCCAAAAAATACGCCAAAAAAGCCCCCCATAAGCCCCATCACAGGCAATACGAAAGACAAAGGGCGTCGCGGCAACTCGTGAGATATAACCATTTTATTAGCCCCCCAGCTTTACATTGTCTATTCCAACAATTTTATCATAAGCCCAGTAGAGAATTAAAACGGCTACAAGCAAAATTGTTCCGAGTGCCGCAGCCAAGCCCCAATTCATTGACTGAAAAATATGGTAAGCTATGCGATTCGAAATAAAGACACCTTTATTACCACCTACAATTTCTGGAGTGATGTAGTAACCAATTGAAAGTATGAAAACTAATATGGATCCAGCTCCAATTCCTGGTACTGATTGTGGAAAATAAATCCGCCAAAACGCTGTCCAATTGGTAGCACCAAGAGATTTTGCTGCCCGTAGATAGGTCGGCGGAATCGACTGCATAACAGAGTACATCGGCAGAATCATAAACGGCAACAAAATATGTGTCATCGCAATGACAGTGCCTAACTGATTATTGATCAAAGCCAAACGGCCAGTTTCTTCAATCATACCAAGTGCGACCAGAAGGTCATTGATAACTCCCTGCTGTTGCAACATGACTTTCCATGCAGACGTACGAACAAGCAAAGAGGTCCAGAACGGTAAGAGGACCAAAATCATCAACAAGTTTGCCTGCCGCATTGGTAAGTTGGCAAGAAGCCACGCCACCGGATAACTCAATAAAATACAGGACATCGTTATTACCAGGGATATAATCAGCGTTCGCTTGAAAAGCGTCACCAAAATTTGTCTATCTTCAGGCTGAAATTCAGGCCCAGAAACCGTCTTCCGCATATCAATTGAATTTAAAAAATATCCGCTGGTATACCGAGAGCTGTGAGTTTTAAGAGTTTGCCAGACAGCAATATCGGCCCAACCCTTATGTGTTTCTATGAGCTTGGCTTTAAAAGATGTATCCGTCTCAAGATCCCATTTCTTTGCTTGGCGAGCTGTTTTTTTAAAAAGCGAAGCCATACCAGATTTTTCATAATTTAAACGTAAACCAACCCGAGTATGATCCTTTGCTTTTGCTGCCCGCTGAAGGTCTCCTGCAAAAGCCGAATAAACAATTTCATCAGGCAATTCACCCAACTCAGCATCCCAACTATGTAACGCGACAACAGTTTTGGGCAGTATTTCAGAGACAATATCATTTTCGACCGAGCGAAAAAGCATAGATGCTATAGGAAAAAGAAAAGTGAATAAAACAAATATAAGTAGCGGTGATATCAGGAGCAGAGCCCGAACTTTTTGCCGCCTTAACGCTATTGCCAAGCTTCTTTTAAGGGGCTTTCCGTCCATAGTCATCATTGGGCCGTTGTCGTCAGTATAGCTCATATTGCCCCCATAGTCGGCTTAACGTCCAAAATAGCTAAAAAAGTTAAGAAAAGGGCCAAAAGGCCCTTTTCAATATTAAGTGTATTATTGAGCAAGCCAAGCTTGAAACTTAGACTCTATGTCGTCTTTATAATCCGCCCAGAAAGCATAATTCATAAGGAACGTATTTGTCGAGTTTGCAGGATCAGTTGGCATGTGAGGCGCCATGTCGATACCTAGTTCCGCATGCTTATCGACCAAAAGGGCTGACGAAGCGCGTGTCGGGCCATAGCTGATCCATTTAGACTGATCGGCAAGACGCTGTGTGTCAGTTGCAAATCGCACATAGTGCAGCGCACGTGCTTGACGCTCTGGGCTAAGACCGGTTGGGATAATCCAGCCGTCAAGATCATAAATTTGACCGTCCCAAAGCATTGAAACTGGCTGATTTTGCTCTTCTATCAAGGCAAATAAGCGGCCATTGAAAGTAGAACCCATGACGACTTCGCCATCGGCAAGCAATTGTGGTGTATCGGCACCAGCTGACCACCAGATCACGTCATCTTTAATGGTATCAAGTTTAGCAAGAGCTTGATCCTGACCAGCGGCAGTTTCCAACATCGGATAAATGTCTGCTTTAGCTACGCCATCACACAATAGCGCCCACTCCATATTGGAAAGAGCACCCTTTTTTAACGAACGCTTGCCAGGATACGTTTTGGTATCAAAAAGTGCACAAATGCTTGTTGGAGGCGTACTGCCAACCATATCGTTACGATAGCCCACTGTATATGAATAAACGATCTGTGGAATAAAGCAGTCTGATACGATAAAATCACCAAAATCGACTGAAGCAAGAGTTCCATCGGGTGCGTCGGCCAACATGAAATCATGATCGATTTCCATTGCAAGACCTTCGTCGCAAAGTTGCATCGCAGGACCAGCTTCAACGTCGACAACATCCCAAGTTAGATTGCCCGCTTCATTCATAGCACGCAATTTTGGCACTGCCGTACCGGCACTTTCATCATTAATGATAGTGACGCCGGTATTTGCTGTATAGGGCTCATGATAAGCTTTAAGTTGTGATTTTGAATAAGCCCCACCCCAAGAAACGATAGTCATTTCCTCGGCAAGTGCTAATCCTGCAAATAGCGAAAGTGCCGCCGTTGCAAAAACAGTTTTTGTAAATTTCATTACATTCTCCCACACGTCCCGTTCTTTATGAAAAAAAATTGCGTTACGGGTTAAACAGCAAATTTTTTTATATTCATCTGCAATCAAAGCAGATGATATGGCTTGCATCACCTATGCGTCTAACGCATGACAATCAGATGGCAACCACCCGATCTCAATCTGGGCGCCAGGCTCTAAACGCACCTGATCAGGCGCGTTACGAGTCTTAACTATAAAATTATCATTGCCGGCTACTCGCAGGCGGGGGCGAAAAATATCGCCCATGTAAATAAATTCCAGAACTTCTGCGGTCAGCGTATGCGCACCGGGTTGCAAACGTTCTTTTTTAAACTCTACCCGTTCCGGCCTGATTGAAACCCTAGTACGTTCGCCCGCTTTGGAGACATTGACAGGATTGCAATCAATTAATCCCCCGCCGTCAAGCTGTACCAAAGCAACACCGTTGGCAATCTCTTTGACGACACCCTCCAGTGTGTTGTTCTCACCAATAAACTGGGCAACAAAGCTGTTTTGCGGAGACTCATATAACTCATCTGGCGGGGCTATCTGCTGAATACGGCCATCATCGAAAACAGCAACACGATCTGACATGGTTAGCGCCTCGGTCTGGTCATGAGTTACATAAACTACGGTAATTTCCAAATTATTGGCAATTCTCTTAATTTCGAACTGCATATGCTCACGTAATTGCTTGTCGAGTGCTCCTAGCGGCTCATCCATCAACACTAGCTCAGCCTCAAATACTAACGCTCGAGCAAGAGCTACGCGCTGTTGTTGGCCACCTGACAACTGGGCAGGCCTGCGTCCGCCAAACTGCCCCATTTGCACCATCTCAAGAACCCGCTTCACTTTAGCCTCGCGTTCAGATTTTGGAATTTTACGAACTTCAAGTGGAAAAGCCAAGTTTTCGGCGACGGTCATGTGGGGAAATAACGCATAATTCTGGAAAACCATTCCAATTCCGCGTTTATGCGGAGGTATATTATTAATAGAAATGCCATCCAACATGATATCACCATGTGTCGCTGTTTCAAATCCAGCCAACATCATTAAGCAAGTTGTCTTACCTGAGCCAGATGGCCCGAGAAGGGTTAAAAACTCACCGCGCGGCATGGCTAAATTAAGATCTTTAACAACCAAAATTTCGCCGTCGTAACTCTTCTGCACACGTTGAAATTCAACGAATGCCTTCGCTTGTGCCTCAGCCAAAAGGTATTCCCCGTATTGTTCCACCCCAACAGGATGCTATTTTGTCATCCATTAGTGGGTAAAGCCCCCTATGGCGCAAGTCAAAATCAAATAATAAACCTGATTCTCACTCTGGACATTGGAGGCGTCATGCAGAAGCGTGGCTAAATGGCCGCTTTGCGACAAACTGCAGATAAAGTATGCACCAATTAGATATTTTTATAGACATTTTTAAAATTAAATTGCGAATCATTCAAATTCACAGGGGTTCAGGAGGCTTCAAAATTCGCCTCATCGCCTCTTTTGGCATCCCTGCCCTCTCTTTTTAATGCACCTTCATAGATATTTCAAAAGTAGCAACCAGGGGCCCAACCGAACTCACAGGATATCAGCGCAGGGCAAAAAATGTAATTTTCAAGCTTTGCCATTGACCCTTCCTCCAGCAACGTCAAAACTGATTTCACGTGAAAAGCCATGTCCTGGTATTGAATTGTTTGTCAAAGACAGTATGGCTGCGCCCTCGAGACAGAGCCCGAGTAGGACAGAGCAAATGGTTGATCGCACATTATTCATTGAAGCCATGCGCCATGTTGCGCAATCGGTCACAGTTGTGACGACGATCGGTGGAAATGGGGCGACTGGGGCAACTGTGAGCGCATTTTCTTCCCTCTCCGCAGATCCACCTTCCGTTTTGGTTTGTCTGCGCTCCGATAGCCGTATTGGCTTGGCCGTGGCACGCAACCAGGTATTCTGCGTGAATGTCTTGCCCGAAGGTGCAGCCGCATTGGCAGAACGTTTTTCCGGCCGGTTTGATGTCGAGCAACCAGACCGCTTTGGTGCAATCGACCATGTTGAGGGACCAACGGGGCCACTTCTGTCCGGCGCCACAGCCTTTGAATGCACTTTGGATAAAGTTATCACCCATGGCAGCCATGACATTTGTATAGGTAATGTCACAAAAGTCACAAAGCGCGGTACCAGCCCCTTGGCCTATATGGACGGCGGTTTTAAGGTCGTACGGCCACAAGCAAAACTTGAAGAGTAATTACTCTCACGGATCACCCGCGCCCAAATATGGACCGCATAGCAAGTGATAAAGCAAACATCAGTGCTGCAGTACAAATAATAGACGGGCCGGTCGGGGTTTCGAACCACAGGCTTGCTTGTAAGCCCCCCAATGCAGCCACCACAGCTGCAGATGTGGCCCAAAGCACCATGGCTTCAGGGCTCCGCGCCCGACTTGAATCTCTCTTAGCTGCCACCAATGCTAGCACAACACGACGGATTACCCTATTTTGCCCATCACACTGGACTGAGAATTGCACAGGCCGTTCACAAATCCCATGACACCACCCCAAGCATCAGGGATATTCACGACCTGCAAACCAGCGTCAAACAAGAGTCAATCACATGTGTTCTGTCTGATTCCGGCTCAGATGGGAGATTGTTGAGCACAATTTTCGGAGCCAAAGGTTTTAGCGCTGTGCCCGTAGTTGTCCTGGGGGATGTTCAATACCTTGGCCCTGCCTATTGTACCTATTATGATCGCTTGCTCACGGGGCTTGCAGCGGCAATTCAAAGTTGCACCAACGGCTAAGACATGAGAACCGCCCAAGCGAAAGGGGCCAAGCTGGCCCCTTTATATCGTTCAAAGTGATCGCTCCGAGGCTACATCGCAGCCATGACCTCGTCGCTCACTTCAAAGTTTGCTGTGACCCTTTGGACGTCGTCGTCATCTTCCAAAGTATCAATCAGCTTCATTAACTTTTCCATACCCTCAAGATCCAACTCCGTGGTCGTTTGAGGCAGCCAAATCAATTTCGCACTTTCTGGTTCACCCAATTGGGCTTCCAGCGCGGAGGAGACCTCATTCAAATCAGTATCAGCACAGAAAATTGCGTGCCCATCTTCGCTTGACTCCACGTCTTCAGCTCCGGCCTCAAGTGCGGCCATCATCACCGTGTCTTCATCGCCAACAGACACATAATAAGTCACCTGACCTTTGCGCTCAAACATGAAAGACACAGAACCGGTTTCACCCAAATTACCGCCGCATTTGGCAAATGTACTGCGCACGGTTGAGGCGGTGCGGTTGCGGTTGTCAGTCATCGCTTCCACGATCACAGCCACGCCGCCCGGCCCATAGCCCTCATAACGGATTTCGTCATAGGAATCTGCATCCCCGCCTTGGGATTTTTTAATCGCTCGATCAATCACGTCTTTTGGGACTGAGACTGATTTTGCTTCTTTAACAGCCATCCGCAGCCGTGGGTTTTTCTCTGGGTCCGGGTCGCCCATTTTGGCAGCCACAGTGATCTCTTTGGCCAGTTTCGAAAAAAGTTTTGACCGCACTGCATCCTGGCGACCTTTACGGTGCTGGATATTTGCCCATTTTGAATGGCCTGCCATGAGAGCCCCCTGATCTACTAGATGTCGCAGAGTTTTAGGCCTGGTGGCATCGCAATTCAACCCATGTAAAGGCGCAATTTAGACCTTAACCAGGTTTGTTTGGTTTCGCCTATTTATATCGCAGGCCGCCTGTGGAAGATTGGACGCGTCTCGCAACACAAGGAGCAAAGCCATGACGTTAAACCAAATCATCTTATTTTCGCTATTTAGCCTGGTGTTTGTGATGCTGATTTGGGGGCGGTTTCGCTATGATATCGTTGCTTTTTCCGCGCTCTTGGTTGCAGTTGTTTTAGGAGTGATCCCCAGCTCAGAGGCCTTTGCGGGCTTTGGGCATCCGGCCACGTTGGTGGTGGCGCTGGTCTTGGTGGTGTCTGCGGGACTGGTGCGCTCGGGGGCCGTGTTTTTAATCACGCGCACGTTGATCAATGCCAGCCGCAGTTTGGGCGGCCATATCGCGTTGATGGGTTTTGTAGGCGGGGTACTGTCTGCATTCATGAACAATGTTGCGGCTTTGGCTCTCTTAATGCCTGTGGATATTCAAACCGCGCACAAAGCCAAGCGGGCCGTAGGCCTCTCTTTGATGCCGCTGTCCTTTGCCACAATCCTTGGAGGGATGGTGACCCTAATTGGAACGCCCCCCAACATCATCATCGCCGCCATCCGCGAGCAAGAACTGGGCGAGCCTTTCAAAATGTTTGACTTCGCACCTGTGGGCGGCGTGGCGGCCCTAGCGGGGCTGCTGTTTGTGTCACTGGTAGGCTGGAGGTTGATCCCGCAGCGTGATGCAAAGACCAAGTCCGAGGGCTTTGGCGACATTGGCCAATTCATTGCAGAATTGACCGTGCCCGAAGGATCTAAATACATCGACCAACGTTTACAAAGCCTTTATGGCACCGCTGAGAAGAATGACGTCGCAATCCTGGGGCTGCTCAGAGATGGTAAAAAGCGCTATGGCACTGCGGCAACTACCGAGCTGAAAGCAGGCGATGCTTTGATCCTCGAAGCCACACCAGAAGCTTTAGATGAGTTTCGCACCGCGGTGCAGTTGGATTTTTCAGACACCGCGCGTCAAGACATTCTTACCACGGACAGCGGTGGGCTGACCATGCTCGAGTGTGTTGTGAGTGATACGGCCCGGGTGAATGGCCGCTCAGCTCAGGCCGTAGGCCTCGCATGGCGGCAAAGGTCGGTGCTTATGGGCATCTCGCGCCAAGGCAAGCGGATCACCAAACAGCTGCGCAAAACCATCCTACGGCCCGGGGATATCCTTTTGATCCTCGTCCCACAAGAAACCGCCGATGATGTGATCAGCTGGCTGGGCTGTCTGCCTTTGGCAGATCGCGGCCTGCAAGTGACCGCAGACCATAAGGTCTGGCTGGCCATTGGTTTATTTGCGGTGGCCGTCTTTGCGGCTAGTGTTGGGTTGGTTTATCTCCCGATTGCGCTGGGCTTTGTTGTCATTGGCTATGTCTTGACAGGCATCATCCCACTGCACCAACTCTACAGTCACATCGAATGGCCTGTTGTGGTGCTCTTGGGCTCTATGATCCCCTTAGGGGCCGCACTGAAAAGTAGCGGTGGTACAGAGTTGATCGCCACGACCTTAGTGGATTTAACTCAGGGCATGGCCCCCTGGGCGATCCTCACAATTTTGATGGTGGCCACAATGACCCTTTCGGACGTGCTCAACAACACCGCCACAACCATTGTAGCCGCCCCAATTTCCATTCAAATGGCCCAATCTTTGGGCGTGAACCCAGATCCGTTTTTAATGGCGGTGGCCATTTCTGCCTCTGCCGCCTTCCTCACACCGATTGGCCACAAAAATAACACGTTGATTTTGGGGCCTGGCGGATATTCCTTCGGCGACTACTGGCGTTTAGGACTGCCTTTGGAGATCTTAATCGTTGCAGTTTCAATTCCTGCGATATTGGTGTTTTGGCCGCTCTAGCCTAGCTGGGGTACAACGGCCAAAGCCACGGGATGCGGAGCAACGCAATCAAGGTGAGCGTACCGCTCAGAATTGCAGCGTAAGAAAGCGGGATTAAAAGCTTACTAGCCGGCATCTCCAAGGTTTTGGCTAATTGTACAAAACCGGAATCATCACAACAATCACAGGCGTATTGCTCACCGCAGCAGAGGCCAAAAGCACAAAGCCAATCATAAGCCCTAAACCCAAAGCGGGCTATAGCGCGCTGCACAGTCTGCTAATTTGGTGAAAGCCACCAGGCTGTTGGTGCGCACCAAAGCGCCCATTACCAAAAACATTGCCGCAATGGTCCAAGGCGCCGAGTTTGACAGCACCTCAAGTGCCGCCGCATAGGCTAATAATCCGGTCACCAACAGCAAGGCCACGCCCAAAATAGCCACAACCTCTGTGGGCAACGACTCGCGCGGAAACAAAACGAACATGATGGCCACAACACTCGACGCCAATAGCGCTTGGCAAGTGTCACCTAGACTGAGACTCTCCGTCGTTTTTTTTGCTCTTTAGGTCAGGACTGACCAAATAAATTCCAACAAACATCACCACCAAGGCCAACCAAATTGGCCCCGAATAGCGTTCCCCAAGAATGAGCATCGCCCAACCTAGACCAGAGGCTGTGACCACATAGCTGACTTGCACCGAGAATACCGGCCCATAGTTGCGCACAATCATAACATATAGGGTATATACAAGGGTATGGATCAAAGCAGAGGCAATCAATGCAAAATCGGCAATGTCCCACACATGGATTGGATTTATCCACTGCCCCGTCCCAACAGCAATCGGCCCAGTGATCACAACGCCCGCGATGGAAGCCCCTAGCAACAGCTGCAAAGGTCCAGCACCACCAGTCCCAAAACGGGCCACAAAATTGCCTTCAAACGCATACATTAAACTGGGAATCAGCCCCAAAGGAATAAAAGCCAACATCGCAGCATTGGGCAAAGCATCAGGCACGCCGATGATCATAAGAATCGCAAAAAGTCCCAGCGACAGCCCTGCCATACGTTTGATGCTAAAGCGGTCCAGCCCCAAAATCAGTGCGATTGGAAAGGCCATCATCGGGATCAAAGACAGCAGCAGCGACATAATTCCCGAGGGCAATACCGTGTAGGCTTTATAAGAGGCCGCGTTGGGGATCACAGTACCTATCAAGGCAAAGGCTATATAAAACCCTATAACCCGCCAATCCAATGGCAACGGTCTGCGCCTTAACATATTGATAACGCCCAAAACTAGCATACTGATCAACATCTGCCAAAAGATCATGCCCAAGGGTTGGTAGCCGCCGCTCACGGCAATCTTTGTCAGCGGCTGTGTCATCCCCCAGCTGACGCCAATAAACAGCAGCCAAGCAAAGGGGATCAGCCGGCTCACTCTGGTTGGATCTCAGGGCTTTGGCTCAACAGACCGCCATGCCGTATCATCTGAACTAATTTGGCCCGCCCTGAGGCATCGTCAGTTTCAACCATCAAGCCGCAAAGCGTCGCAGGGCCCAGCGCCGGTTCAAATCGAGCCTTAGGCATGCCCGTGATGAAACGCCGCAAAGGTTCTGCCTTTTGCATTCCTATCACCGAATTATAATCGCCACACATGCCCGCATCGCTTTGAAAGCCGGTGCCACGTTCTAATATCTGCGCGTCTGCTGTCGGCACATGGGTATGGCTGCCAACCACCATACTGGCCTTGCCGTCACAGAAATGACCCATGGCCATTTTCTCAGAAGTGGCTTCGCAGTGCACATCCACCACAATAGATGCAACCTGTCCGCCCAAAGGGTGACGCGATAAGATGGCGTCAATGGCAGAGAATGGATCATCAAAGGGACGCTTCATGAAGACCTGCCCCAAAACCTGCGCCACCAAAACCTTACGGCCACGGGTCGCTGTAAAAATCGCGGCGCCTCGCCCAGGAGCTGATTTAGAGAAGTTCAAAGGTCGAATTATACGCGGCTCCTGCTCGATGAATTGCAACATATCTTTCTGGTCAAAAGCATGATCGCCAAGCGTGATGCAATCGGCACCCGCCTCTAAAATCGCCTGCGCATGTTTGCCCGAAAGTCCCATTCCACTAGTGGCATTCTCACCATTCACAACTACGAAGTCCGCTTTAAGCCGCGCGCGCAGCGCTGGCAACTCTTCTGAGATTGCTTGCCGCCCGGAGCGGCCCATCACATCGCCAAGATAAAGAATTTTCATATAACGCCTTTAGGACGACACAGACTATAGTGCAAGATGTTGTCGCTTTGGCCTATTCGTGCAGATAACGCGCGTCACAGTCCACAGGGAAATTCACAGATCTTTCAATGAAGCAAACCTCATGGATCTTTCCGTGGACCGCATCAGCCGCTAGCGGATCCGTACCAGTGGCCAGAGTGATCACAGGCCTGAGGGTCGCACCAACAAAACGCCCAGCGCCAGAGGCGACACTCTCGCCATGCCCCAGCGGCGCATCCTCATAATCCAAAACCACAATCCCCACTTCAAATACCAAATGCAAATACCACAACATATGACAGGCACTCAGCGCATTGAGCAGCATGTCTTCAGGATTGTGAAGCTTAGGACCCCCCCTAGCAACGGATCATTGGAATATTCGATCACAGGCTTACCCGGTGTCACCACCTGCCAACAGCGCGCGTAGCCTTTATAGGTTGCATTGACTTGGCCTAAGTTGCCAGTCCAACGAATATGAGAACAGAAATCATGAGCTTTGGGCATCTCAATCTCCTATGGTAAGCACTCGGTCTTCGGTCACAATCATATCCAGCGGTTGATCCGTGACCTCCAGTGGAAGATCATAAACCTGTTGCACGTTAAAGGCGAAACCAATAGCCAAAACAGGCCCGCGCGCGCGCAGACCCTCGAGCGTTCGATCGTAAAAGCCGCCGCCATAGCCCAAACGCCCACCGGTCTCATCCCAAGCGACCAAAGGCACAATCACAATCTCTGGGATCATCCACTCAATGTCAGCCGGAATATGCGCTTTGAACGCCCCTTCGACCATCACAACTTCCGGAGACCATCGGGCGAACTCCAAGGGCGTGGCGGCGGCTGTGATCACCGGCACACCAACCGCCCCATGGGCCGAAGCCTCTGCCATTGCAGGGCGTGGGTCAATTTCAGTGTTGATCGGCATAAAGCCTGCCAACGCTGCGCCGCGGTAACCGGCTAATATTTCCGACAACAGGCCCGAAGCAGCACCATTTTGTGCCTCAAAAGCCAGTTTGCGTCGAGCGAAGGCTGCAGCACGGGCCGCTTGCTTTTGCGCCTCCAGCGTCACAGCAACATCCAAGCAGCCAAACCAAGAAAGGCAAAAAAGCCCACCACATCAGTGACCGTGGTCACAAAGGCGCCCGAGGCCAAAGCCGGATCAATTCCAATTTTTTTCAGCAAGACCGGCACAACCGTCCCTGCCAGACCGGCGACTACCATGTTCAACACCATCGCCAATGCCAGCACCCAGCCGATGATCGATGAGTCGAACCAGAAAGACCCAACAAGCCCCAAAATCACTGCAAAGATAATCCCATTCAACAGTCCCACCAAAACCTCACGCCGTATCACCCGCCATACGTTGGAGGTGGTCAAATCCTTGGTGGCAATCGCACGCACGGCCACAGTAAGTGACTGCGTGCCTGCATTGCCCCCCATAGAGGCTACAATAGGCATCAACACCGCTAAAGCCACAAATTGTGCAATGGTGGCCTCAAAAATCGAAATCACCATAGAAGCCACAATCGCTGTGCATAGGTTCACAGCCAACCAAGGGAAACGCCCCCGTGTGGTCTCAATCACCCGGTCAGACAAAGAGCTTTCGCCAACCCCAGCCAAACGCATCATGTCTTCTTCATATTCTTCGTCCAGCACGATCATCGCATCATCAATTGTGATCACCCCCACAAGACGGTCATCCGCATCTACAACGGGTGCTGAGATCAAGTGATATTGATTGAATGCATAAGCTACATCTTTTTCTGGCTGATCCACTGGGATAGTGCGGAAACTGTCTTCCTCAATATCGTGCAACGGTACCGCGCGTTTGGCACCCAACAGCTTGCCCAGAGTGACATAACCCGTGGGGCGCATACGCGGATCAATCAAGATCATGTGGTAAAACTGTTCTGGCAAATCCTGATGGCGACGCAAATAATCAATCGCTTGGCCAACACTCCAATGCTCAGGCGCCATAACCACCTCGCGTTGCATCAATCGGCCCGCGGAATTTTCCGGAAAAGACAGTGATTGCTCAACCAGGATCCGCGCAGCATCATCCAACGCGTCAAGGATGGCCTCTTGCTGTGGCTCATCAAGATCTTCAAGCAGATCCACCACATCATCCGAATCGAGGTCGCGCACAGCATCCGCAAGCTCGGCTGAGTTTAGCCCGTCAATAATGTCTTCACGGATGCTCTCATCCAGCTCTGAGAGCACATCCCCATCGATTCCACCCTTCCAAAGGTGCAGCAATCGGGTTCTTAGACCATCACTAATCTGCTCTAAAAGGTCAGCTATATCGGCAGGGTGGAGCGGGTCCAACAGCATATGCAAACGCGATACATCTTCATGCTCCACAGCCAAACGCACATTCGACACACGTTGGGCGTCCAATACATCACTCAGCTCAGGCGGATTGTCATAAAGATCTGTCATACCTGCCTTTACGAACTTGCTCATGCTATGACAAGGTGAAGGGTGACAAACCAATTTTTGGAAGGCATTTTAATGGCGCTCAACTTGCTTATTGGCCAAACTCTCGGGTTCACTGGAGATCCCTTCCAACAGCCTTGGCAAGAGGTCACTCAGCACCGCCGTGATGGAGCAGTTTTGGTGGAGGACGGTCATATCAGAGCTGTCGGAACCCGCGCAAATTTAAGCGGCGAGTATCCGCAAGCCACTGTCACTGATTATGGCGAAGATCTGATTGTGCCGGGCTTTGTGGATGCTCATGTGCATTACCCGCAAACCGCCATCATCGCGAGCTGGGGCAAACGCCTCATTGATTGGCTCAACACCTATACATTCCCCGAAGAGATGCGCCTATCAGATCCCAACTATGCCGCTGAGATTGCCGAGCGCTATCTCGACATTGCTCTGAGCCATGGTACGACCACAATGGCCAGCTATTGCACAACCGCCCCCACCTCTGTCAGCGCTTATTTTGAGGCCGCAGCCCAGCGCGGCATGCGCGTTGTGGGCGGCAAGACCTGTATGGATCGCAACGCCCCAGAGGGTTTGATTGATACCACGCAAAGAGCCTATGACGAGAGCAAAGCCCTGATCGATACCTGGCACAGCAAAGGACGTGCCGTCTATGCCATCACCCCTCGATTTTCCCCCACCTCCACCCCCGAACAGCTTGACGCGCTCGGCGCACTCTGGGCCGAGCGGCCAAACTGTCTGATGCAAACTCATCTGTCAGAGCAAACCGAAGAAATCACTTGGGTGCGCGAGCTCTTTCCAACAGCGCGAGATTATCTCGACACCTACGCGCAACACGGGCTTTTGGGCACGCGGGGCGTTTATGGCCATGCCGTGCATCTTGAGCCTTGCGAAATAGATCAACTGGCCGAAGTCGGTGCCTCTGTAATCCATTGTCCTACCTCCAATATGTTTATCGGATCCGGCTTGTTCGATCTCATGGGCTTGGCAAAAGCCAAGGTCGGGCTTGGCCTCGCCTCTGATATCGGCGGCGGGTCGAATTTTTCGATGCTACGCACCATGGCTGCAGCCTATGAGGTGTCACAGCTGCGCGGCGCGGCACCTCATCCCGCCCAACTGATGTGGTTGGCCAGCGAAGGTTCGGCCCAAGCACTGCACCTGCAAGGCAAAGTGGGTCATTTAGGAGTGGGTGCGGAGGCAGATCTCTGCGTTCTCAACCTTAAATCAACGCAAGCCATTGAACAACGCAGCCATAATGCCAATGATTTTTGGGAAGCTCTGTTTCCTACAATCATGATGGGCGATGATCGAGCCATGCGCCAAGTCTGGGTGGCGGGAAAACCTCTTTAGGTTAAAACCGCTCTTGTAAGGCGCGCATCTGTTGATTTTGCCGCGCAGCAAGCGCCCGTTGATCTATGGTGGTGATATGACCCTCAGCCACCACCTGCTTGCCATTTACAAACACATCTCGTGCCAAGCTGGGTCCGGCAAGCAAGATTGCAGCCGGGTCCCAATTGCCCGCAGCACTAACGTCCTCCATATCCCAGATCACCACATCTGCACATTTGCCAACTTCGAGGGACCCACAGTCATCACGCCCCAAAATCTGCGCTCCACCGCGGGTGGCAATCTCAAGCGCCTCTCCCGGGGACATGGCCCCAGCCCCGTAGGCCACCCGCTGTAGCAGCATAGTCTGGCGGGCTTCGGCCATCAGATTGCCTGAATCGTTCGACGCAGACCCATCCACCCCCAACCCAATAGGAACCCCGGCATCACGCATGGCACGCACTGGCGCAATGCCAGAGGCCAGACGGCAATTAGAACATGGACAATGGGCCACCCCAGTTTGGGTGCGCGCAAACAATGCAATCTCTTGCGGGTTTAGCTTAACGCAATGGGCGTGCCAAACATCCGGGCCAGTCCAGCCCAGCTCCTCTGCATATTGCCCCGGGCGCATACCAAATTTTTCAAGACTATAAGCAATATCTTCATTATTTTCTGCCAAATGCGTGTGCATCATAACGCTTTTGTCGCGCGCCAAAACAGCGGCGTCCCGCATCAACTCGCGGCTCACCGAAAAAGGTGAACACGGCGCCACACCAACACGCAGCATTGAGCCATGGCTGGCATCATGAAACGCATCGATGACTCTGATCATATCGTCCAAGATCGCCGCCTCACGCTCGACCAAGTGATCCGGCGGTAGCCCACCATCACTTTCCCCAATGCTCATCGCGCCACGGGTAGGATGAAACCGCATGCCGATCTCTTGCGCGGCATGAATGGTATCTTCAAGCCGCGCGCCATTAGGGTAGAGGTATAGATGATCCGCCGTGGTGGTGCAGCCCGATAGCAAAAGCTCCAGCATGCCCACCTGTGCGGATGTAAAAAAATCATCCGGCCGCATTGCAGCCCAGATAGGGTAAAGCGTTTGCAACCAACCAAACAGCTCCGCATCCTGAGCGCCAGGCACCGCGCGGGTCATGGTTTGATACAGGTGATGGTGCGTATTGACCAAGCCAGGCGTAACCAAACAGCCCTCCGCATTAACCACGCGACAGCCGTCGGATGGAAAGTCCACCCCGACAGCCACAATCACACCATCGCGTAACAGCACATCACCCGCAGTAATAGCCCGGCGCGTGGCGTCCATCGTCAATACCAACCGGGCATTTTGAATAAGCGTATCAGTCAAAAGGCACCTTTTGTAACATCTTTAGCGCTGCCGCATGCAGCTCGGGGGTGGCAGCACAAATGCACCTTCCCCCATTCATAGGGTTGCCCCCACGCCAATCACTCGCCACACCACCCGCCGCGCGGACCAGAGCCATCGGGGCTTGGATGTCATAGCTTTGCAACCCAGCCTCAATCACCAAATCAATTTGGCCAGAAGCCAATAGCGCATAGGCGTAGCAATCCATCCCGTAACGGGTCAATTTACAAGCCTGCGCGACTTGATGAAAACCCGCGGCCTCCGAAGCGCTGCCGACTTCAGGGAAGGTCGTGAAAATTGTGGCCGCCGACAGGTTCACTGTGTTGCGCGTGGCAAGAGGGATTTTTATGCCGCCACGCTCCATAAAAGCATGGCCCAACCCCCCAACAAAGCGCTCACCAGTATAAGGTTGATCAATAATACCAAAAATTGGAGCCTCACCGTCATTCAGCGCAATCAGCGTGCCCCAAGTTGGAGTGCCACTGACATAGCCACGGGTGCCATCAATGGGATCAAGCACCCAAGCGAGGCCGGAGGTGCCAGTTTTATCCTGAGCCTCTTCACCGACAATCGCATCTTGCGGTCTATACTGCGCCAATACGGCACGCATGGCCTGCTCTGCAGCCTTATCGGCCTGCGTAACGGGATCGAACCCGGCCTGTAGCTTATTTTCAGCCAGAAGTTCTGCTGTTCTAAACCATTGCAATGTCTCCACTGCCGCAGCATCAGCTAGCTTATAGGCCAGCGTCAAAATGGTGTCGGGGCTTGGGATCGGACCAGTCATCGGGCATTCTTTCATAGTTAGATCCATCTAGGGGCAGCAGCCCCATTTGGTCAAGCAAGCCGCCTAAGCCGCGTTGCTCAACACACCCGCCGTATCAAACAACGGTTTGCGTTGATTTCCTGGCACGGCATAATAGGATCGCACCTGATCCAGGGCTTCCTTGTCTCCAAGCAAATCATTGGAGAAAGACTTATCTGGGTTTGCCTATTTCAAGCCTTCGAAAAAAACTCGCCGGGACATCCATTACTTAGGAGACATTCCACAAACAGGAGGTGCTGGCCCGGTTCATGACAGTTTCATATTTTTGAAATTATTGGAATTTGATACCTACTTTTTCTGCCAATTGCTACTATTTCATTCCAATCAGCCACCGCCTTTGACAATCGCATTAACCCGAATTCATGTTAACAAGACTCTTCATTTTTGCCTCCAATAAAATTTTTGATCCCGAAGACGTTCAACCTGAACGTGTCACTCGACATCAATCTATGCAAAAACATAACAAAAAACCGGCTCAGAAAAATTACAAAAACTAACTAAATATTAACCTTTTGTCAGATTTACATTTCATCCCAATTGCCTCCCACGATGAGAATTCCAATAAACGGATTATTTTTAGATATTATTTCCACCTTTTGCGCCAAATATTTCTTGCTGGAATTCTTATGAGTAACAGCCTATTTATTTACTAAATGGTTAACATATAGGGTGAATTGCCTCGATGCTGACACTTCAAGTCCAAGATCACGCTCAAGAACCTGTCTTTTTAGACAGGTCATTTCCGACAGTTGGCCCGACTGAAATCCTTATCCGCACAGTGGCCTGTGCCCTAAACTTTGCCGATCTTCTGATGATTCGCGGCACTTACCAAGAGACCCCTGCTCTGCCCTTCACCCTGGGCATGGAAGTTGCGGGCCGTGTCTTGGCCATCGGAAGCGCGGTCACGGATGTTAAAATTGGGGATCGTGTCGCAGCCTTCGCAGGGTCTGGCGGCCTCGCTGAGGCTATTGCAGTGGATGCCGCGCGCTGTTTTATAATCTCAGACGACTTGCCCTTTGAAACTGCCGCCTCAGCCTTGGTCAGCTATGGCACGTCACATTTGGCCTTAACCCACCGCGCCAGAATCAAACCTGGAGATACTCTATTGGTACTCGGGGCCGCGGGTGGCGTTGGGTTAACCGCGGTTGAGATCGGCGCTGCTTTGGGAGCTCAGGTTATTGCTGTAGCCAGAGGACAAGACAAACTAGAGGCCTGCCGCGCTCGCGGCGCTGATGTCACGATCGACAGTTCCAGCGAAAATATGATTGCGGTGGTAAAAGCGCTCGGTGGAGTAGATGTGGTCTATGACCCCGTGGGCGGTGATCCATTCATAGCGGCACTGAAATGCTGTAAACCAGAGGCGCGCTATCTGACCATTGGCTTTGCCAGTGGCAATGTCCCACAAATAAAAGCTAATCACCTTCTGGTCAAAAACGTTGATGTGATGGGGTTTTATTGGGGCGGCTATCTGAATTTTGCGCCACAGCTGTTGTCAGACAGCCTTTCACAGGCTTTGAAGATGATCAGCGACGCCCTGCTCAAGCCCCATATCAGCGCCGTCTATGATTTTGATCAAGCTCTGGAGGCTTTGGCCCACCTCAAAGCGCGAAAATCGATTGGGAAATTGGTGGTGCGTGGTCCGAAGACCACCTGATGTACAAAAAATTGGTATTTTCGGAAAAATCGAAAAATATCACTATTGATGAGGCGAGTTTAACTTGAAATTGGCGGCCCGAACCCCCAATATCAGTGTAATAGCGTAATTAACGCTGCAGTCGAAGAAATTTGGAGAAAACCATGGCAGATTATAATACGATACCCGCAAATGCCGGCAGTCGCACCGCAGAAATCGATGTGGGCCTTCGGGCACATATGAATAAAGTTTACAGCACGATGTCCGTGGGCATGGTGATCACCGCTGTAGCCGCTTGGGCCATCGCGGGTCTGGCCACAACAACAGATGCCAATCTGGCCGCAGCACAATTGCCGAACGGCAAATTGCTTACCAACTTTGGCCTGATGATTTATGGCACATGGCTGAAATACGTGATCATGCTGGCACCTCTGGCGGTGTTGTTTCTGGGCATGGGCGCTGTCATGCGCCGCGCCTCTGCGGCTGGGGCACAATTATTCTTCTTTGTGTTTGCAACGCTGATCGGCCTGTCCCTCAGCTCAATCTTCATTCGCTACACCGGTCACTCCATCACTCAAACCTTCTTGGTCACAGCCATAGCTTTCGCAGGCTTGTCACTGTTTGGCTATACAACAAAGAGCGATATCTCAGGTTGGGGCAGCTTTTTGATTATGGGCGTAATTGGTTTGGTTGTAGCGACGATCGTCAACATCTTCTTGCAATCTCCGGCCTTGCTCTTCGCAATCTCAGCCATTGGCGTTTTGGTATTCGCAGGCCTCACAGCCTATGACACGCAAAACATCAAGAATGAGTATCTGGCACATGCGCACCACGGAGATCAAGAATGGTTGGCCAAATCCGCAATCTTCGGAGCGTTGAACCTGTATCTTGACTTCCTGAACATGTTCACCTTCCTGCTGATGTTGATGGGCAACAGAGAGTAAAATCGGCCTTGAAAATAACAAAAGACCTAATGCCCTGTCAGAATTGGTGGGGCGTTTTTGTGTCTGCCACCACGATGCCCGCAGCCTCAAAGGCTTAGTCCACAAAAAAAGGCCACGCGATTGCATGACCTTTAAAAATAGAAGTGGGCGTTTGGCTACTTAATTTTACCTTCTTTATATTCGACATGCTTTCGTACCACAGGGTCATATTTCCGGGTGACCATTTTTTCGGTCATGGTGCGTGCATTTTTCTTGGTCACGTAAAAGTGGCCGGTGCCCGCGCTGGAATTCAGGCGGATCTTGATTGTGGTTGGCTTCGCCATGGTAATTCTCCTACGGGCGCAGCCTCTTGGCCGCATTTATCCTGATCTACTGGCTTTTAACGCTCTGAACAGCGCTGTCAACCGATTCACGCTGCCTACGCGTGTCAAAAGTGCGCGGGGGGCCTATAAGCCGGATTTTGTCCAGAATAACGTAGTTTCCCACGCCACCTTGGGCAATCATTCATCTCGTGGGCCTGTTACCAGACCCCTCTAGCTGCCAACCCGAACCTGCGGGGCTGAAACGGCCCATATGCGGCTCCTATTTGGCATTGCTCCCGGTGGGGCTTGCCGTGCCACGGCTGTTACCAGCCGCGCGGTGGGCTTTACCCCACCGTTTCACCATTACCTTGCATGCAAGGCTGTCTCTTTTCTGTGGCGCTATCCCTGGGGTTGCCCCCGCCGGGCGTTACCCGGCACCGTTGTTTCAGGGAGTCCGGACTTTCCTCGAAGGTTGCCCCTCGCGATTGCCCAGCCC
>MDSY01052422.1_pt1 | contig 25102 bp, 13 predicted proteins | sample 811131 | NCBI WGS metagenome assembly MDSY01 (sample SAMN05326643, study PRJNA326480) | marine metagenome | isolation source: seawater | place: Atlantic Ocean: South West | collected 2010
CAAGCACAATTAACACCACTGATATTAGCATTGAAATAAATGGCAATAGCACCCGTAAATAAGTTTATTAATATTGCTGTTCCTGTAGCACCAGGTACACAGAAGATATATGAAGTTCCTACAGGAACAACTTCATTATTACTTTACGCACAGGTTGCTAATGTTGCTATAGGTCAGACATATCCAACAGTTGAATTTTTTCAGAGAAGAGAATCAAGAAGTACTGGTAATACTAGAGATATAAGGGTATTAAAGGGAGCAGAAATACCACCAAATGATGGTGTAATATTAGTTGATGGTAGAATGGTGTTGGAGAAGACACCTTTGGTATTGGATAAGATTTATATTAGAGGAACTCAGCAAAATGTTGGTATAATAACAGGTGTAAACTATGATGAACCAACAGGTATTGCCACAGTTATGTGTGGAGGACTTCATAAGTTAAGTGCAGGTAATCCAATAACTATGGGTGGAATTTATTTTACTTGTGGTAGTGCTTATACACCTGGTAATGCAACAACATATAATCCTACTACTGGTCTTCTGGTATTAGATATTGGTACTCATTCTTTGACTGTTGGACAGAAAATTAAGATTAATAATGGAGCAATGAAGTTCACTTGTGGACAAGATGGTGGTGCTACTCAACATGCTTATCCTCGTTCTTCAGACCCTGCTGGTAACGCTACTTCTTTAACTATTTCAGCAGTCACAGGAACTACTGTTACTGTACAGGTTATTAATAGTCCTCCTTCTACAAATACAACAGCTCATAGTTTTGTTGCTGATAGTGGAGTTGCTAATTCTGTTGCTGATTTAGCATATAGTGGTATCACTACAAATATATTCCCTGATCCACAACAGTCTTATGTTGTTGATAGAATAGTTGATAATGTTGGAACATCTAGAACTTTTTCAACTTATCTTGGTAGTGCTAAAGGAAATGTTCACAATTATGAACCTGCCGTTCATAATTTTGTTCGTGCTCAACCAGAAGCTCTTGAGGTTATTAGTAGTACTGGACATAGTGGTGTAGATTCGTTTACTGCTGGATCAGGTACATCATACGATCCAAATACTGGTGTTCTTAGTGTTACAACTACAGGTACTAATAGTTTACAGAATGGTGATAGAGTTAAATTTGCTCTTAATTCCTTTACTTTTGAGTGTGATAAGGATAGTAGGGCAACACAACATCAATATCCAAGAGCAAGTGATCCTATTAATGGAAAGTGGTTAGAAGTTTCTAATGTTAATTCATCAGCTAATAGTTTTGATGTAACTGTATTGAATTTTGTTCCTTCTACTAATACATCAAATCATTATTGGATGGAATCTACAGCAAACGGTATAACTAAACAAGGAACTATGTTTAATGTTTATAATGCTGAGTATGATCCTATTTTGGGTGAGGTTAAATTGACGATTGGTCCAAATAGTCTTGCTAATAATGACACTGTAATGCTTGTTGAAAATTCTTTAATATTTACTTGTACTATGGATAATCATGATAGTGAACATGCTTATCCTCGTGATACAGATCCTGCTGCAAATGCTGCTCTGGGATTAGCGGTTGCACAAGCAAATAGTTCAATACGAATTAATGTTGGAAGTTCTCTTTCTGGTGGGTTTGTTGCTCCATTGGAAATGGAATTGATAGCAAGTATTCTCGAAAATAGTAATGTATAATTATGCCAAGGTATCTTAGTGGTAGAGTAAGAAAGGATCCTCCTGAGAAGTTAGATCCAGAAAGGTATAAATTTTTAGGTCTTGAACAGGCAGAACCAACTTTAGGTGATCCAGGTACAAGTGATCCTGTTCCTTCTGGATCTCAGTATCAGTTAGTTGCTGTTCCTGGTAATCCTGGTAAAAGATATTGGGTTCCTGTTGGTGGTGGATTAATTCCAGGTGCTATTAGCGTATATGATGAAGGAACTATAGTAGGTAGTGCTAATAGTATTACACAACTTAATTTTGAAGGTGCTGCTGTTGAAGCTTTTGTAGATGTTCAAAATCCTTCAGGACATCCTGGTATTGCTGCTACTGTAACTGTTATACCAACTACAATCGGTGATGATCCACCTCCTGATCCAAGACATGGAGAGTTGTGGTGGGAGACTGATAGTGGTGACATGTTCATATATTTTATTGATGAAGATGGAACTGGTGTCTGGGTTACTGCTAACTCAGGTGGTGGTAATGTAAATCCAGGACCTCCTGGTGCTCCTGGTCCTCAAGGTAATATAGGTCTTACTGGTCCTGATGGACCTCCTGGACCTTCTGGTCCTCCTGGTGCTCCATCAACTGTAGCAGGTCCTCCTGGTCCTCCAGGTGCTGGTGGTCCTCCAGGTGATGCTGGTCCTCCAGGAAATCCGTCTACTATTGCTGGACCTCCTGGTAATACTGGTCCTCCTGGACCTCCAGGTCCTGCGTCAAACGTAGCAGGTCCTCCTGGTGCTGAAGGTCCTCCTGGTCCTGCTGGTCCTCCTGGTCAAGATTCAACAGTTCCTGGTCCTGTTGGACCTCCTGGTCCTTCTGGTGGTCCTCCTGGTCCTCCTGGACCTGGTGGTCCTCCTGGTAACGCTGGTCCTCCAGGTGCTCCAGCAACGACACCTGGACCTGCTGGTCCTCCTGGACCTCCTGGAACAGAACCTGGTCCTCCAGGTCCTGCTGGTCCTCCTGGAACTAATCCTGGACCTCCTGGTCCTGCTGGTCCTCCAGGTCCTCCTGGACCGTCTCCTGCTGGACCTCCTGGTCCTGCTGGTCCTCCAAGTACTGATCCTGGACCTCCTGGTCCTGCTGGTCCTCCTGGACCGTCTCCTGCTGGTCCTCCAGGTGCTGCTGGTCCTCCTGGACCTCCTGGTCCCGCATCTCCTGGACCTGCTGGTCCTCCTGGTCCTGCTGGTCCTCCTGGTACTCAGTCTGGACCTGCTGGTCCTCCTGGTTCTTCTGGACCTCCAGGTACTTCTGGTCCTCCTGGTAGTGGTGGTCCTCCTGGTAGTGGTGGTCCTCCTGGTGGCGGTGGTCCTCCTGGTCCTCCTGGTACACAATCTGGACCTCCTGGTCCTGGTGGTCCTCCAGGTCCTCCTGGTCCTCCTGGTAGTGGTGGAGCTGCTAGTATTGGGGTAGCTATGAATGTAGTGACATCAAATACTGCTATTTCTTCACATAATAGTTGGACACAAATTATGCTTTGTCAGATTTCTAAATCTGCAGGTACTGATATTTTAGTTCGGGGACATTTTAATTTCTTATATGGAATTCTAAATGATACTGATGAAGATGCTGGTATGAATGCTTATTTCAGAATTATGAGAAGAGTAGGAACATCTGGTGGTTGGGGTCAACTTGGAGTTGGATTAGATTGTACTAATCTTTATGGTGAGTCTGGGAATAGTTCTCAAACTAAAAGATTTAATTCTTTTGGTGCTCTTGAATATCCTGATGTTGGTCTTACTTCTGGTGCTTATAGTGCAATTCAATATAAAATTGATGCGAGATGGGTAGGAGTAGGTAATGATTGGAGTAGTATGAGCAATCCTTTTTATATTTGTAAAGGTTCCTCTATTACCGCTATGGAGTTCTAAAATAAATATCTAACATGGCAATTACTCATACTGAAACTGTTACTGACTTAATAGTATTAAACGATGGAACAAATGTTGTTTCGCAAGTAGCAGTCAAAACTGTCTCTGTTGATGACTCAGATCCTTCAAATCTTACACAAACAAATTATGATTGTTTTGTTATAGATAGTTCTGGTGGAACATCTGCTGCTGGATTCGTAGCATATAATAGTCTAACAGAGAATATTGTTAAGGGTTGGATCACAGATGAACTTGCTACAAGTGATACAAAAACAAATGCGGAGGAATGGATAAATTCTGTTAAGTCTCCTCCAACAGCATCAGAAGTAAATAAAGCACTACCTTGGTCATAATATGCCTATAAATTTTCCACAAAATCCTCAACCAGGTGCTACATACGTTTTTGGAACCGCTACTTGGCGATGGGATGGATATGTTTGGAGAAGAGTACCTGATCCAGGTGCTCCTGGTCCTACTGGTGGAACTGGTACTGGTGGTCCTCCTGGTTTAAGTGGTCCTGCTGGACCTCCAGGTGCTCCTTCGACTGTTGCTGGACCTCCTGGTCCTCCAGGTGCTCCTGGTCCTGCTAGTGGTCCTCCTGGTATTCCTGGTCCTCCTGGACCTGCTGGTGGTCCTCCTGGTATTCCTGGTCCTCCTGGTCCTCCAGGACAGTCAGGTACTCCTGGTGGTGCTGGTACTGGTGGTCCTCCTGGTCCTCCTGGTCCTGCTTCAACAGTTGCTGGTCCTCCTGGTGGCGGTGGTCCTCCTGGTCCTGCTGGTCCTCCTGGTCCTGCGTCAACAGTTGCTGGACCTCCTGGTCCTGCTGGTCCTCCTGGATCTGGTGGTGGTGGAAGTATTGATGGTGTAAAACAATATAAACAAGTTGGTGTAGAAAGAAGTTGTGAAAGTCCAATCTTTGTAGTCAACAATGATACAATTGGAATAGGATCAACAAGTAATGCTTATGGAAATAAATTCTATCAAAATATAGATCCAACAAGTACACCAGGTGGTGGTTGGACAGTTTGTGATGGTGATCTTTGGTACGATACTACAAGTACAACAACAGGTGCTGGACCTGCTGGTCCTCCAGGTTCTGGTGGTATTGCTGGTCCTCCTGGACCTCCTGGTCCTGCTGGTGGTCCTCCAGGTGTTAGTGGTCCTCCAGGAACTCCTGGTAATGCTGGACCTCCTGGTTCTGCTGGTCCTCCAGGTGCTGGTGGTGTTACTGATAAGATAGAAGAAGGTAATACCAATGTTGAGGTTATTGATAACCAATCTGATCCAGGATATGCTGTAGTTAGAACTGATAATCTTCAGAGAGTAAAGATAGGTCAATATGACACAACTACACCTACAAACCTTGTAGAGTTGTTTGGTAATTCATCTGTAGCTGGTCAGGGTGTGAGACTTAAACTTTATAATGGTCTTAACACTAAGTATATTGAACTACAAAATAATAGTCAATCAACTACAAATCAAGTCTATAGTCTTCCTCAATCGAATCCAACAGTTGATTCTTATTTAAAAACAAATACTGCTGGTCAATTATCATGGGATACTAGTACTGGACCTGCTGGACCTCCAGGTGCTGGTGGTCCTCCTGGTAGTTCTGGTCCTCCAGGTGCTGGTGGTCCTCCAGGTAGTCCTTCAACTGTAGCAGGTCCTCCAGGTGCTGGTGGTCCTCCTGGTAATGCTGGTCCTCCTGGTCCTGCTTCAACAACTGCTGGTCCTCCAGGTGCTGGTGGTCCTCCAGGTCCTGCTGGTCCTCCAGGTTCTTCTAGTGCTGGTGGAAATGATACTGAATTTCAATATAATAATAGTGGATCACTTGCTGGAAGTTCTCTACTTAAAGTAACTAACGATACTGGATTTACAGGTAGTGGTGAAAGTTTAACTATATTTGGAGATCCTACAAATAATTGGGGTAATGTTACTTGGGAACCTAGTTGGAATGGATTATGTTTGACACAAGATTCGTCAATAATGTTTGGAGCACCTAGCTCTGGTACTTTAAGTTTCAAATCCAGTATAGGTTACGCTAGTAGTGTTAATAAGTGGATAATGAATCATCCACAAACATTTGATTGGGACTTTCAAACCAGAGGTTTGATGGTATTCAAAAAACAGAATAGTCCTTATACTACTCATATGACTATTCATCCTGATGATGGTGTCAGTATTAAGAATACATTAGATTTATCAACTGCTACTATTAAGGATGATCAAAATTCAACTGGAACAAGTGGTTATGTATTAACTACTACATCAACTGGTGTCAGATGGATGTCTTCATCTGGTGGAGGAGGAGGTGCTACAGATAAGATATCTGAAGGTAATAGTAATGCTGAAATAATTGATACTGGTTCAGTTACATCAAACTTTAATGTAAATCTAGACGGGACTGATAGATTTAACATTACAGCTGGTGGTGGTGTTTATATTCCTGGTAGTGAAACAGATCCTAATGTACCATTCCTTTTTAATGGTAATTATCAGGGTCAATATTTTGGAATATTTGCTTCTAGTGATGCCACTACTCAAAGGGATGTAAGATTTTTCGCACAAGGATCTTTAGATTGGGAAACACTTCGTATTAAAGCAGATGGTGAAACTCTTCTTAAGAGAGTTAATTCAACTATAGAGGGTGGACATCTACAATTTGATAATGCTGCTGGTAATGAATCATATGGAATTGATGTGTATGGAAGTGGCGATGCTGGTTCTGTAATAAGAGTTATTGATCAGCTAACTCCAACTGGAAATTCAGGTACTCAAAGATTTTGTGTTAATAGATCTGGTGCTTTTGGAATAGGGCATGTAGGGTCAGTAGATTATGGAACATCAGGTGAAGTATTAGTCAGTCAAGGTTCAGGCACACCACCTAAATGGGACAGTGTTTCTGGTGGTGGTGGTGGAGGAGGTAGTCTTGCCTCAAGAAGTACTGCTTCAGCTACAACATCATCAATTTCTGCTAATGGATATGGTGATTTAAGTATTACTGGATTTAAAGCATATCATCTTCTAAAAGTTACAGTTACTTTTCCTTGTTGGATTGTTTTATATACAAACTCAGCTTCTAGAACCTCAGATAATATTGGTAATGGTGGTAGGGCAGAAGGAAATGATCCTCTACCTGGTAGTGGTGTTATTGCTGAAGTTATTTCTACGGCAGCTAATGGTGGTACATATGTGATGACACCAGGAGTATTTGGGTGGAATGATGAAAGTACTCCAAACACTACAATATATTGTAGGGTTGTTAATAAAGATAGTACTTCACGTAGTATTTTTGTAAGTTTAGATCTTATTCAGGCAGAGGCTTAAATGGCAGATACTAGAGAATACAAGGTTACTATAAAAAAGGGTCAGAATATTGATGACTTTTATACTGATATTGAGGAATCTAGTTCCCTTGACAATGTACCTGATAGAAAGGTTGAAGTTGCTTTAAGAAGACCTATTAGTAGATCTACTAATTATTATTTGACAGAAGATGAAGTAGAAAAACTACGTAATGATCCTAGAGTTGCTGATATTGGTCTTCCTGTAAGTGAACGTTTAGGTACGTATGAAAAATTTTGGAATCAAACTGATACCTTTGCTAAGGATATTGCTTGGTATCGTAATGGTGGATCAAACTTCTCTGCTGGACATAAACAATGGGGATTGCCTAGAGTAATAAAGGGAAGTAATTATACATGTAAAAATTTTGTGGATGAATATTCTCCTGGTGTTCCAGGTAATGCTAATGATACTCCTTGGGGAGTTAATGGTACTAGTGGTGCTGGAAGTCATTATCTATTGGATGAGACAATTTCTACTACTAGTTCTGGTAAAAATGTAGATGTTATTATAACTGATGAACATATTAATCCAAATCATCCAGAGTTTTGGACAGAAGTTAATCCAACAACTAAACCTGATCTATTAGATGGATCACAAGCATTGGTTACTAATAATAATGGACATCCAAGAGTAGCTGGTAATAGAGTTATTCAATTTAATTGGCATGTATATAAAGATATTTTAGGATATACTACTCATCCATCAGAGTATAAGTATTGGAATAATGGTATGACTGGTTCTACTTTACATTTTGCTGATTCAACTTCTGGTAAAAATCATGGAACTCATGTAGCAGGGACTGTTGCTGGTAATACACAAGGTTGGGCAAGAGATTCTAATATCTATTATATGCATTTTCAGGATGCTGGTGCTAATGTACCAAACTGGACTGATTATATGTTTGATTATATTAGATATTGGCATAAGAATAAAGAAATTAATCCTGAGACTGGTAGAAGAAATCCAACAGTTGTAAATGCTAGTTGGGGTTATGGTGCATCTATTAAATATCCTTCAACTTCAAGTGATGGATATTGGCGTTTGAGAGGAATAAAGTATCGTAATAATAGCCTAGTAGATTTAGATCAATACGCTGGTAATGATTCACAGGTTCATACAACTCTAGAGCAGAATGGATTTGCTGATATCTTTTATTCTTTATATGGATTATCTGGTTATAAGGTTCCTTATATTGATAGTTCTATATTAAATGAGGTAGAAGATATGATTGATGATGGTGTTATTTTTGTAGCAGCAGCAGGTAATGAGGGATTTGCAATAGATGTTCCTGGTGGTGAGGATTATAATAATTATATAACAATGACTAGAAATGGTTCTTATGCTGGTGCTCTTTATCCTTGGCGTGGATCAAGCCCAGCTTCTGATGGTACAACAATATGTGTGGGTAACATAGATAGACAAGTTGGTAATAATACAGCTACTGATGTAGAAACAAAAGCTCAAACTAGTTGTTTTACTGAAAGAATAGATGTATATGCTCCTGGATCTGAAATTATGTCTGCTATACACGAGCAAGATTATTCACAATGGGATACAAATACTCATCCAAGAACTGATAAATTTGGAGCATCTTATTATGATGGAGCAGTTAGTGGTACTAGTATGGCATCTCCACAAGTATGTGGTGTACTTGCTTGTTTAGCAGAACAAGAACCAGATATGAATCAAGCAGATGCATTACAGCATTTGATTGAAACTTCCACTCCAAATGTTGGTACTGGATCAGCAGTTAGTCCTTGGACTACTCCATATAGAAATTTAGGTTTTCCTTCTGATAATCATTCTGATTCAAATAATAGGTTTCTTAAATATGTAAAGAAAAGACCAGAGGTTGGGCAAACTTATCCCCATGCCAATCATAAAAATCGTAAACCAACAGATTCTGGTGTTAAATATCCTAGAAGTAGAACTAGAGTTACAAATCCAGTTGCATCATGATAAATATCTCAAAGATTATAATCCACAATTTGATTAATTAATGGCAGTTAGAATTAGACAAAATAATACATGGGTTCCTGTAAGTGAAGGTGGATTGGGACCTGCTGGACCTCCTGGTCCTAAGGGTGATCAAGGTAATTTGGGTAATGCTGGTCCTCCTGGTCAACAAGGTACTCAAGGTATTCAAGGACCTCCTGGTCCTGCTGGTCCTCCTGGTGTTAAAGGAGATCAAGGTAATCAAGGTAATCAAGGTGTTCAAGGTAATGCTGGACCTCCTGGTCAGCAGGGTAATCAAGGTAATCAGGGTATAGCAGGTCCTCCTGGTCCTGCTTCGACTATTGCTGGTCCTGCTGGACCTCCAGGTCCTGCGTCAAATGTAGCAGGTCCTCCTGGTGGCGGTGGTCCTCCTGGTCCTGCTGGTCCTCCTGGTAATACAGGACCTATTGGACCTGCTGGATCTGTTGTTGGTGCTGTTGGTGTTCCTGAATGGGATACCGCAAATTCTAGTAGTGGTGTTACATTTACGAATGGACAACCAACTTGGAGTGGAGGTCATCAAGACGCAAAATGTAAGAAGTTAGATAATAATATTCTGTATGAATTTTATCTTACTGTATCTTCAAGTGACTATGCTGGTTGGTTTATTACAGATGATCAAAGTATAGGAACTAACGGACAATCTAGTTTTAATAATAACAATAGGATAGATCAAGTTTTAGATGATTCTAGTCCTAGTGGCAACTGGATAGCACAGGGTTCAACTACCATAACATTTAATGGTCAGTTTGATACTACTCCTAATGGAGGTAGTTCTGGTTCTCATGGTACTAGTACACAGGCTAAAACTAGTGGATATACTTGGCCTAGTAAGATTCACTTTGTCATTGACATGCTACAACGTAAGGTGTGGATGAGAGGTGCTGATGGTAGTGAGTTTGGTAGGCAAGAAGAAGAATGGTGGGTTAAGGACTTTTTTGGTAGTCAATGGATAGAAGGTGATCCTGTTCGTCCAGATAGTGGTCCATCTTTCTTCTTAAGACCAGAATCTGATATGGGATCTCTTTCTGGGGATCATTATTTCAATATAGGTGGATGGTCTGCTAATACTTCTACAAAAATAGAATCTGTTCCTAATGAAGAGTCTGTTATTCGTGATATTGCTGGACCAACTGGAGCACAAGGTGTTCAAGGTATAGCTGGTCCTCCAGGTCCTGCTGGTCCTCCTGGTCAACAAGGTACTCAAGGTATTCAAGGTATAGCAGGACCTCCAGGTCCTGAGGGAGATAAAGGTGATCAAGGTGATCAAGGTAATGCTGGACCTCCTGGTCAACAAGGTAATTTAGGTAATGCTGGACCTCCTGGTCCTTCTGGACCTCCAGGTAATGCTGGTCCTCCAGGTCCACAAGGTGACCAAGGTGTTCAGGGTAATGCTGGACCTCCTGGTCAACAAGGTACTCAAGGTAATGCTGGTCCTCCAGGAGACAAAGGAGATGCAGGTGATGGTGGTCCTCCAGGTCCTTCTGGTCCTCCAGGTACTCAAGGTAATGCTGGACCTCCTGGTCAACAAGGTAATGCTGGTAATGCTGGACCTCCAGGTCCTGAGGGAGATAAAGGTGACCAAGGAGATCAGGGTGATGAAGGTAATGCTGGACCTCCTGGTCCTGCGTCAACTGTAGCAGGTCCTCCAGGTACTTCTGGTCCTCCTGGTGCTGGTGGTCCTCCTGGTGCTCCATCAACTGTAGCAGGTCCTCCTGGTACTGCTGGTCCTCCTGGATCTCCTGGCTCTGTTTTATATTCTGTTCCTACAGGTGGAATTATATTATGGTCTGGTGCGTCAAATGCTATTCCTACTGGATGGACATTATGTGATGGAAATAATAGTACTCCAAATCTAACAGATAAATTTGTTCTTGGTGCTGGTGGTAGTTATAGTGTTGGTGCTACTGGAGGTAGTTCTACTTCTACTCTACCATCTCATAGACATAGTTTCTCTGGTTCAGGATCTGCTGATCATGATCATAGTTTCTCTGACAGTATTGGTAATCATACTCACTCATTCTCTGATAGTTTTAGTTTAGGAAATCACACTCACTCATTCTCTGGATCCAATAGTCATAACCACTCATATACTCAGAGTGCTCACTCACATACTGTAACTGTAAGTGAATCGGCACATAATCACCAGTATGATGTTCCTCGTGGATCTTGGGGTGGACAGTATGGTTTCCAAGATACTGGAAACTCTGGATCTTCAGGAACTCCTAGTGTTTCTGGTAATACAACTGGAATTAGTGCTAGTACTTCAGGATATCCAGAAACAATAAGTCTCTTTATTGAGAGTGAAAGTATTAGTGTATCTGGAACTACTGGTAATCCTAGTGGTGGTACAAGTGGTAGTGTATCTGGAACTACTGGTAATCCATCAACTTCTTTAAGTGTATCTGGAACTACTGGTGAGGAGACTGTAACTATATCAGTATCTGGTAATACAGGATATGATGGATCTTCTGCTTCTGGTGCTAATATGCCACCATACTATGCTCTTTGCTACATAATGAAGACTTGATTGACTTTTGTTCAATTATGCTTTATAATAATATTCTATACTCAATATGATATGAATGATTTAATACAAATAATCAAGATTTTAGATGAAGAAGATTTAAAAAAGGTAAATGAGTATGTTGATACTTTGTCCTTTGGTGAATCAAGAGTCTTTGGTAATAATAGAGATTCTGTACCAAGAACAGATATAAGATCTAGTTTGGGTGCTACTTGTGATGATAATCATCCAATAACACAATTATTACATAAACGTACTAATCAAGGATTGGAAGCATATCATAAAAAAGTATCTACGTATCATAGTAATTTTAATTACTATCCAGTTCCATGTGGAATAGATACTACTTGTCATAGAGAAGGTATTCAAGTACTGGAATATGAGAACGGTCAAGAATATAAATTCCATCATGATGCTGCGACAGATCCAGGTCTTCCAGAATATGAAAGAAAAATATCTATTATCACATATTTAAATGATGGTTTTGATGGTGGTGGAACAGAATTTCCACATAAGGTTTATAAACCACAAGCTGGGTATGCTGTAATGTTCCCATCGAATTGGTGTTATCCACATTCTGGTCAACCAGTTCCTAATGGAAAGAAAAGAGTTGCTGTTACTCGGTATTATGTACAAAACATACATGCTACAAAAAAATAAGGAGTTATTATGGACATTAGTGAAAATGAGTGCGTTGAAAAAATTGTTATAGATGTTTGTGCTAGAAAGTTTCTTTTGTATAGTGACTTAGGTACAACTAGAAAGGTTGATTGTGATACAACAAAACAATTTATGGATGTGTTAGAGGTAGTTACATCTCAAGCAGACCCTGAGTTAATTGAGTATAAAGATTTGGCGACTATTGATGGGGATGTGACTAGCTAAATAGTCCAAAGAAACTTTTGGCCAAAAGTGGAGTAAGATGCCTTTAAATAAATTAGAGAATTTTATAAAGAATACTGAAGGACGTATTCTTTATGTAAACCCAAATGATCTTGACGCTACTGATGGTATCGAGAATCAAGGTAATTCATTAACTAAACCCTTTAAGACTTTACAAAGGGCGTTGATAGAATCTGCTAGATTTTCATATTTGGAAGGTAACGACAACGATATAACTGAAAAAACAACTATATTATTATTTCCTGGTGAGCATTTAATTGACAATAGACCAGGATTTGGAATTAAAAGTGTAAATGGTGATGCTAGGGCAGTTTCTCCTACGGGTAATGTTAGTACTGCAGGTGCAACAGAGACATTTACTTTAACTTTAAATTCTAATTTTGATTTAACACAAGAAGATAATATACTTTATAAGTTCAATAGTGTTCATGGTGGTGTTGTTGTACCTCGTGGTACTTCCGTTGTTGGACTAGATTTAAGAAAGACAAAAATAAGACCTAAGTATGTTCCAAACCCAACAGATGATAATGTAGATAGATCTGCTATATTCAGAATTACTGGTTCTTGTTATTTCTGGCAGTTTACTATCTTTGATGGTGATGAAAGTACTTTAGTATATACTGATCCCACAGATTTTGGTTCTACTAATCAGTCTAAACCAACATTCTCTCACCATAAATTAACAGTATTTGAATATGCTGATGGTGTTAATAATATTGATGCTTATCAATTAACAGATCTTCAAGTATATTATAGTAAGTTATCAAACGCATTTAATAGGGCATCTACTAGAGAGATTACTCAAAAGTATCCATTAAACCCAGAAGCATTTGCTCCACAAAGACCTGAATTTGAAATTGTTGGTGCTTTTGCTACTGATGATAAGTCTATATCTAGAATTATTGCTGGTGATGGTGCTACTGCTGGTAGTGTTGTTACTGTTACAACTTCATTACCTCATGAATTAAGTTCTGGAACTCCTATTAAAGTTAATGGGGTTAATGTAACTGATTATAATATTTCTGGAAAGGTACAGAATGTAATAGATGCTAATACATTTACTTACCAGTTACCATATGTAAGACCTAACTTACCTGCTGGACCTTCTGCTGGTTTAAGTGGTGCTGGTGCTTTTATTTCTGTTGAGACTGATACTGTTACTGGTGCTTCTCCATATATCTTTAACTGTTCTATGAGATCAGTTTATGGTATGAATGGTATGCATGCTGATGGTGATAAAGCAACTGGTTTTAAATCAATGGTTGTGGCACAGTTTACTGGTGTCTCGCTACAGAAGGATGATCGTGCTTTTGCTGAATATAATCCAACAAGCAGATCATACGATAAGATTGCCTATCAAAAACAAACTGGTGAGAAGTTAGCATCTGAGTCTTCTTCACAAATTAATGAAACTGTTTATCATTTAAAATCTTCTGCTGTTTATAGAGAAGGATGGAAAACTGTTCATGTAAAACTATCAAATGATGCTGTTATTCAGATAGTTTCTGTATTCGCAATTGGATACCACATGCACTTCTTAATGGGGTCTGGTGGTGATGCTTCAGTTACAAACTCAAACTCAAACTTCGGACAGTTTGCTTTAGGTGCTGATGGATTTAAAAAGAATGCCTTCGAGAAAGATAATAAAGGATTTGTTACTAATATAATTGCTCCAAAAGCAATTACTGCTGGAGAATCTAACGTTGAATGGTTACAGTTAGATAAAGTTAGAACACAGAAGATTTATGATGGTTGTGCGAAAGGAACTAATAGTTTCGGAACAATCGTTAATAAGAATGATTTTGCTACTAGTCCAAAGAAGAGATTATATCTTTTAGGACAAACTAACCCTTCTATTCCACCATCTGATATTGCTCAGGGATTTAGAATTGGTGCTAAGTTTAACGAGAAACTTACTATTGGTAATCAGAACGCTACCATTTATATGTCTAATGGTGGTACTACTAGTACTGAAACTTCTGCTTTACTTGATGGAATTACTTCAGAGAAGACTTATATTTCTGCTTATCATTCTGATCCTATTAATAATGTAAACCCTGCCATCTATACTATTGAAGATGTTGGTGGTCATCAATTACAAAATGGTGAATCTATAAGAATTATATCTGAGTCTGGTAGATTACCTGAAGGATTAGATCCACACGCAATATATTATGCTATTACGAATACTGCTGATTCTAGTCTTTTAACCAATCAAATAAGAATAGCTTCATCAAGAGCAAACTCTGAATTAGCAACTCCTGAATATATTAAAACTATTTCAGATAGAGCTGCTGGTAATTTAAAGATTATTAGTAGAGTATCTGATAAGAGACCAGGTGAATTAGGTCATCCAATTCAATTTGATTATGCAACCTACACTTCAAAAGGATCTGGTGAAACTAATTGGATAGTTGATGATACTAATGGAACAGCAGATACTGTAACTGGTGGTTGGTTCGTAACTGTTAACTTTGGTAATGGTATTAATGATAAATTAATAGATGCTACTCCAGCAACAATGTTTACTGGGGATGAAATTCCATTCATTACCAGAAGATCTGATAATAGAAGTTTAGATGAAAAACTTTATAAAGTTAGATACGTAGTACCTAAAGAATTAATAGATGCTAAAGATCCTACTGATGGATTTATTCTACAAGAATCTAGTTCTGTAAATTATGTTAAAGATGATGACTTTACTAGAGAAATTGATGGTAAAACTATTGGATTGGGTAATTTAGATCCAAACAACTTTGATCCAGGATATGAATATAATCGTAACCCTAGATTTATTTCTTTCCTTACATATGACAATAATGCTAAGATTGCTACCATTAGATCTGATAGAACACATGATTTAAAAGCAGGTGAACAAATAGTTGTTAGGGGTGTACAGAGTTCTACTAACCCAACAGGATTATTTGATAAAGAATATAATGGAACATTTAAGGTAAACAGTGTTATTGATGATAAGACTTTTAATTATAAAGTAGCAAAACTAGTTGATGGTGAACCAGTTGGTGATACAATTTCAGTTGGTACATATGTCAATGTAAGTCATACTAGAAATAGAAGTGTACCTACTTTTGAGAGGAATGATAACAAAGAAAACTTATTCATCTATCGTGTAGAAACATTAAAGTCTTACAAGTATAGAGTTCAAGATGGTATCTATCACTTGTATGTTTTAAATGGTAATAATGCTATTGAGCAAGAATTTACCACATCAAAATATAATCAGAATATTGTTGATCTTTATCCACAGTTGGATAGGGATAATCCAGAAGAGAACCCTCAACAGGCACAATCATATGCTCAACTAGCTCCTATAGGACAAGTTGTAACTAATGATCTTAAGAAGAGTATTACTAGAGAAACTGTAAACACATTCTTAGATACTTTTGGTGCTTCTAATACTATTACTAATATTTCTGCTAGTGCTACGAGTCCTATATTAACTTTAGATTCTGAGCATAGATTAAATGGATTGAAGCATATTACTAAAGTAGATGGAACACAATCCTTTAGTAGTACTCAAAATAATGCTGCTCCACATGGTGCTGATGGTACTTATCATAACATAAAACTATTCTCTAGTTCAGTTTCTCCTGCTTCTGCTCCTTGGCAAGGTGCTACTGCTTCAATAACCATTGATAGTCAAGTAGCAATAGGAGTTACTATTACACAACCAGGTTGTGGGTATGAGGCTGGTGATGTTCTATATCCAGATTCTTCTACTATTTCTGCTGGTGGTATTGGTGGAGCTCCTACTAATACATCAATTGCTATAGTATCTGAGCATCTTTCAATAGCAGATGATAATAATTATGTTCAAGTAACTGGAATAACAACAGGTACTGATGGTTATTATCGTATTAAATCAACTCCATCAACAAAACAAGTAACAATTTATAATCATGCTGATAATGATAAGATTTTACTTGGTCAGAAAGTAATTAATTTAGGTACTTATTCTACTATTGATGGTGCTCTTACTTCTGAAACAGTTGATGATGTAGTTACTACAACTGTCAATACAACTGCTCCTCATGGATTATTCAGAGGAAATCAGATTAGAATCCTTGATAAGACTGATAAAAATATTGGTGATTTCATAGTTGAAGAAGTTAAGACTGTTAATCAGTTTACTATTATAACAACTGGTGTTACTTTAACCGATCCACAATATATTCTTAAACATGGATTATCTGCTAATGATGCTGTATCTGGCAAAGCAGGAGAAAATCTAGGTGTAAGAGCGATATCAGTATATGATGGTGATACTTTACAATTAGGTGAAAGTATTACTACTAATCAGTCGTTTATAGTAAAACTTGCTGATGGTAATGGTGCTACAGGATCTGCTACTTTAACTTCTGGTAAGGTTACTGCTGTTACTGTGACAACTGGTGGTAATGGATATCATTCATCTGAACCACCAACTGTTAAGTTTACTGGTGGTGGTACTCCAACAACTGCTGCTGTAGCTACTGCTGTTGTGACTGATGGTGTTATTACTGGAGTAACAGTAACTACTGAAGGTGCTGGATATACTTCTGCCCCTACTGTTACTTTTGTTAGTGATGGTATTGATTTATCTGCTGGTACTACTAACGTAAAGAATGCCAAGAGAGACTCTGTTAAATCGAGATTCCCAATGGGATCTTACATACAGGTTGGTGGTGAGATAATGAGGGTCACTCAGACCGCATTAACAGGAACTAGTGAAAATAAACTAGTAGTAATTCGTGGTGCTTTAGGTACTAATATTGCTAATCATAGTAATGGATCTCTAGTTAGAAAGGTTAGACCATTACCTCTTGAAGTAAGAAGACCATCTATCTTGAGAGCATCTGGTCATACGTTTGAATATCTTGGTTATGGTCCAGGTAACTATTCAACAGGTCTTCCTCAGATTTCTAAGAGAACTCTAACTGAAAGGGAAGAATTCTTATCACAGTCACAAGAAACATCTTGTGGTACTGTTGTTTACACAGGTATGAATGATAAGGGTGATTTCTATATTGGAAACACTAAGATCTCTGCTGACTCTGGTGAGCAAGTTACATTTGACATTCCAATTCCAACTGTAACTGGTGAAGATCCAAGTAAGTTGAGTGTTGTATTTGATGAAGTAATCATTAAAGAGAGATTACTCGTTGAGGGTGGAGCATCTAAACAGATTCTATCTCAGTTTGATGGTCCTGTTACATTCAATGCTCCTGTACGATTCAATGCTGATCTAAACCTCACTAAGAAGTTGAGTGTTAAGGGTGTTGTTAGTTTCTTAAATGAAAAAGAAGCAACTGTTAATTGTACAAATGAAACAGTAGATGCTGGTTTCAATGTTAGTGGTGGTGTTGGTATTCTTAAGAACTTACATGTATGTAAAGAGATTAAGACTTTTGATGAAACACAATCCGAATCTACAATAACTGGTGCTTTAACTGCTGTTGGTGGTCTTGGTATTGGTAAGAACGCTTACATTGGTGGACTTATAGATGTAACTGGTAATGCTAACTTTAAAGGTAATGTAGATCTAGGTGATGCTGGTACTGATACCATATCATTCCTTGGTAAGATTGATACTGATTTACTTCCAACTGGCGATGCTGATAAGGATCTTGGTAGTGCTGCTAACACATGGAATGTATTACATACTGATACTATTCAGACAAGAAAAATTGCTATAACTGGAAATGAGGCATCTGTAAGTAAGACTACTGGTGCTTTAACTGTAGGTGGTGGTGTTGGTATTCTTGGAGATCTAAATGTTGGTGGTGACATTACTGCTTTTGCTACTTCTGATGGAAATCTGAAGAAAGATATTGCAGTCATTGAAGATCCTCTTGCTAAAGTTCTTAATCTTGAAGGTGTTACCTATACTTGGAATGAAAAATCTACTAAAGAGGGTGAAAGAGATACTGGTGTTATCGCTCAAGATGTTGATAAACTTGGACTTCCAGGTATAACTACTACTAGAGATGATGGAACTATGGCAGTTAATTATGATAAACTTGTTCCTATTCTAATCGGAGCAATTAAAGAACTATCAGCCAAGGTTGATGCTCTGTCCTAATAAATAACTAAAAATTATTATAAATGGCTAATATTACCAAATCATTTAATTTTAGGAATGGTGTACAGGTAGATGATGACAATTTACTTGTAAATCCTTCTGGTCTGGTGGGTATTGGAACTACAATTCCTACTGAAGCATTGGATGTGAGAGGTGATGCTGTTGTATCTGGACTTGTTAGTTCTACTGATGCTAAATTTACAAATCTTGAGGTAACTAATCTCACTACAGGATCTAATAATCTAACACTGGGTGTTGATAAGATAATTGGTGCTGGAGTTAGTATTCGAGCAGGTATAGTTACTGCTGACTTACTTTCAGATCCTTTAGGTGTAGTTACATATTATGGTGATGGTGGTAAATTAAATAATATTCCTACATCACAGTGGGTAGACAAGGATGCTGGTTTAGGATTTATTAGTATCTACAATACAGGTTATGTTGGTGTTAATACTGATGATCCAAGATACTCATTACAAGTTGGTGGAAACAATGATGTAAATAATTTTGATAAACCAGGTGTTGGTATTTCTTCTGATGGAGCAATTGTTGCTACTGGAATAGTTACTGCCCATACTTTTGATGGTAATTCATTAGGTAATATTCAAGGTGGTATAGGAACTATAACTCAGGTTTTATCTACCAATGCTAATGTTACTGGTATTGTAACTGCTGGAATAGGATTTACTGGAGATGTAAGGGGAAATATTGTTAGTGGAGTATCCACATTTGTTCAGGTTAGGTCAACTAATGTCGATGCTACTGGTGTTGTAACAGCGACACAGGGATTTGTTGGTAATCTTAGTGGTGATCTGACTGGTGATGTTACAGGTAATGTTAGTGGTAATATAGTTGGTCTTGCTGGTACATTTACTGGTGATTTAGAGGTTGATGGTAGTATTACAGGAGTTGCGACTGTTATATCAACAAAAGTAACTACTACTAATTCTACACTAGGAATTTCAACTGCTTCTACTTTTAGTGTTACTAATAAATTAGCTGTTGGAAAGTCTATTCCTGTTACTGATGTTGATATTTTCACTACAGGAGATACAACACAAACTATTGTTGGTAGTGATTCTGCATCATTATACTTAGGACAAAGAGTAAACACTGGAATTGGTGAGAGTGTTTCTGGTATTAGATTTGGTAGTTCATTAAAAACATTTGAAATTATTAATGGTGATGTTGGTGATGTAATAACTACAATTCATGGTGGAGTCTTCAGTGGAATTAATACTGGAGGATTTAAGTGGGTACATGGAAAATCAAATACCACTTTGATGACTCTAGATTATAAGGGTAATTTGGGTATTAATAAAGTTCCTGAAACTGCTTTAGATGTAGTTGGTTTAACAACACTTACTGGTAATACAAAAATTGTTGGTGATTTAGAAATTACTGGCACTCTTACTGGAGCTGCTGCTATTCCTGATCTTATAGAAGGATCTCAGATATACAATAGTGTTGGAATGTCTACATTCTATGAGTTAGATGTTCTTCAGACAGTTAAACCTGGTAAGATAGCAATTGGTACTGAAAGGGCTAATGTTGCTGCTAATGTTGCTATTGATGCTCAACGTAGTAGGGCATTATTCTCTTCAGTAGGTATTGGAACAACAACACCAGCAGATACCTTGAATGTGATAGGTGTTGCAAAAGCAGATACTTTACAATCTGATCTGTTATCGGTTGGTAATAGTCCTATCTGTGCTGTTGATTTCTCTGATGCTGGTAAGAATTTAACGGGACCATTTAGTGGTAAATCATTTATGATTCCACCAAAACTTACCTCAACAGAGATATTTTCTCTAATCTCAGTTCCTCCTGGTGCTATGGTTTATAATACAAGTATTAATAAGATGCAAGTTTATAATGATAGTTCATGGGTGAGCTTACATTAATGGAGAGTAATTAATGTCTGTTACTGTAACTAAAACTGGACCTTGGTTCGCATCTGGACCCATAAACTTTAGTAGTTTAAGATATAATTTTAAAGAGACTCAGAGTGGACCAGTTAAAGCTTCAGAACTCTTTAGAAATACAAATATTTACGATAGAAATCCAATAGTACCTGATTCTACTGAGAATAAACAGGCAGCAGATCCCTTTAGTGGTGGAACAGACGCAACAAAGGCTCCATTTGTATTTAAAGGTACGGGAACTAATTGGAAAGCATCTTTGATGAGAAATTCCATCAAGAGATACCTTGCTACTCAGTCAGGAACTGATGTTAATTTTGAGATGGGATTATTTACTGCTAGTGGTAGTAAAGGTATTGATTGGGATGGTCAAGGGGTTGCTGATGCTGTAGGATCTGTAACTGGAAATATAACAAGAAATATTTACAAAGAAATAAGAATAACTGGAACTTGTGGTTCGACTGATACTGGTGTTAATGGAACTGCTGGTAGTGGTGGTGTCGGTGCACAGAAAAAACCTGCTGCTAAATTAGAACTTCCCAACCCACTTAAAGCAATAAATGTTACTATTAAAAATAGTGGAAATATTCATGGTGCTGGTGGTTTAGGTGGATTTTTCGCTGATGGAACTACACCATTAGATAGAAGTGATCCAGGTAAAGATGGTGGAATAGGATTAAAGATTTGGCATGAGGGAGAAGAATCTAAGACAATTATTAATAATACGGGATATATCTTTGGTGGTGGAGGAGGTGGAGAACAAGGTAAGCATGGATATGTTAATCCAGCTGGATTAGATGCGATGAGTGCAAATTGTTATAGGAATGATAGTTATAATTATTTTGGTGGTTATTATAATACTTGTAATGGAGAAACCCTATCAGATTCGTGTGAACCTGGAGATACTGTATTAAGATCAATGTGGTATTTTAGGATACAATGTGCTACTGATCCAGTAACAGGAAAATCTACTGGTCCTTATGATGGGGCGGTTGGAACTGCATATTGTTATCATGAAGATATTCAAAATAAAACCTCTGATCCACCAGTTCAAGGAAGAGGTGGACGAGGTGGTAATGGAAAGGGATATACACAAGATAAATCTACTGGTCAGGCAGGAACGGATCCAGGTGCTGCTATATGTCCATCATGTGATCCTGGTCTTGCTGCGAACCCTGGTGGTGAGTGTTCTGGACCAGGTGGACCAGGTGGTGATGGTGGTGATTGGGGTGATACAGGAGGATCTACTACTGGATTAAGTCCTGCTGCTACTGGATTAACACAAGGAGAAGGTGGTGGTAAATCTGGACCTTCTATTTGTGGAAAGAATTATTTCCCTGCTACTGGGTCTACAGGAGCCGCTAATATTAAAGGACCAAAAAATACAAATTGTGAAGGTGAGGAAGCAGATCCTATAGATCCAGGTTCACCACCAGGAATATCATTAACTGTAAATACTGTTGCTGGACATAATCCATGTCATGTTAGATTTAATAGACCAGCAACTCATTTAATGGTAACTCGTTTGGATCAAACTGATGCTAGTAAGTTCAAAGTAACTGGTGATTTAGATAAGGTTTGGTTTAGAATAAGACACGAATGGGATGATGATAAGAACGATCATTCTGTAGCGGTATGGAGATTTAGAATAAGAGATCCAAATTTAGATCATACTCATCTTAAGTCAATAGTATATGATTCTGGAAGACGTGGTAGGAGGGGAACTTATAATGGACCTCCTCCAAGTGGTGATGCGTATCCAAATGATACTGGTCCTGATATTGGATTAGGTACTGGTGTTTATCCTATAGAATGGTATGGTTTATCTTATCGTAATAAACCACCTTTTAATCCAGATGATCCTTCTTCTACTCTTTCAAAATATAATTGTCCAGATCAAAGATTCCCAAATCAAGGTTGGAGAACATATTTACAGAATGATCAGATTCTTCATTTAGTTGATGATGATGGTACTGATAATAACTCTACTATTGAAATATTGCCTCCTGCAGATCCAGATCATCAAGGTGATGGTTCTAATCCTGATCCAAGTCAACAAAATAAAATAATCTATGGTAAGCAACCTTGGGTAAGATCTTATGCTAATGTGGACGCAAGAGTACCTGGTATGGAATCGAATTGGTCGGATTTCTTGAAGTCTCATGGTATTAGTATATCTAATACTGATACTTCTCTTGGTCAGTTTGCTTCTAATAATTATCAACCAATAGATCAAAATGGTGAAATAGAATTTGATATAACTGCAGGTACAGGGGCAGGAACATATACTGTTATGGCAGCATCAGATAATGGATGTACATTTACATGGGAACATGTTCCTGGATTATATGATAGTCACGTCTTTGTTACTCCAAAATTCTTTGCTGCTGGTGCTAGTTGGGGTATGGGTGCAGCACCTACTGGATTTACTGAGAAGGGACGTATTTGGCCATATACTTCTGAAGGTGGGGCAGATGCCAATTTAAATACTAGCACTAATACTTGGGCTCCTGAAGTAAATGCGTCAGGTACTGCTAATATGGGACCAACTTATTTCCAAGTTAATGTTCCTTCTGGTGAATATGGAACTTATAGATTGAAATTCTCATTAACCAATCATCATTCATTAGATCCAGATGATCCTTATACAATAACTGCAGGTGGAAATCCTGCTATTACTTATAATAGGATTAATAATATTATGCCTCAGAGTGTTGAAGAGATAGAAGCAGAAGAAGATCTAATAGCTAATGGTCAGGAACCTAGTCTAAGATATAAGAATAGGGCATTTACTCATAACCCTGTAGGTGTTGCTTTTAAAATATTTGATCCTAGTATGAGAGAAATAAAGACTTCTCTTAATATGACTACAGGGGCAGGAAGTTATACTTATGGTGTACCTACAATAACTTGGACTGCTTCAAATATATTACCAAGTAGCAACAATCCATTACATCAAGTTCAATGTCAATCATTAGCTAAAGATGATACAATGCCACATTATCAATATACTGCACATGATTCTTATTCTGATGTTCCTGAAAGAGGAGAGAGTGGTTATCCCAATACTTTTGAGAATAATCCCAATAATCCAGATTCAGGGTCTAAATTAGAATTTAGATCAGATGCTAGTGTTCCTCAAGGTACACTTAATGGAGGTTCTGCTAGTGGAACTATTACACCTAGTCCAAATTCAAATGGTAGTATGGATTATGAGTTTATCGTAAGTAATCCTGCAGGTACTGCTACAAAGACAATGAATATTAAATAGAACTTGACACTGTTCGAGATTGTTGTTATAATTTTATTATGAAATTTACTCTTGCTATAGGAAATCCTCCTTATGGTGTAGGAGGGAATCTTGCTATAAAGTTTTTAAATAAAACGTCCGAGATTACAGATGATATTAGGTTTGTATTACCTACTTCTGTAAGAAAACCTTCCTCTCAGAATAAAATCAAGTCATATCTTCACTGTGAAGTTGATGATGATCTCGATCATGCTACATTTCCTGGTGGTATTAGTGCTGTCAAACAGTATTGGAAGGTAAAGAATTCTTCTAGATTTGATGTAGGAGTGAACGAGATCCCTATGCACACCGAGCATCCAGATTTTGAGTTTCTCGATTATAAAGATAGGTTCGAGGCAGATGTTTTTGTTGGTGAGTATGGATGTGGACCTAGTGGTATTGTAAAGACAGAGAACTTTACACACTACGCTAAAGGGCATCACTTTCTAAATGTTAAATCACCTGAAGTAATTGAGAATCTACTAGAGTTTGCTCCTAAGTTTAGGGAAGTAGCAACAGTTACTAATGGTAGGTATCATTTTGGTAAGAATGATCTAATAACAACTTACATTCAATGTTTAGATGAAAAAGAACAAGCATAATATAGAGACAGGATCGTCTGTTGAAAGATCTGATGAAAGAATAAAGGAAACTCAAGAGGTATTCACACCCCCTGAGTTGGTAGAATTGATGATAGATGAGATTGCTGTTTCTTTACTAAAAGATCCTAGCAGCAAATTCATTGATAATTCAGCAGGTTGTGGCAATTTCTTAATTGGACTAAAGGAACGACTCTGTTTATATCATAGTGAGAAGCATGTATTGAATCACATGTTATATGCTGTCGAACTCATGGAGGATAACCATAAGGAGTTATGTGGGAGGTTAGGTGTAACGACACATCACCCCCATTATATCTGTGCTGATGCCTTGGAGTATGACTATAGCTTTGGGGAACCTATAGGAGTAGAACAGTTCTTTTAGTGTCACACTCACCCCGAAAGGGGGTTTTTTATGCTATAATGTATTCAACTGAGAAACATTGATGCCTTTACGTCCACACCAAGTTGATGCTACTAAGGCAATGTTTCAACATTCTAGGGGGCAAATCATTATTCCTACAGGTGGTGGTAAGACCATGTGTATGATTGATGATGCTGAACAGCGTTTTAGATCAACTATTGCCGACACTATTGTTGTAGTTGCTCCTCGTATTCTATTAGCAGAGCAACTATCATCTGAGTTCCTTGAGGTTCTTGATGATGTATCTGTGATGCATGTTCATAGTGGTGAGACACCCCATTATTCTTCAACTAATATATTGGACATTTATTCATGGCATAAAAAGACAGAAGGTAATAAGATTATCTTTACTACCTATCATTCACTTGAGAAGGTTAAAACTTCTACTATTGATGTAGATACAATTTACTTTGATGAGGCACACAA
>MDSY01028084.1_pt1 | contig 25098 bp, 18 predicted proteins | sample 811131 | NCBI WGS metagenome assembly MDSY01 (sample SAMN05326643, study PRJNA326480) | marine metagenome | isolation source: seawater | place: Atlantic Ocean: South West | collected 2010
CATGTGTGTAAATATCCGATAAGCTTGGCGAACGGAGCCTACATTATAAATGATGTTCGCTTACTTTCGAACCCATTAGTAAGCCCCGCCCGATCCCCGGCGCGGCGAGGCTTATAACCATGGACTTCGCCTCGTCCGGCCTTAATTCAACTCAACTGTCTCCCAGGCACGCTGCGCGCGCAGGGCGCGCGGCTTGCCGGCGACCTGAAACAGCGGGCGGTCGCGCCGCCAGCGTTCGGCGGCGGCGTCCTGCTCGCCGGCCCAGAGCGCGTCCGCTTGCTGGTAAAGGTCGTTGGTGCGCGCCAGGGCGCCGGCCAACGCGATATGGGTGGCCGGCGCACCGGCGGGTTGCGCCGCCACGGCGGCGAGCCCGGCCTGGCTGGCGATAAGACTTTCCAGAAAAGACCGGGGCCAGCCCCGGGCGCGGCCTTCGCGGACCAGCCAGGCCTGCACCGCCAGGGCGATAAAGGTGTCCTCCACGGTGCGGAACGGCTTCACGAAGTCGCTGTAACCGTCACCGGGCAGCAACGCCTCGGCCTTGGCGCCGTCGAACACGGCGGCCACATGGGGCACCTCGGGGACGAACTCCAGCGGCGGCTTTTCCACCAGGCTGACGCCCTGGCCGTGGGTGTCCACCTTGGCGATCTTGAGCGCCGGGCGGTCGGTCTCGCCGCCGCCGTCCACGCGCCCCACCACCAGCAGGCCGGTGCAGGCGGAGCCCAGCGTGGTCCAGGTTTTCCGGCCGGTGACGGTAACGCCGCCGGGGCCGTCGTCGGCGATGCGCGTTTCGATGTCCCGGGGGCGGTTGCCGCTGGCTTCAGTGGCGCACATGGCCAGCAACTCGTGGTCGTCCACGGTGCCGCCGTTCACTTGAATCAGCTGTCGCAGCGCCGACTGATAGCCGGCGGCGAACGCCCAGCCCACCCGGTCGGCGGCAAAGCCGCCGCGCAGGGCCAGCCCCACCGGATTGTGGTCCTCGGCGGCCAGTTGGCGCCATTGTTCGCACCAGGCTTGCAGGCCGTCCGGCGCGGGGACGTCGGTGGGCCGGGTCAGACAGAACGTCAGATCGTCATTCATGGTCAAAACGCCGCTCTCCCCACCGACGCACCGCCGTCGATAAACAGGGTCTGGCCGGTGATGTAGCCGCTGTGCTCGCCGAGCAGGAATGCCATGGCGGCGGCGATTTCGTCCGGCTTGCCGAAGCGGTCCATGGGTACGGACGCCAGATAGCGGGCCTCGCCCTCGCTGCCGGGCGGGTTGTTTTCGCGGAACAGTTCGGTCTCGGTGGGCCCGGGGGCCACCGCGTTGACGGTGATGCCGGTGCGGGCCAGTTCCAGCGCCCAGGTGCGGGTGAAATTCACCAGCGCCGCCTTGGCCGAGGCGTAGGCGGTGCGCCCGGGCATGCCCAGCACGGTCAGGCTGGACACATTGAGCACCCGGCCCCAGCCCTGTTCGCGCATGTTCGGCAGCACCGCCTGGGTGGCCTGGATGGCGGAGTGCAGGTTGACGCCCATGACCGCGTCGAAGCTGTCCAGGTCGATCTCGCCGAGCGGCTGCGGGCGCACCAGGCCCACATTGTTGACCACACCGTCGAACCGGAAGCGGCGCGCCAGGTCGGCGAACACCGCGTCCGCCTGCTGGCGGTCGGACAGATCCGCCGACACCAGGGTGCCGGGAAAGTCCCGGTCGTCCGCGCGGCGGGCGATGCCCACCACGCCGTGGCCGGCGGCCGCCAGCCGCTGGGACAGGGCCCGGCCGATGCCCTTGCTGGCACCGGTGATCAAATAGGTTCTTGTCGTGGTCATTCAACGCTCCAATTGAAAAGGCCCGTTCAGCGGGCCGGCATGCCCTTCACGGTGGTACCGTCGGGCACATCGTGCAGCACCACGGCACCGGCGCCCACCACCACGTTATTGCCAATGGTGACGCCTTCGCGCACCACCGCGCCGATACCGATAAAGCTGCCCTCGCCGACGGTGACGTTGCTGGCCAGATGGGTGCCGGGGCAGAGGTGTGCACCGTCGCCGATCACGCAGTCCCGGTCCACGGTGGCGCCGGTGTTGACGATCACCCCCAGGCCGACGCGGCTGTCCACGCTGACCACGCCGCCGGCCAGCACCACCGCGCCGGGGGTGATCTCGGCGAAACGGCTCACCGACGCCTGGGGGTGGACAATGGTGGCCAGGCTCACGTTCTTCGACACCAGCTCGCGCAGGCGGCTCAGGCGGGCGCCATTACGGCCGATGCCCACCGCCACCGAATCGATGTGCACCAGGGCGTCGAGCAGCGCGCCGCTGCAACCGACGATCTGCCAGCGCTCGTTGGCCTGCTTGTCCGGCCAGGCGTCATCGTAGAACTCGATTTTGCGCCACCCGGAGGCCATCGCCGTATCGGCGAGCACCTTGCCGTGCCCGCTGGCACCCAGAATCGCTAACGACCTTGTCATACCCACCTCCTCACGCCGGTGCTGGTCCCTTCGTTGTACCACAAAAGCGGCGGCGGGGAGCGTGGCGACATGCGACGTCCGCGGCGGTGAAAAAGACAGCGGTCCGTCCCGGTGCGTACAATAACGGCTCTCGCACGCCACGACCGATCCCATGACCGACCAGCGCTTGATACCGCCCTGCCTGCACGACCTGGACGTTAGCGCCTGGGACGCCGGCCTGTATCTGGCGCGCTGCCGGTTCCGCCCGGAACAACTGCGCGACAACGCCTTCCAGCTGGCCCGCGTCCCCGAGCCGGACACCCTGAGCGGCGCCATCGCCAAGCGCCGCTGCGAGTACCTGGCCGGCCGGGTGTGCGCCGCCACCGCCGGCCAAGCGCTCACCGGTGAGAGCCTGATTCCGGCGCTGGGCAAAGACCGCGCGCCGCTGTGGCCGGCGCCCCTGGTGGGCGCCATCACCCACAGCCACGGGCGTGCCGCGGCGCTGGTGGGGCACCGGGATCAATGGCAAGGGCTGGGTCTGGATTATGAGGCCTGGCTGGCGCCGCGCCGGGCGCTACGCCTGGCCGGGGAGATACTGACCGAACAGGAACGCCAGGCCCTCCAGGGCCTGGATGAGGCCGAGCAGGCACGCCGGATCACGCTGACGTTTTCGGTGAAGGAGAGTCTGTTCAAAGCGCTCTACCCGCTCACCGGACGGCGCTTTTACTTCCAGGACGCCGCCCTGGACGGAGAAGACCGGATCCGCCTGCTGACCACGCTGTCCGCCGACTGGCGGCAGGGTATGGCCCTGCCCTACCAGTGGCGGGACGACGACGGTGTGCTCAGTTGGATCCGGGTGCCGGCCTGAGGTCGGTCAGCGTTCATTCCTCGCAGAACAAATTTCCCTCGTGCTGGCGACTCAAACGCACCAGGTCCACCGCGCCGGAGAAATAGGCGTCGCCCTCACCGCCGACACTGACGCCCAAGGCGTCGGTGCTCAGCACCGGTACGCCGGGTTCAGCGCCGAAGGCGGCCACGACGTCACAATCCACCGCGAGGGTGACACGCTCACCGTCCGAGGCGAGCTGGATTTCACGCCAGCCGCCGCCGCTTTCCAGACTGGTGAGCATGCGCTGGCTTTGCGCCGGCAAATCCACTAACAGACGATCGTTGCTGAGAGTCACCGTCAGCGCGGTGCCGTTGGCGGACGCCAGCGACACCACCGGGCCGGTGTCCGCCTGGTCGGTGCGCGCCCTCAGGTGCAGAGAGAAGCGCTCGCCGATCACGGTGTTGTTCAATGCGCTGGTGGCGCGCGTGGCAAACCGGGTATCACCGTCGAAAACCGCCACCCGACCGATGGCGCCGCCGTCCTCGAGTGCCGGCGCCACCGGCTCGCCGGCGCTGTCGAGCACATAGAGCGCGTCGCCATAGGCGGAGGCGTCATCAATGCAGGGGCTGTCGCAGTTTTCCTGCTCTTCCATCACCCAGAAGCCGAGCACGAAGCCGTCCACCGGCATGTACTCCACCGGCGCCGGCACGTCGCGCTCCACGTAACGGGTATCGTCGCCGCCGCAGGCCGCCAAAGCGGCGGCGAGCAGCACTACGGGCAAGGTGTTCTTCAATCTCATTACGGCTCTCCTCAGCGATCGGTGCGCGGCTGCAGGGTGACGTCGTCCACCACGGTGCCGTCCAGGGTACGGGTCAGCACATGCAGGTCGTCGCCCTGGATATCCAGAGTGGTGTAGGTGTTCACGTTGTCGTCGAACAGCACGTCCGCCACCAGCGCGATGCCGCCACCGTTGTTGTCGTAGTACTTGGCGGAGTCGGAACCGGCAATCAGGTAGGTAGCCCCGCCCGGCGTCGGTTTGCCGCCGCTCAGCGGCAGGCTGCGCGAGTACATGTGGTCGTGGCCGGAAAGCACCAGATCGATGCCGGTTTCATCCACCACCGGCGGGATGTAAGCCAGTGAGCGGCCGTTGCCGGAGGCGGCATTACCGTTGTACGGCGGGCGATGCACCATCAGCACCTTCCAGGTGGCATCGCTGGCGTTCATGTCCCGGCGCAGCCAGTCCATCATCACCGGCCAGTCTTCCTCGGCCTGCAGCTCGGAGGTGACCACGGCGATGTGGACCGGGCCGTAATCAAAGCTGTACACCGCCCGGTCGTAGGGCGCCGGCAGGCCGTTATCGCTTTCCGGCAGCGGGAACAGGTCGGCGAATTTCTGCGCGCCTTCGTTGTAAACCTCATGGTTGCCCTGGGTGGGCACGAACGGATGCGAGGCCAGCATGTCGTCGCCTTCCAGAGCTTCCAGGAACAGGCGCACCAGGCGGTAATCGGTGAGGTCCTCGGTGACGTCGCCGACGTGCAGGATCAGATCACCGTCCGGCAGTTGCGCCTGCATCTTGCGATACAGCTCGGTTACCAGGCCGCTGCCATTAAAGATGTTTTCGTTGGACAGGGTCTGGGTATCGCCGAACAGATGGATGCGTACGCGGTCGTCGCCGTCATCGGTGGTGAAACCGAAGGTCTCGCTCATGGCCCCGTTGGCGCCCACCTGGTACTGGTAGCCGGCGCCCGGCTGCAACCCTTCCAGGGTGGCCCGGTGCACGCGCACCACGCCGGCCTCGCTGCCGTAGAAGAACGGCACCACCGCGGATTGCGCGGCCACGTCCTGGCTCAGGCCGTCCGTACCGAAACGTACCCGCGATTCGGTCACCGAGGTGTCGGTGAACCAGGCCACGTTCATGGAGGTGGCGTCGTGGCCGGGGGTCAGGAAGACATGACGCGGTGCCGTGTCCAAACGCTCGACCAGGGCGCGCACGTCGGTCATCAGCGAGGAGCCCTGGGCGTCGTAGGCGCGGAACAACAATGACCGCGTGTCGGCGGACGCCGGCAGGGTGACCTGCAGCATGCCGTCGGCGTCGGTGTCGCCGAGTACGTTGACGTTGCTGATCTGGTCGGTGCCACTGTTGTACTCGAAGGTCTCCAGGGTGACGCCCGGGGCCGGTTCGCCGGCCTGGTTCACCACCAGCATGTTGGTGCTTTCGCCTTCCACGCCCCAATCGGTCAGCAGGCGATAGCGGCTGCCCACTTCCTTGCGCACCACCGGATGATGGAAGGTGTCGCCGTCCAGTTGGCCGTCGACCACCACCGAGACGAAGGTGTTCTGAATGTAGTCGCGCACGCTCAACTTCAGGTAAGCGACCACGCCAGTGGCATCGCTGAAACCGCTGAAGTTGCCCTGCCAGCGCCCGTTGGTTTCGCTGACACCGGACGCGGTGAGGTCGGCGTCTTCCACCGTCATGCTGGCCTTGGTGCTGTCATAATCCAGGGTCAGGGACAGGTCGTTGAAGGCACCACCGCCGGTCACGCGGATGGGAATACTGAAGGTGCCGCCCGGGTACAGACTCAGATTCTCGCTGTCCAGATAGAGGCGCGGCGCACCGGTGACCACATTGAACAGATAGTTGCCGGCGGTGACGTTGCCGTTGACGTCGAACAGGCGGTAATCCAGACGATGCCAGCCGTCGTCCAGGCCCTGCGCCTGGTAGCGGATGCGGTCACTGCCGTTGTGGGTCAGGGACGAGGACACGTCCTGGCCGTCCAGGGTCAGCTGGCTGGCGCCGAAGTCCACGCCGGAGGCGTCGTTGACCTGAAGGGTGATCAGCGGATCGGCGCTGTCCACCGTCTCGCCGGAAGCCGGGCTGGCGGTGACGCCGGGGCCTGCCAGATCGGTGTCGTCACTGTAGATGGCGGTGAAATCGTCCAGCACCACATGGGAGTCGATACGCTCGGCGGTCTTCAATACCAGGAATCGGAACGGTTGGTAGAACGTCAGCGGTTCCTTGTAGCCGGTGCCGATGCTGGCCTTCATGAAGTGCCAGCCGCGTTCCGGCAGCGCTTCGCCTTCGTTGTTGTAGTTGATGGTCACGGTCTTGCCGTCGGCGTCCTTGAGGCTGCCGCGTACCCACCAGACCTTGCCGGCCAGTTCGTCGGGGATGTACACATTGACGCCCAGATACTTGGGATAGCCGGGCAGCGCGGTGACGCCACCGGGATCGGTGAGGTAGGCACCGAAGGTGCCGGGCTGGTCCGGGTTGGCTTCCCAGTTCAGTTCCATGGAGTAGCTGCCGTCGAAGACCTGATCCTCGACACGCTCGATGTTGACCTGATTGTGGCGCGCGCCGGCGGCCTGGAAGGCACTGACGTCGCCTTCGAAGTCGGCGACGATTGCCGGCGCCACACCGATATTGATGGTCAGTTCGGCGCTGCGGCCGGCGGCGGACACGGTGACGGTGCAGCTTTCGCCCTGCACACGGGTGGTGGTGACGCTGCCGTTCTCCGGGTTCACCTGGCACAGCGCGGCGTCGTCCACCTGATAGTCCAGCGCTTCAGCGGAGAAAGTCACCGACTCACCGTCACTGATCAGTTCCGGTTGCAGAGTTACAGTGGCGCCGCTGTCCACGGCGATGGCGTCGCTGGGGAAGCGGATTTTGTCCAGCTCGTCGGTGACGCGAACCCGCGCCACGCCCTTGCGCTCGCCGACCTGAACCACCACGTACCCTTCGCTGGCGCCGTCGCCGGCGCGGAAGGCGCCGGTGCGCGCGTCGATCAGCCCCAGGGACGCATCGCTGATGCCGTACTCGGGGATCTCACCGCCCTGCTCCCAGGAGCTGGCGTCATAACCCACGCCCTTGAAACGGCGATAGGTGGAGCCGGCCATCAGCGTGATGGTGCGCGGATAGACCGCCACCGCGTTGCTGGCCGCGCGGGCCCGTTCGGTATTGAGCGCCAGCCCCCACTTGGTGGCGGTAACCCGCTCGCCGCCGTCGGACGGCGTGTTAAGCAGATGGGTGTACCGTTCACCGGGCAGCCGCGCCGCCAGGGTGGTGGAGCCGCCGCCATCCAGATTGATGGCCCGGTCGGCGCCGTAGGCGATCATCAACTGGCCCAGCTTGGTCTGGGTGATGCCGTCGGTGAGCGAGCCCACCGGCTTGTCGACCACCAGGAAAAAGTAGCTGCCGTCATTGCGCACGCCGAAAGCGGTACGGCCACTGATGGCGTTCTCGTCCTGGTTGGCGCCGAGCTGGCCGTCTTCCACCAACAGGCCGCGACCGAAACCGCCGCCCAGGGCGCTTTTAACCCGGGCCCAGTCCGGGTCATCGGTTTCGTAGCGGATGTCCACACGGGAGCCGGTGGTCAGGGTACCGCCGTCGACCAACAGCGCGTGGCCGGCCGGCAATACATAGCCGTTGCGGTCCTCGATGCGATCCACCACGGTGCCGCTGAGTGGCGGCAACTGGGCACTGATACCGCCGTGTTCCAGGGTCACCACGCTGATGCCGTTGGGTTCCGCTTCGATCAGCGCGGCGGAGCGGCCGGCCAGATCCACGGTGCCCCGGTAGCTTTCCGCCAGATACAGTTCCGCATCGCCGGTGCCGCGGGTGAAGCTGGTGTTCACCTGGCTGGCGTTGTCGAAGTAATGCACCTCGCCCAGCTCGCCCAGGGCGTTGCCGTCCTGGTAGAGATTGAGGGTGAAGGTGGGCACGTCCTGAAGAATGTCCGCGCCGCCGTCTTCATAGACCGCGATCACGTCTTCATTGCGGTCGGAAAAGCCGGTGTAGGTGATACCGTCCTTCTTGATCAGACCGCTGTTCCAGCCCTGGGTCATGCTGTAAGGGTCCGCGTTGACCGCCAGGATCAGGTTTTCGCCGTTGTCGATGGCGTGGTTGGCCGAGACCGTGGTGCGCTCGAAGGAGAACTGGCCTCGCGAGCGGGTCAGCGGCACCAGCGACAAACTGTCGCCGAGGGTGAACTCGGCGCTGATGATGGCTTCGTCGCGGGTATGGTTCAGGCGGCCCTGGGTGAGCGTCAGATCCTGGTTCACCGCGTAGCGATGGAAGTCGGTGATCTCCGTGTTCTCCGGCTCGCGCGCGGTGGTGCCGGAAACCGTCGGCGGCGTTGCCGTCTCGAATTGCTGATCCGCGTCCTCGGGGGGCGCGATCACGTTGGCGGTGAATGACTCGGCGCCGGACAGATCATCCACATAAGGGACGTCCGTGGTGGTCTCAAGATACTCCGTATCCGTATCGCCTCCGCAACCGCTCAATGCCACGGCGGTTAACAGAGTCAGCGGAGCGGCGCGCATCCAACGCCGCCAATGATGGCAACTCACGATTTTCTCTCCCGGTATAGAAAGGACTGACTGACAGGCCAGCGGCCAAAAGCGGTAAGTTAGTTGCCATTGATTGCAGGGGCGTGAACAGAACGTGACAGCATTTATGTCAGTGCAAAAAAAAGCGGCCCGAAGGCCGCTTTTTAGGTTTCCAGAATCAGAACCGGGGGATCAGAACAGGTCCTGATCCAGGCTCATCATGGTGCCGGCACCGGCCTTGATCTGCTCGGCCAGGGCGCCGGCGCGGGGCAGCAGGCGCTCGTAGTAGAAGCGGCCCACGGTGACCTTGGCGCGGCCGAAGTCGTCGTCGCGTTGCGCGGCGGTGACCATCATGCGCGCCCACAGCCAGGCGTAGGTGACGTAACCGAACAGGTCGAGGTATTCCACCGCGTTGGCGTTGACCGCGTCCGGGTTGTCGCCGGCCTGGCGCAGCATCTCGGTGGTGGTGCTTTCCAGCAGCTCCACGGCGCTGACCAGACGTTCCTTGATGCCGTCCAGGCCCGGCTGGTTGGCGTTGTCGTCGATCCAGCGGCGGATGTCGGCGAGGTACGCTTCCACGTATTTACCGCCGTTGCGGGTCACTTTGCGGCCGGCCAGATCCAGCGCCTGGATGCCGTTGGTGCCTTCGTAGATCTGCGAGATGCGGCAGTCGCGCACGAATTGCTCCATGCCCCACTCACGCACGTAGCCGTGGCCGCCGAACACCTGCTGGCCGATCACGGTGGTGTCGAAGCCGCGGTCGGTGAAGAACGCCTTGGCCACCGGGGTCATCAGGGCGACCCGGTCCTGGGCGGCTTTTTTCTCGGCCTCGTCCTCGGAGAACTTGGCCTTGTCCAGCTCCATGCCCACATAGGCGGACAGCGCCCGGCCGCCTTCGTTGAGGGCGCGCATGGTCAGCAGCATGCGGCGCACGTCGCCGTGGACGATGATCGGGTCGGCGTTGCCGCCTTCGTTCTGGACGCCGGTGGCGGCGCGGCCCTGAAGACGCTCGCGGGCGTAGTCGGCGGCGCTCTGGTAGCTCACCTCACCCAGGCCCAGGCCCTGGATGCCGATGGACAGGCGCTCGTAGTTCATCATCGTGAACATGGCCGCCAGGCCCTGGTTGGGCTCGCCGATGATCCAGCCCTTGGCGTCGTCGAAGTTCATCACGCAGGTGGCGGAGCCCTTGATGCCCATCTTGTGCTCGATGGAACCGGCGGCCACGCCGTTGCGCTCCCCGGCGTCGCCGTTGGCGTCGGGCAGGAACTTGGGCACCAGGAACAGGGAAATGCCCTTGGAGCCGGCGGGGGCGTCCGGCAGCTTGGCCAGCACCAGGTGGATGATGTTGTCCACCATGTCGTGCTCACCGCCGGTGATGAAGATCTTGGTGCCGGAGATGTTGTAGGAGCCGTCGTCGTTGGGCACCGCCTTGGAGCGCATGATGCCCAGGTCGGTGCCGCAGTGCGGCTCGGTGAGGCACATGGTGCCGCTCCACTCGCCGCTGTAGAGCTTGGGCAGGTAGGCCTGCTTGAGCTCTTCGGAGGCGTGCGCGTCCAGGCACAGGGTGGCGCCGTTGGTGAGCGCCGGGTACAGCGCGAACGAGGAGTTGGCGCTGTGCATCATCTCCTCGAACAACACCGCCAGGGATTTGGGCATGCCCTGGCCACCGAATTCCGGGTTGCCGGAAAACGCGCTCCAGCCGTTCTCGGCGTAGGTCTTGAAGGCTTCCTTGAAGCCTTCGGGGGTGGTCACTTCGCCGTTGTCGAAGTGGCAGCCCTGCTCGTCGCCTTCCCGGTTGAGCGGGAACAGCAGGTTTTCCACCATCTTGCCCGCTTCATCGAGGATCGCGTCGGACAGATCGCGGGTCACCTCGGCGGTGGCGGACATGGAAGCCCAGAGCTTATCGGCCTCGAACACATCGTTAAGGACGAAGCGCATGTCTTCCAGGGGCGCTTTATAGGTGGCCATTGGCATATCTCCCGAAACAGCTTGGTCGCGGGACGATAGTTTAGTCCCGGCGAACAGGGCGTAAATGTTTATTTGTGACCCGCCGTTCATCCTCTTCCCGGGGCTCCGGGCGGCGCCACAGCCACAACATCAGGGCGCACAGAAACAGCGGGACGCCGATCTTGACCGGGTTGGGCACGGGGGACAAGGCGATGATGCCGATACTGACGAGCATCATGGTGGAGGCGGCGCATTTGCCGCGCCGGGATATGGCGCCGCGCTCACGCCAATGGAGGATGGGCGGCCCATAACGGGGATGATCCAGCAACCAGGACTCCAGGCGCGGCCAGCCCCGGGCGCCGGCCCAGGCGGCCACCAGCATGAACACCACGGTGGGCATGCCCGGCAGAACCACGCCGATCAAGCCCAGGGCCACGCACAGCAGCGCCAGGGCACGCCACAGGAATACCTTGATCATGGGCTGATTACAGCACGGCGGCCCCCCGCCGGGCCAGCGGCGGCCTATTGCTCCTCGAAGGAGGCGTAGTAGGCCGCCAGGCTGTCGATCAGGGCGCGCACCGCCGGCAGCATGCCGCGGCGGGACGGAAACACCGCATGAATAATATCCCGGCGCGGAGCCCAGTCCGGCAGCAGATGGACCAGGTCGCCCCGCGCCAGGGCGTCACGGACGGTCAGCAGCGGCAGTTGCACCACCCCGACCCCGCCCAGCGCCGCCCGGCGCAGGGCCACCATATCGGTGGTCACGAAGCGCGGTACATGGCGCACCGATAGCGGCCGGTCTCCGGGGCCGTACAGGTCCCATTCATAGCGCGGCGCCGGGCTGCCCAGCCACAGCGTGGGCCAGCCGGCCAGGTCTTCCGGTCCGGCGGGCGTGCCGTGGCGTTGGATCAGATCCGGGCTGGCGAGCAGCCCCAGGTGCCGCTCGGACAGCACCTTCATCACCAGGTCGCTGTCCTCCAGCGGCGGTTGACGGACGCGGATCGCCACGTCCACCGCTTCGTGCACCAGATCGACCCGGCGGTTGGTGGCCTCCAGATGCACGGTGACACCCGGGTAATCGCGCATGAAGCCGGCCAGGAACGGGCCCACATGCACATGCAGCAGAGTCACCGGGCATGCCAGCCGGATCACCCCGCGGGGCTCCGCCCGCACGCTGTCGATGGCCTCCTGGGCGGCGTCCGCCTCCACCAGCATGGCCTTGCAGTGCTCGTAGTAGGTGTGCCCGGTCTCGGTGGTGGAGAAGTGGCGGGTGGAACGGTGAATCAGGCGCACCCCGAGCCGCTCTTCCAGGGCCGCCACCCGGCGACTCAGTTTGGATTTGGGCACGCCGATGGCGCGGCCGGCCGGCGCGAAGCCGCCGTGCTCCACGGTTTGCGCGAAGTAATAGAGGTCGTTCAGGTTTTCCATTGCGCCGCCATTATCGTCCCATAAATAGAACAAAGCGTAGCACTTTAGCCCACTACCGGGCATACCGTCTCATTTATAGCATTCAAAGCATGGAGAGGCAGCCGGCTTCTCCAGCCATCAAGGAGCTATATCATGAGTACTTACAATCGCTTGAATAAGGACGACGCGGCGGTACTGCTGGTGGACCATCAGGCCGGCCTGTTGTCGCTGGTCCGCGACATCGACCCGGACCGCTTCAAAAACAACGTGCTGGCCCTGGCGGATATGGCCGAGTACTTCCAGCTACCCACCATCCTCACCACCAGTTTCGAGGACGGCCCCAACGGCCCGCTGGTGCCGGAGCTCAAGGCGCAGTTCCCGGACGCGCCCTACATCGCGCGGCCCGGCCAGATCAACGCCTGGGACAACGAGGATTTCCTCAACGCGGTGAAGGCCACCGGCAAGAAGCAGCTGATCATCGCCGGCGTGGTCACCGAGGTGTGCGTGGCGTTCCCGGCCCTGTCGGCTCTGGAGAAGGGCTTCGAAGTGTTCGTGATCACGGACGCGTCCGGCACCTTCAACGCCATGACCCGCGACGCCGCCTGGCAGCGGATGACCGCCGCGGGCGCGCAGTTGATGACCTGGTTCGGCGCCGCCTGTGAGTTGCACCGCGACTGGCGCAACGACATCGAGGGCCTGGGTACGCTGTTTTCCAATCACATTCCGGATTACCGCAATCTGATCACCAGCTACAACACCCTGACCTCGAAAGCCTGACCCGGTGGGCGCTCGCCGAAACGGCGGGCGCCCCGGCAGCGGGGTTAATAGCCGCCGCTGTCCAAGGTCTCCGGCAAGTCAGCACTCACCCCACCGCGGGCGGCCGCCTGGCCCTTGCTCATCAGTTCCTCGACCGTCATCGACGCCCCATTGAGAGTGACCTCGCCCTGCTCCAGTGTCAGGCGGGTACGTAACCGGCCGTCCTGCTGGCGTAGCCAGCCGCTGCTTTGGTAATCCACCAGGCCGGCGCGCAGGCCGGGCGGCAGCAGCGCGGAGGCGGCGTCGAAATCCACACTCAGGTCCACCAGCCGGGCCAGCGCCGCGGGCGGCAGCATCTGCAGCTCGGCGAAGCTCGGGTTGAGGCCGTCCAGGCCGTTGTAGTCGAGGGCGCTGTCCAGGGTGAGCTGGCGTTCGCCGGCGCCGTCCACCACCATCTTGACGGTCATGCCGGTGCGTTCGGGATGCAGCAGCTGGGTGCTCATCACGGTGATCATCTCTTCCCCCAACGCGGCCATCCGCTCGCCCTTCTCCTGCATCGCGGCGGAGTCACCCTCGCCGCTCATCGCCTGCATCATCATTTCCAGTTGCAGACTGTCCAGCTCCTGGGAGATGCGCTGCACGCGGATGGCGGCGGCGCGGTCGAAGCCGTGCCAGTCAAAGCCCAGCCAGGCGCTGTCGACGCGCTCCGGCACCTGGTCACCGCTCAGCGCGTCCAGCCACAGGCCGCTGTCGCCGCTCAGGGTATCGCCGTCTTCCCGGGTGCGGGTGCGCAGGGTCACGTTGCCCGCCACCTGCTCGCGGCCACCGGCGCTGACGCTGAGACCGTTGGCCGCCATGGTCATGTCGATCAGCGGCAGCACCTCGCCGAGCATGGCCTTAAGGCGGACTTCCGCGTCCAGCTCGGGCAGCACCAGGGCGCCCTGCGGGCCGGCCACGCGCAGGTCGCGGCCGCGCACAAAGAAGTCGCCGACCTTGGCGACCGGGTCGTCGACCCGACCGTCCATGCGCAGCTCCGCCAGCGAGGCACTCAGCTCCGGGCTCTCGAACCGGAACGGCGACACCAGCACCCGCAGGTCCACGCCGCCGTCGAAGGTATACCAGCTGTGCCCGATCACCGGCGGCTGGCCGGCGAACAGGCCGTCGACCATCTGCTTGATTTCCGGCGGCAGCGGGCTCAGGTCCAGCTCGCTGCGCGCGTAGGCGAGCCCCAAGGACGGACCGTCGGGGCCGAACAGCAGCGGCCCGTAGTGAACCTCGCCGCGATCACAAAGCTTGCCGGAGTAGGCCTGCAGCATGGCCATATCCGGCGGCAGCCGATCGAACACCAGACAAATACGCGTGTCGGCGCCGAACAGCCCCTTGTCGTACTCGGCGATATCCAGCCGCACCAGGTCGGAGCCCGGTATGATTTCCTGGCCCGCCACCTGGGCGCGCACCGTGTCTTCCACCTTATTGCCGATCACATAGCCGGCGGCCAGCCAGAGCCCGCCCAGCACCAGGACCGCGAGAAGCAGCTTTTTCATTTTTCCCCCAACGGATAGTCGTTCCGGCTGATGGCCGGTTCCCCCAGCGAGTAACTATAGCGGTATCGCCAGAAAATTTTTACCGCCGGGTTGGCAGCCTCGTCGCCAGGTTGGTTCTCGGCGGCTACCCACCAAGCGATGCTGACGAAGCAAGGGTTGTGCGAGCGGGCCTCGCCCGCGAAAGGGGCGAAGCCCCGGCAGGATCCCAGAGCGCTCTCTAACAGCCGCACCCAAAAGCGTCTCTGGGATCCTGCCGGGTGGCTAAAGCCACCCTTTCGCTTGCCAGGCAAGCTCCCACAAAACGCCCGCTTCGTAGAATGGTCCGGCGCCAGCGATAACCCGGAGCCTCGGAATCTCCACTGGAGCGGTTCTGTGTTCTGCCCTTCCGGGACCCTGGAGAACAGGACGTTCGACAGGGAGCGTACAGGGACGTATTCACAGCGTTCCCGGAAGGGCAGAACACAGAACCGCGCCCCCGGCTGGAGAAACCAATCGCGATGAAACAAAAAAGCCCGGCGCGAAGGCCGGGCTTTTCGATCGGACCAGTGACGGCCGCAATCAGAACGCGAAATGCTCCGCGTCCAGCTCCATCAGGCTGTCGATGCCACCCTCGATGGCGCCTTTGTGGCCGGCGATACGGGGCAGGATGCGCTTGAAGTAGAACCGCGCGGTGCTGATCTTGGCCTTGTAGAAGTCCTCGTCACCGGCACCGGCGTCGAGCTGCGCCTGGGCCTTGCTGGCCATCAGCGCCCACAGGTAGGCCAGGGTCACGTAACCGGAGTACATCAGGTAATCCACGGAGGCGCCGCCGGCGGAATCCGGGTTCTGCATCGCCTGCATACCGATGGCCTGGGTCAGATCGCCCCACTCTTTGTTGCTGGCCGCCAGCGGCTCGATCAGCTCCTTGAGCTTGTCGTTGTCGGCGTTGGCTTCGCAGAACTTGTGGATGATCTTGGTGAAGTTGCGCAGCGCCTGGCCCTGGGTCATCAACACCTTGCGGCCCAGCAGGTCCAGCGCCTGGATGCCGGTGGTGCCTTCGTACAGGGTGGAGATGCGCGCGTCACGCAGGTTCTGCTCCATGCCCCACTCGCGGATGAAACCATGGCCGCCGTAGATCTGCACACCATGGCTGGCCGCTTCCAGACCCACCTCGGTGACGAACGCCTTGGCGATCGGGGTCAGCAGCGCCATCAGGGCATCGGCCTCTTTGCGCTCTTCCTCGTCCTTGGCCAGCTTCACGGTGTCGCCCAGCTGGGCGCAGAAGTACACCAGCGCGCGGCCGCCTTCGGCGAACGCCTTGCTGGTCAGCAGCATGCGGCGCACGTCCGGGTGCACGATGATCGGGTCGGCCGGGCCGTCGGCGTTCTTGGCGCCGGACAGGCTGCGCATGGCGAGGCGGTCCTTGGCGTAGGTCAGGCCGCCCTGGAAACCCAGCTCGGCGTGGGCCACGCCCTGGATGGCGGTACCCAGACGGGCGAAGTTCATAAAGGTGAACATGCAGTTCAGGCCTTTGTTCTCCGGGCCGATCAGGTAGCCGGTGGCGCCGTCGAAGTTCATCACGCAGGTGGCGGACGCCTTGATGCCCATCTTGTGTTCGATGGAGCCGCAGGCCACGCCGTTGCGCTCGCCCACACCGCCCTCACCGTCGGTGAGGAACTTGGGCACGATGAACAGGGAGATACCCTTGGTGCCCTTGGGCGCGTCCGGCAGGCGGGCCAGCACGATGTGGACGATGTTGTCGGCCATGTCGTGTTCGCCGGCGGAGATGAAGATCTTGGTGCCGGTGATCTTGTAGGAGCCGTCCGCCTGGGGCTCGGCCTTGGTCTTGAGCAGACCCAGGTCGGAACCGCAGTGGGCTTCGGTCAGGCACATGGTGCCGGTCCATTCACCGCTGGTGAGCTTGGGCAGGTAGGTCTGCTTCTGCTCGTCGGTGCCGTGGGCTTCGATGGTGGCCACCGCGCCGTGGGACAGGCCCGGGTACATGCTCCAGGACCAGTTGGCGGTGCCGGTCATTTCGGAGATGGCGATGCTGGAGGAGCCCGGCAGGCCCTGGCCGCCGAATTCCGGGTCGCCGCCCATGGCCGGCCAACCGCCTTCCACGTACTTGGCGTAGGCTTCCTTGAAGCCTTTCGGGGTGGTCACCACGCCGTTCTCGAAACCGCAGCCTTCCTCGTCACCGGAACGGTTCAGGGGCGACAGCTCGTTTTCGGCGAACTTGGCGCCCTCTTCCAGGAAGGCGTTGAGCAGTTCGCTGTTCACTTCTTCCAGACCCAGTTTGGCGTAGTGGCCGTCCAGGTCGAGAACTTCGTTCAGCACAAAGCGCATGTCGCGCAGGGGAGCCTTGTAATCAGGCATGTCGGATCTCCCGGAATGGTTTGCAATGCAGGGAAACCGGCCCCGGAGGTCTGTGGAAAGAGCAGCGAAACGGGGCGGGTCCATCGTCAGGACGGCAATGGTAGCGCCGCCCGAAAGCCGGTGCCCACAACTATTTGTGACCCGTAAGTCAAACAAGCGTTTGAAACCACTTTTCGTCCGGGAAGGCTGGTATAGTTCCGCTCAGTATCAGGGCACACGAACAGGAGCGACCCGCCATGATCGACCCCAACCTGCTGGATATTCTGGTCTGTCCGGTGAGCAAGGCACCGCTGATTTTCGACGAGCGGAAGAACGAATTGATGTGCAAGGCGAGCGGCCTCGCCTACCCGGTGCGCGACGGTATTCCTGTCATGTTGGAAGAAGAAGCTCGCACCATGGAAGACGACGAACTTCGCTCCCTGTAGGCCCGAGAACCACCGCCAAGGATGCCCCGATGAAACGGCTGCTCTCCTCATCGCTGTTACTCTTTTCCTTTGTTTTCGCCGCCGGCCAGACCGCCTTCGCTCAACAGACGGAGGGCGGTAACGGCGACGCCACCGCCGAGGATAACGCCGCGGCGGCCGCCCAGGAGCAGGCCCGCAAGCGCGAGGCCTGTCTGCTGCGCGCGGCCCAGACCGCCGGCGACGACGTCACCCTGGAACAGCTGCGCGGCTGGTGCGACGACGGCGCCCCCGAGCAGCGGCTGCCCCACGAGGACGCCCTGCTCGCCCGCCTGGCCCTGGAGCAGACCAGCCAGGAAAACCCGTTCGTGATCACCCCGCACCGGCGCAACTACCTGATGCCCTACAGCCACTGGAGCAACCCCCAGTGGAACGACCCGGACCGCGAGGACCAGAACCTGGATTCCGGCGAGGTGAAGTTCCAGTTCTCCCTGAAAGCGCCGGTGTACGACGACTTCTGGGACGGCAGCACCCTGTACATGGCGTTTACCGGGGTGTTCTTCTGGCAGGCTTACAATAGCGAGGAATCGCGCCCATTCCGGGAGATCAATTTCACCCCGGAGGTGTTCCTCGCCAAACCCATCGACTGGCAGCTGGGCCCGGTTCAGTCCGAGCTGCTGGCGTTCGGTTTCCGCCATGATTCCAACGGTCAGGACGAGCCCACCTCACGCAGCTGGAACCGTCTCTACCTGCGCCATGTGTCGCAGATCGGCTCCTACTATGTGTCGGTGATGCCCTGGTACCGTATCCCCGAGGAAGAGAAGGATTTCCCGCTCGATCCGCGCGGCGACAACAACCCGGACATCGAAAAGTACATGGGCAATTTCCAGCTGGAGGTGGCGCGGGTGTTCGGCAATCACGTGCTGGAACTGATGGTGCGCAACAACCTGCGCTCGGATAACAAAGGCGCCGGGCAGATCAACTACTCGTTCCCGATCAACGATCGCTTCAAGGGTCTGGTGCAGGTCTTCACCGGCTACGGCGACTCGCTGATCAACTACGACGATTACGAAACCCGCTTCAGCCTCGGCATCCTGCTCACCGACACCCTTTAAACCTTCCCGGGCAGGAGCGGGCTGTGGGAGCGGGCCTTGCCCGCGAAAGGGAGCGAAGCTCCCGGCAGGATTCCAGAGTCCTGTCTAAAAGCGCCACAAACAGCCTCTCTGGAATCCTACCGGCCGGCTTTACCGGCCTTTCGCTTGCAAGGCAAGCTCCCACAAACCTCGCTTCGTAGCGAATCCTGGCAGGGTTGCCTCCCCGCTCTAGGGCAGAGGATACAGGTCACCATCCAGAGCCATCACCACCTTTTCCCCTCGTGCCGGGCGAATCGGCCAGCCTCCAGTAAGACCGCCGAAGGCGGGTAGCACGGTGACACCCTCGCGCAGCCAGAATACCGGGGCGCGCACGCTGTCGGCGCCGCCATGCAACCGGTAAGCCGGGTGCAGATGGCCACCGAGGACATGTCGACCGCTGACCGGATAGGGGTCATGGACAAGCCGGAACGGCCCCAAGTCCAAATGCGAGTGCCAGATCATATCCAGGTCGAGACCCTCGGCGTGACGGTCATGATTGCCAATCACGACCTCCGGGGTCAGTAACGCATGGCGCGCCCGCCAAGCTGGCCAAGCATCCAGAAACGGCTCACCCCGACTTGGCCGATGGTGGAAAAAATCCCCTAGAACGATCAGTCGTGCCGGCTGAAAATGCTCGATTAAAATACTGAGCCGGTCCAGGTCCGCGCGGCTCTCGCCCCCCGGTACCGCCAACCCACGGCGACGCAGAAAGGCGCCTTTGCCAAAATGCGTGTCCGCCACCAGCAACGCGCTGTCGCCGGGATAGAACAGGGCCCGGTCGCCGTGCAGCCAGACGGTCTCACCGGCCAGGGTCAGTGCCAGGCTGTCGCTCATGCGTCCCCCGCCCGCCGGTCCGCGTGTTTCTCCAGGCGCTCGGTCATGCGCGCCACCCGGTCGCGCCAGCTCTCGGTGCTCAGCCGGTTACGCAGGCGCTCCACCCACAGCGGAAACGCCAGCGGCGTGAACCGCTCGGGGGTGGTGAGCACCAGGGCCTGGTCGCGGGCCCGCTCCAGCACCGCCCGCAACCGGCCGATTTCCAGCTGGCTTTCCAGCACCTCGCGGCGCGCCTGATCCAACAGCAGGTGGTCCGGGTCGTAGCGGTCCAGGGTGTCGTAGAGCAGGCCGCTGGACGCCTGCAGCTGCTTGCCGGTTTTGCCCTTGCCGGGGTAGCCCTGGAACACCAGCCCGCTGATCCGGGCGATGTCCCGGAAGCGGCGGCGCGCCAGTTCGCCGGCGTTGAGCGCCGCCAGCACATCCTCCACCAGGGATTCCGGCGTCAACAGCGCGCGCCAGTCGTCCTCGTGCAGCGGCGGCACCTTGGCCGCGGTGAGCAGCTCCAGCCCGTAATCGTTCACCGAGATCGAGAAGGTGGCGGGAAACCGCTGCCCCAGCCGCCAGGCCAGCAACGACGCCAGCCCTTCGTGGGCGAGCCGGCCGGCGAACGGAAACAGGAACCAGTGGGTACCTTCGCGGGAGCGGCTGCGCTCGATCAACAGTTGGCGCCGCGACGGCAGCGCCGACTGGTCGAGCTGCACTTCCAGCACGTCACGGATCGCCTGCACTTCCTGGTCCCGGTAATCGCCGCCGGCCACCTCCTCGAGGATATCCAGCACCGTGTCCGCCAGCTCCGTGGACAGGGGCAGCCGCCCGCCCTGCCAGCGCGGCACCAGCGAGCGCCGCCCCTTGGCCGCGCGCACATAGGCGGTCATATCACGCACCCGGATCAGCTCCAGGGCCCGGCCGGAAAACAGGAACACATCGCCGGGCTTGAGGCGGGCAACAAAACTCTCTTCGATGGTGCCGATACTGCCGCCGCGTGGGTATTTAACGCGCATCTGGTAATCGCTGGTGATGGTGCCCACCGCCATGCGGTGGCGGCGCGCCAGCCCCTGGTCGGTGACCCGGTAGACGCCGTCGTCCTCCACCACCCGCCGGAACTGGGGGTAATGCTCGAGCACCGCGCCGCCCCGGGTAATAAAGTCCAGGCACCATTGAAACTGGGTGTCGGTGAGGCCGGCGAAGGCGTGGGTGGCGCGGGCCTCCGCCAGCACCCGGGGCGCCTGGAAGCCGTCGCCCACCGCCAGGGTCACCAGGTGCTGCACCAGCACATCCAGGCACAGGGTCAGGGGCGGGCGCGCCTCCACCCGGCCGGCGGCCCAGGCGCGCCGGGCGGCGGCGATCTCCACCAGCTCGAAGGCGTGGCTGGGCACGCACAGGATTTCGCTGTCGGCGCCGGGCCGGTGGCCGGAGCGCCCGGCGCGCTGCATCAGCCGCGCCACGCCCTTGGGACTGCCCACCTGCACCACCCGGTCCACCGGCGAGAAATCCACGCCCAGATCCAGGCTCGAAGTGCACACCACGCAGCGGAAGGCGCCGTCGCGCAAACCCTGCTCCAGCTTCTGCCGCAGGCGCCGGTCGATGGAGCCGTGGTGCAGACCGATCTCGGTGATCCAGTCCAGCCGGGCTTTGGCCAGCGCCTCGAACCACAGCTCAGCCTGGGCGCGGGTGTTGGTGAACAGCAGCGCCGTCCGGCCTTCTTCCAGGTAGTCGATCACCGGTTGCAGTTGCGCCAGCCCCAGATGCCCGGCCCAGGGAAAGCGGTCCACCTGGTCCGGGCAGAGGCCGCGCACCGTCAGTGTCTTGGGGCTGTCTCCGGCAATGCGCTCACCGCCGGGTTGCCCGCCTTGCGCGCCGCCGAGCAGCACCGCCATGGCCTGGTCCAGATTGCCCAGGGTGGCGGACAGCCCCCACACCGGCAGGCCGGGCCGGCGCGCGCGCAGCCACGCCAGGCACAGCTCCAGCTGGACGCCGCGCTTGCTGCCCAGCAGCTCGTGCCATTCGTCCACGATTACCGCGTCCAGGTGCTGGAAGCGCTGCGCGGCGTGCTTGTACGACAGCAGCAGCGACAGGCTCTCCGGCGTGGTGATCAGCGCTTCGGGCAACCGCTTGCGCTGGCGCGCCCGGGCGGCGGAACCGGTGTCGCCGGTGCGGGTTTCCACACGCCAGTCCAGGCCCACGCCGTCCAGCGCCTCGCGCAGATTGCCGGCGGTGTCCTCGGCCAGCGCGCGCAGCGGGGTGATCCACAGCACCCGCAGGCCGCCGCCCCGGTCGCCGCGGTCCAGCGCCCGGGACACCGGCCCCAGCCAGGCGGCCAGGGACTTGCCCGAACCGGTGGGGGAATGAATCAGGCCGGAGCGGCCGTCGCGGAACGCCGCCCAGCCGCGGCGCTGGAACGGCGCCGGGGACCAGCCCTGGCGGGCGAACCAGGCGTCCACCGCCGCCAGACCGTCAGCTGCCGTAGGCATCCAGCAATTCCTTGACCTGGGTCAGGCTGTCCGCCTGGTCCGGCGTCAGGTCCTGGCGCCAGCGGGCGATGCGCGGAAAACGCAGGGCGATGCCGGATTTATGGCGCGGCGACGGCTGGATGCCCTCGAACGCGATCTCGAACACATGGTGAGGCTGCACCGACCGCACCGGGCCGAATTTCTCCACCGTGTTGCGGCGGATCCAGCGGTCCAGGCGGCCGATCTCCTGGTCGCTCAGCCCGGAGTAGGCTTTGGCGATCGGCACATAGCCGTCGCCGTCCGGCACTGCCAGGGTGTAATCGGTGTAGAGGTTGGCGCGGCGGCCGTGGCCGGGCTGGGCGTAGAGCAGCACCGCGTCCAGGGTCAGCGGATCGATCTTCCACTTCCACCAGTCGCCACGCACCCGCCCGCTGCGGTAGGGGCTGTCCCGGTGCTTCAGCATCAGCCCTTCCACCTGGTGCTCGCGGCTGTCGGCGCGCAACGCGGCCAGCGCCGGCCAGTCCGGCGCGTCCACCAGCGGGCTCAGTTTCAAGGCCGGCTCGCCGGCGTCGGCGACCAGGGTTTCCAGGGCCGCGCGGCGCTCGCGCAGGGGGCGCGCCCGCCAGTCCCGGCCCTGGTACTCGATCAGGTCGTAGGCGAGAAACGCCACCGGCACTTCACGCAGCAGCTTCTCGCCCACTGTTTTGCGCTGAATGCGGCGCTGCATTTGCGAAAACGGCAGCACCTTGTCGTGCCAGGCCACCAGTTCGCCGTCGAGCACCGCCTCGGGCAGCGCCCCGGCGGCGGCCTCCACTTCCGGGAAGCGGCCCGCCATGGGCTCCTCGCCCCGGGACCACACCCAGACGCCGTTGGGCCGCGCAATTAACTGGGCGCGGATGCCGTCCCATTTCCATTCCGCCTGCCAGTCGCTCAGCGGGCCGAGGCTGTCCGGTTCGTCCTTCAACGGCGACGCCAGGAAGAAGGGGTACGGCTGGCCGTCCCGCTCCTCGCGGCGCTCCTCACTGAGCAGGTGGGTAAAGAAGCTGGCGCCGGGCTCGAACTCGCCCATCAGCCGGCGCGCGATCAACGCCCGGGGCAGCCCGCTCCGTTCCGCCAGGGCCCGCTCCACCAGCCCCCGGGAGACGCCCACCCGCAAGCTGCCGGTGAGCAGCTTGTTGTAGAGAAAACAGGCCTCGCGGGGCAGCCGCCGCCACTGCGCCATCACCCGGGCTTTCTGCTCCGCCTCGTCCTGGCCGCGCAGGGCCAGGACGCCGCCTTCCACCCAGGCGGTCAGCGAGGTGTCCGCGGGCGCCGGTTCCGGGGCCGGGTCCATCAGCAGGCTGATGGTTTCCGCCAGGTCGCCGACGTGCTGGTAGGTCTCCTCCACCAGCCACTCGGGCAGGCCGCAGGCTTCGGTGACCCAGGCGCGCAGTTTGCGGGCGCCCACCAGCCGTTTCATGCGGCGGCCGGTGAGCATGTACACCGCCCAGGCGCCGTCGTCCGCCGGGGCCCGGTCGAAGTAGCGCTTCAGGGCGTCCAGCTTGACGCTGGTGCGGCTGGTGGCGTCCAGCTCCGCGAACAGGGCGATGAAGTCGCGCATCAATCGCCCTCCCCGCCGTACAGCGTGCTCAAGGCGCGCGCCTCGATGCCTTCCTCTTCGTTGAGATAACGCACCAGTTCGTCGCTGCGCCCGTGGGTGGTGAGCACCGTGCGGGCGCCGCTCTCGCGCACGGTGCGCAGCAACGCCGGCCAGTCCGCGTGGTCGCTGAGTTCAAAGCCGTAATCGTAGCCGCGCCGCCGGCGGTTGCCGCGAATGCGCATCCAACCGGAAGCGAAGCCGGTGCTGGCGTTCTTGAACCGCCGCATCCAGGGGCTGCCCGCCGCCGAGGGCGGCGCCAGGATCAGCTCGCCGCTGAAATCGTGCTGCCGGGACAAGGCGGACACCGGCTCGGTGGCCAGCATGGGCACCCCGGCGCGGCGATACAGCTCGGTCAGGGCCACCATGGCACCGTGCAGATACCCCGTGCGGCCGGCGTGTTCGGGCCGGTCCGCCAAAGCCGCCAGCACCCGTTGCGCCTTGCCGAAGGCGTAGGTGAACAAAATGCAGGGCCGGTCGGGATGGTCGTCCCACCAGCGGCCGATGTCGGCGGCCACCGCTTCCACCGGCGGCCAGCGGTAACAGGGCAAGGCGAAGGTGGACTCGGTGATCAGGGTGTCGCAGGGCACCACCTCGAAGGGCGCGCAGGTGGGGTCCGGGTCACGCTTGAAGTCGCCGGTGACCACCCACACCCGGCCATCGTCATGGGCCAGGCGCACCTGGGCCGAGCCGAGCACATGGCCGGCGGAGTGCAGGCTCACGCGCACCGGCCCGAAGCGACGGCTTTCGCCATAGTCCAGGGCTTCGAAGTGATGTTGGCGGCCCAGGCGGTGGCGCAGAATCGGCACGCTCTGGTGGTGGGCCCAATAGCGGGCGCTGCCGGAGCGGGCGTGATCGGCGTGGGCGTGGGTGATCACGGCCCGGGGGACCGGTCGCCAGGGGTCGACGTAGAAGTCCCCGGCGGCGCAGTAGAGGCCCTCCCGGGCCGGATAGATCAAAGGGTCATCCATGTCCGCGATGGTAATAACGCCCGGTGAGGCGGCGGTGAAAACAAGGTAAAAGCCGTTGATCGACGCCATGGGCGGCGGGCTTCACGTTGTTTTTCTGGAACAGGCGCAACACTGTGCTCATGACTCCGTCACGATTGATCACCGGTGCCAGCCACGGCATCGGCCTGGCGATGACCGCGCGCTGTCTGCGCGCCGGGGAGCGGGTTTTCGCCGTCAGCCGCGACCCGGACCGCAGCGACGCACTCGCGGCGCTCGCCGCCGAAGCGCCGGATCGCCTGCACCCTCTGGCCGCCGACCTGTGCGACGAAGGCGCCGTGGCGCGCCTTTTTGAAACGGTGCGGGCGCACACCGACACCCTGGACGCCCTGGTGCACTGCGCCGGCCTGCTGCACGACGCCGAAACCGGCCTGTCACCGGAGAAGCGGGTGGAGGACGTGAACCTGGCCGCCCTGCAGCGGGTGTTCGCCATCAACGGCTTCGCCCCCATTTTGCTGGCCCGATACGCGCTGCCCCTGCTGCGCCACGACCGCCGCGCGGTGTTCGCATCGCTGTCCGCCCGGGTCGGCAGCATCGAGGACAACCGGCTGGGCGGCTGGTACGCCTACCGGGCCAGCAAGGCGGCGCAGAACCAGTTCCTGCGCACCTTCGCCGTGGAGGCCCGGCGGCGCGCCAAAAATCTGATCGTGCTGGCGCTGCATCCGGGCACCGTGGAGACCGGCCTGTCCGCCCCGTTCCGCGCCAACGTGCCCCAGGAAAAGCTGTTCAGCGCCGACTTCGCCGCCCAGTGCCTGTTGAAGAACATGGAGAACGCCAGCGAGGAGGACAGCGGCGGCTTCTTCGCCTGGGACGGCGCGCCGATTCCCTGGTAGCCGTCCCCTGTTAACAGAGAGTACGTTGATCCTCGCCAGGCCCCTCCATTAGGGGTGTGGGAGCTTGCCCTGCAAGCGAAAGGCCGGCAAAAGCCGGCCGGCAGGATCCCAGAGAGGCTGTTTGTGCTGCCGTTAGAGCGGTCTCTGGGATCCTGCCGGGAGCTGCGCTCCCTTTCGCGGGCGGGGCCCGCTTGTATGGTCTCCCGGCAGGTCTTA